>Ga0233356_1000079_pt1 | contig 25102 bp, 27 predicted proteins | sample GEONSFMMS_FD_180700 | JGI IMG/M metagenome (GOLD analysis project Ga0233356, IMG submission 180700) | Soil microbial communities from Shasta-Trinity National Forest, California, United States - GEON-SFM-MS | ecosystem: Environmental > Terrestrial > Soil > Temperate forest > Bulk soil | place...
AGCGCCGACCGCGGTCTGCTCTCGCTTGACGATCATCCGCGCAGGTTCCTGCCGTTTCTGAAGCTCGCCGATCCCGAAGCGGACGCGCAAATCACCATCCGCGACATGCTCAGCCATCGCACCGGCCTCAAGGCATATGCCGATCTCGCCGCCGAGCCTGGCGTGCTCTCCCGCGAGGAGTACGTCCGCGCGGCGACCTCCGCAAAACCAGCAGTCAAGTTCCGGATGAAGTTCCAGTACTCGAACGCGATGTACGCCGCCGCCGGCGAGATCGCCGGCCGCGTCGATCACTCCACTTGGGAGGAGGTCATCGCCGGCGATCTGTTCAAGCCGCTCGGGATGGTTTCGAGCGTGGCCGTGATCACGGAGATGTTGAAATCGCCCGATCATGCCACCGGCTACGTCTTCGATAAGTCGTATCGTGCCGTTCCCCCGCCGAAGAGCCTGACCGCGCTCGCGCCAGGCGGAGCGGTCGCCTCGAGCGCGCGCGACATGACCCAATGGCTGCGCATGCTCACCGGCGGCGGCCGCATCGATGGCCGGCAGTTCCTCTCGCCGGGGATGTTCCGCGAGCTGACCACGCCGTTGATCGCCGTCAATCCCACCACGTCCTACGCGCTCGGCTGGGCCCTCTACGACTGGAACGGCCTGCGCGTCATCGAGCACAACGGCGGCTCCGAAGGCATCAGCGCCCTGGTCAGCTTCATCCCCGAAAAGCACCTCGGCTTCGTCTTTCTCGCGAACACGTCGAGCAATTCGATGACAAAGATCGGCAACGCCGGCAAGCTCCTCTGGCCTCTCCTGCTCGGCCAGAAAAATCCGCCAACGCTCGCCGCGCCGCCTCCCGCCAAAACGGCGACCGCACCAACCGCCGCCGACAGCCCCGCTGCCGACGCGCTCCTCGCCCGCATGATCGACGCCGCCGGCGGAGAGCGTGCCCTCCGCGCCCACACCTCGGCCGCGATTCGCGCGCACAAGGCGTACGACAACCAAGGCGTCTCCGCCGATCTCACGATCGAAGCGAAGTCGCCCGATCTACACAACGAAGTCGAAGTCTGGACCGCCGCGAATCGCGAGATCGGCCGTCTCCGCCTCTACTTCGACGGCGCGCACGGCGGACAGGAGACGACCTTCGGCCAGGACTCCATTAACGACGACGCCGCGAACGCACGCGATCACCGCCAGTACGCGTTCCCCCAACTTCTCGCGCTCAAGAGCCTGTACAAAATCATCACGGTCCGCACCGGCGACGACGACACCTGGATCCTCGACCTCGGCGATGGAATCCGCCTGCTCATCTCGCGCAAAACCGCGCTCATCACCGGCCGCGAAAAAGACGGAGAGACGATCGCATTCGACGACTACCGCAGCATCGACGGAGAGCTCGTCCCGTTCCGATCCACTATCGAAGACGCCCTCGGCACGTCGACGATCGTCATCGATTCGGTCCGCTTCAACGTAGCGCTGGACGATGCGCTCTTCAGTCCGCGTCGCTAGCCCGGTAGAGCAGGAACTCTTCGCGCGTCTTCGCGAACTCGCGCAACGGCTCTTCCCACTCCGCCACCCACTCGTCGATGTTGCCGCCGCCTTCGACGATCTCGCGGTAGCGCGCGCTCCCGGCCAGCAAGTCGATGGCCAGACGGTCCGAGACGAACTCGTACGTCTCGCGCCGCCAGTCGAACTTTTCCGGATTCATATCGCGCGCGACTTTCACGCACCAAAGTCCGGTCCGATACGGCTCGAATTCAGCGCGATTGGTCACGTGCAGCTCCACGCCGCCGCAGACTTTGCCCGCGTGCTTCTGAAACGTCGGCAGAAAGTAGTGGGGACGGAAACGGATGCCCGGCAACCCAATCGCATTGAGCCGCTCGGCCAGCCGGAACGGATCGAGCCACGGCGCGCCGAACAGCTCGAACGGATGCGTCGTCCCGCGCCCTTCGCTCAGATTCGTCCCCTCGATCAGACACATGCCCGGATAGACCGTGGCCGTGGAGACCGTGGGCATGTTCGGCGACGGGATCACCCACGGCAGCCCCGTGTCGCCCCACCACATCGACCGCCGCCAGCCGCGCATCGGAATCACGACGAGATCGCAGTTGAGCTGAAAGACTTTGTTGAAATAGCGCGCCAGCTCGCCGGCCGTCATGGCATGGCGCGTCGGCAGCGGAAACATCCCCACGAAGCTCGAGAACTGTTCCTCGCGAATGTTGCCTTCGAGGTGCACGCCGTCGATCGGATTGGGCCGATCGAGCACGATCACCTGCACGCCCGCCTCGGCCGCGGCGCGCATGCAGAGCGCCATCGTGTAAATGAAGGTGTAGTAGCGCGATCCGATGTCCTGCAGATCGATCACCAGCGCGTCGAGATTGCGCAGCAACTCGCGCCGCGGCGCGAGGTCGTTCTCGCTCGCCCCGTACAGCGAGTAGACAGTCAAGCCTGTCATCGGATCGGTGGAGTGATCGACGTGGGCCATGTCCTGCGCCTCGCCCCAGATGCCGTGTTCGGGACCGAAGAGCGTGGTCAGCTTCCATCCTCGGCCGCGATGCAGCAGGTCGACGACGTGGCGAAGATCGCTCGTGACCGCGCTCTGATTCGTAACGAGGCCGATGTTTTTCCCGGCGATGGGGCGGGGATCATCGAGTAGTACTTCCAGTCCGGGCCGGACGATCGTCAATGTTCTGTTTTCCCTTCGAGGAGCTGCAGCGCATGCGGGATGAGGTGCAGGATGGCCTGCAGATTCTCCCGCGCGCCGCTCTCGCTGCCGGGTAAATTCACGATGAGTGCCGTCCCGCGCGTGGCCGCCTGCGCCCGCGACAATGGCGCCATGGCCGTCTTCTGCAGCGACGCTGCGCGCATCAGCTCCCCGAACCCGGGAATGACTTTCTCGCAAACCCGCAACGTGGCCTCGGGTGTGACGTCGCGCGCGGCGATTCCAGTTCCGCCTGTGGTGATGACGAGCCGCACTCCATCACTCGTCGCCGCCTCGATCGCCTCGGCGATCGCATCGACGTCATCGGAAACGACGACCACCGCATCGATGTCGTAATTCGCCGCAAGAATTTCCCGAACCGCCGGCCCCGACTTGTCCACGCGCTCGCCGCGCGAGGCAGCATCGGAGCAGGTGATGACGCGTGCTCTGATCACTTCGCGCGGATTCTACGCGCGGCCGCGGCGGTAAACGTCTTTGCGATTGCCTACATGAATGACCGAGACAACGAGGATCTCGTCTCGGATTTCGTAAAGCACGCGGTAATCGCCTTGTCGGAGACGGTAACGTTCAAGGGACCCTTCGAGTTTTTTTGAGCCCTGCGGGCGTGGATTGCTGGCCAGCTTGTGAATCTTCTCCCAGATGCGCTTGCGGTCAGCACGGCTGTCGACGGACGCTATCTCTTTCAGCGCCTCCTTCGTGATGATGACGCTATAGGAGGCCACGGCGCTTCAAATCTGCGGCGGCAGTTTCAAAGTCGACCGTTGGGTCGTTGCGCCGCTGCTCGAAAATCGCGTGGTCGGCTTCATCCTCGTCGAGTGCGTCGCGCAGCACCTGATTCACGATCTCCGAAATGGACGTCTCCGCTTCGGCGGCTTTCTGAAGAAGCACAGCATGCAGGGCAGGATCGAGGTAGATCGGAGCACGCTTCGTGGCAGGCATGATCACATTCTAACGGTTTCAACTTCGATGAACTTCCTCGCCGTTCAACTCCGCGAATGCATCGCGGAAGTGCTGGTTGCGGGACTAGAGCCGGAGCTGCTCAACTGCATCGCGGAAGATGCTAGCGTTAAACGCCGATGCTTCGCACCGACTTCACCTACGACCTGCCGCCCGACCTCATCGCGCAAGAGCCGCGCGAGCGCGGCAAGTCGCGGATGATGGTCGTTTATCAGGACGGCATCGAGCACGACTCGTTCGCGAATTTTCCGGAGCGGCTGAACGCGGGCGATGTGCTCGTGATCAACGACACCCGCGTCATCCCTGCGCGGTTGTTTGCGAAGCCAAAGCCGGGGATGTCGCGGCCGATCGAAATCCTGCTCACTCGTCAACGCGATGGCGGCGTTTGGGAGGCTTGGTGCAAGCCCGCCAAACGAGTACGGCCCAGCGATGAGCTGGTATTTAGCGACAAGCTGCGCGCCAGCGTTCTGAAGAAAGACGAAGGCACCGTCACGCTCGCCTTCGAAGGCGATACCGAGGAGATCGAGCGCATCGGCATCCCCCCGTTGCCGCCGTACATCGCGCGGGAGACGCCGCGGGATGAAGACCGCGAGGCGTACCAGACTGTGTATGCCGCCGAACGCGGCGCCATCGCCGCGCCGACAGCTGGCCTGCACTTCACGAACGAAATTCTGGAGAGGATCAAAGCGCGCGGAGTCGACATCGTACGCATCACCCTGCATGTCGGCATCGGGACGTTCAAGCCGGTGAAGGTTGATGACGTCGCGGATCACGTCATGGATTCGGAGCGCTACGAAATCAGCGCCGATGCCGCGTCGCGACTCAACGCAGCGATCGATGAGAAGCGAACCATCATCGCCGTCGGCACCACCTCGGTGCGCACACTCGAAAGCGCGATTCGCGCAGGCGATGGTCGATTTCAATCCGGCAGCGCCGAAACGAACATCTTCATCACGCCCGGATTTCAATTCCGCGCAGTTGACAAGTTGTTGACCAACTTCCACCTGCCCGAGTCCACACTCCTGATGCTAGTCTCCGCCTTCGCGGGGATCGGCACCATCCGCCGCGCCTACTCCGAAGCCATCGCTCACCGCTACTTCTTCTACAGCTACGGCGACTGCATGTTCCTCGACGAAAGGATCCGATGAAACGCATCCTCTTCTCTCTCCTCGCTTCATTGATCGTCATCTCCGCCGTTCCGGCGCAGACGCCACCGACTCCTCCGACCGAAAAGAAAGCCGAGCCGAAGAAGCCCGAAAAGGCCGAGCAGGAGCCGCGGCCGGCGTCGCAGGAACAGCAGAAACAGGATTCGCAGAAGAAGGATGCGCCGCCGCCCGCGGCTACGCAGCCGTCGCCGAATCCGATCACCGCTGAAGGCGCTGCCGAGAAGAAGGAAGACAAGAAGTGGGACGTGAACAACCCGCCCGGGCCGCAGTACGACGTCCCCATCGACGTCACCGAAGGCACGTGGCTCTCGCTCGACGTCAGTCCTGATGGCAACGAGATCGCCTTCGATCTCCTCGGCGACATCTACACGATTCCAATGAGCGGCGGGGAGGCGAAGGCGCTCACTACCGGCATCGCCTGGGACATGCAGCCGCGCTACTCGCCGAACGGAAAGTGGATCGCCGTCACCAGCGACCGCGCCGGCGGCGACAACATCTGGATCATGAATCGCGACGGCTCCAAGCCGCAGCAGGTGACGAAGGAAACCTTCCGTCTGCTCAACGAGCCGTACTGGTCGCCCGACTCCGAGTACCTCGTCGCGCGCAAGCACTTCACTGCCGAGCGCTCCCTCGGCGCGGGCGAAGTCTGGCTCTACCACCGTAGCGGCGGTGAGGGATTGCAGCTCACGAAAAAACGGACGGAACAAAAAGACACCGGCGAGCCCGCGCTATCGCCCGATGGCCGCTACCTCTATTACAGCGACGACAGCACGCCCGGCGCGATCTACCAATACAACAAAGATCCCAACACGCAGATCTACGTGATCCAGCGCCTCGATCGTCAGACCGGCGAAATCGAAGCGTTTGTCACAGGTCCCGGCGGCTCCGTTCGTCCGACGCCGTCGCCGGACGGCAAGTCGCTCGCCTTCATCCGGCGCGTCCGCTACAAATCGACGCTCTTCATCCTCGATCTCGAGTCGGGCAAAGAGACGCCGATCTTCGACGGCCTCGATCGCGACATGCAGGAGACGTGGGCCATCCACGGCCTCTATCCGACGTTTGGCTGGACGCCCGACAACAAGTCGATCGTCTTCTGGGCCGGAGGCCACATCAGCCGCATCGATGTTTCTACAAAAGCACTCACTCCGATCCCGTTCCACGTCCATTCCTCGCGCCGCATTCAGGAAGCGCTGCGCGTTCCGATCGAAGTCGCGCCGTCCAGCTATCCCGTGAAAATGCTGCGCTGGAGCAGCGTCTCGCCGAACGGCAAGCAGGTCGTCTACGGTGCCCTCGGATATCTCTACATCCGCGATCTCCCCACCGGCACACCGCATCGCCTGACGAAACAGACCGACCACTTCGAGTTCTATCCCGCCTGGTCGCGCGACGGAAAATCGATCGTCTACACGACCTGGAACGATCAGTCCCTCGGCACGATCCGCATCGCGCCGGCGCTCGGAGGCGAAGGACGCGTCATCACCGACAAGCCCGGTCACTATCTCGAGCCGGCTTTTTCACCTGACGGCACCAAAGTCGTCTATCGCACCACCAGCGACGGTTTTCTCCGTCCCGCAACATGGTCGCGCGAGACCGGCATCTACGTCGTCCCCGCGGCCGGCGGCGCTTCGAAGCTGGTCACGAAGAAAGGCGCCTCGCCGCAGTTCGGCGCGTCGAGCGACCGCGTCTTCTTCATGACCTTCGAGGATGAAGACAAGCGCGGCCTGCACTCCATCGGCATCGACCGCACCGACGAGCGCGCCCATCTCCTCTCCGCCTTCGCCACCGAGTACGCGCTCTCGCCCGACGAGAAGTGGGTGGCCTTCCGCGAGAAGTTCAATGCCTACATCGCGCCGTTCATCCGCACCGGCAAGACCATCGACATCGGTCCGGACACGAAGTCGATTCCAATCGCGAAGGTGACGAAGGAAGCGGGTGAGTATCTGCACTGGGCCGGCGACGCTTCACGTCTTTACTGGTCCCTCGGTCCCGAGCTTTTCGCGCGCGACCTCAAAGATTCGTTCGCCTTCATCGCCGGCGCGCCGGCGAAATTGCCGGACGCTCCCGCCACCGGCACAAACATCAGTTTCTCGCAGCAGTCCGACGTCCCCACCGGCAAACTCGCGCTCACCGGCGCGCGCATCATCACCATGCATGGCGACGACGTCATCGCCGACGGTACCGTCGTCATCGACCGCAACCGCATTACCGCCGTCGGTCCTCGCGCGAGCACGGCCGTCCCTGCCGACGCGAAGGTCATCGACGTTGCCGGCAAGACCATCATGCCGGGCATCGTGGACGTGCACTGGCACGGCCCGATGGGCGCCGACGAAATCATTCCGCAGCAGAGTTGGATCAACTACGCGGCGCTCGCATTCGGCGTGACTACGCTGCACGATCCATCCAACAACTCCTCCGAAATTTTCACCGCCGCCGAGATGCAGCGCGCCGGCGAAATCCTCGGGCCGCACATCTTTTCAACCGGCACGATCCTCTACGGCGCCAAGGCCCCGTTCAAAGCCGACATCGCCAGTCTCGACGACGCGCTCTTCCACCTGCGCCGCATGAAAGCGATCGGCGCGATCAGCGTAAAGAGCTACAACCAGCCGCGCCGCGATCAACGCCAGCAGGTCATCGAAGCCGCGCGCCAGACCGGCATGATGGTCGTCCCCGAAGGCGGCTCGCTGTTCGAGCACAACATGACGATGGTCGTCGACGGCCACACCGGCGTCGAGCACTCCATCCCCGTGGCCAACGCGTACGACGATGTCGTGCAGCTCTGGTCCAAGTCGCACAGCGGCTACACGCCGACGCTCATCGTTGGTTACGGCGGACTGTGGGGCGAGAACTACTGGTACGCGAAGACGAATGTCTGGGAAGACAGGCGCCTTCTGACCTTCGTGCCGCGCCGCGTGATCGATTCGCGCGCCCGCCGCCGCACGCTCGCGCCGGACGACGAGTGGAACCACTTCAGCAACGCGGCGTTGGCGAAGAAACTCAACGACGCCGGCGTCTCCGTCCAACTCGGCGCCCATGGCCAGCGCGAAGGCCTCGGCGCGCACTGGGAACTGTGGATGTTCGTCCAGGGCGGCATGACGCCGCTGCAGGCCATCCGCGCCGCTACGATCAGCGGCGCGCGCTACATCGGCATGGACAAGGACGTCGGCTCGCTCGAGCCGGGCAAACTCGCCGACCTGCTCGTGCTCGACGCCAATCCGCTCGACAACATCCGCAATTCCGAGTCGATCCGCTACACCATCGCCAATGGCCGCATCTTCGACGCCATGACCATGAACGAGATCGGCAACCATCCGCACACGCGCCAGCCGTTCTATTTCGAACTGCCGGGCAACGATTCTTGGGGAAGGGCGACGGCTGCTGCGACTGATGACGACGATTAAACGAAGAGATCACCAATAACTGGTGGTGACATCAACGTCGCCCATCACCACCGCCTGACACGCGAGCCGTTCGTCTGCTGCAAATCCGCGCTGCGCTGACACGCGTAACTCGATCATCGTCGGCGCGCTGAGATTTTCCGCGCCGGCGACGATGCGGACGCAGCATCGCCCGCAGACGCCGACGCTGCCGCAGGAGTTGCCGATCGGTGCTCCGGCGCGGCGGGCCGCATCGAGCACGGTCTCGTCCGCCAAGGCCTCGGCGACGCTGCACAAGGGTGTGAACGTCACGCGCATTTGAACGATTTTCGCATTTCGCGAAGAAACTTTCGGCCGTTCGCGGCGTCTATACATGCAAGACAACGGAGGATTTCAATGAGCAGCGCGATCAAGACGACGGACGAAACGAGACTTGCCGAGGAGATTGTGGGGACGTTGGATGCAGACGCGGTACGGGTCTGCTCGGACGACCGCGACTCGATCCGCTTCTCGATCCGCTCTGCCGGCATGAAGCTGCGCTCCATCGTCCTCCGCCGCTGGGCACTGCGCCGGCTCCTCAACGATCCCGCCGGCCCGGTGAAGATCGAATACCTCCAGCGCGAGCTCCGCACCGCCGCCACCCAGCGGATCGAGTACGCGTACCCGCGCAAGAGCATCGTCCGCAAGGACCTGCCGGCGACGTTCGCACCGCTCGCGCAGGCACGGTAGTTGTTGCCGAATCGTCAGCAGATTGATAGATGAACCTTCGAAACGGGAGTAATATCCCGTCATGTCCGCTGATCTGGATGCTCTCGATCTCAAAATCCTGACGCATCTCCTTCGCGACGGCCGCGCTCCCGCGCAGCAGGTTGCCGATGCAGTGGGACTTTCGCGCCCAGCGGTGGCCGATCGCATCGCAAGACTTGAGCGTGAGGGCGTCATCCGCGGCATCACGGTCGTCGTTGAACCGAAAGCCCTCGGCCGCGCCGTCACCGCGTTCATCGCCGCACGCGGCCAGACGCTCAACGCGAAACGGATGAAAGCGTTCGAGACCATCTTGAAGAGCGACGAAGTCGTCGAAGCACATACCGTCGCCGGCGATGACTGCTTCCTCATCAAGGTTCGCACCGATTCCATCACTTCATTGAACAAGCTCGTGTCGAAGTTGACCGCGCCGCCGCTGTCGCTCGCCACGCGCACGACCATCGTCATGCAGACGCACTGCGAGAAAGTCGGCGGCATCACCCTTGGTGAAAAACAGGTAAGAAAATGAAGCACGATCGCGCCCTCGCCTACGCCGCCTTCGCCGTCGTCTGCATCGTCTGGGGAACGACGTATCTGGCCATCCGCATCGCGGTCACGACGATGACGCCGTTTCTGCTCACCGGCGCGCGCTATCTGTTCGCCGGCATCGTGCTCTTCATCATCGCCAAGCTGCACGGTGACGAGATTCCGAAAAGCAGACGCGTCCTCGGCGACGTCGTCCTCTGCGGCGTCCTGATGGTCGCGATCGGAAACCTGACCGTGGTCTGGGCCGAGCAGTGGGTGCCGAGCGGATTCGCAGCTCTCTTCGTCGGAACGGCTCCTTTTTGGGCGACGCTGATCGAACTGCTGCGCCGCTCCGGCGAGCGTCTCGAACGGCGGTCCGCCCTCGGCATGCTCATCGGCTTCGCCGGCGTGGCGATGTTGGTCACCCCGGGCGGCGCCGGCAGCGCCTTCGATCGCCGCTTCGTCATCGGCGCGATCGTCATCCAACTCGGCTCCATCGCCTGGCAGTACGGCACCATCCGTGGCAAATACGCGTTGGCGTCGATGCCGCCGCTGATGTCCTCCGCGCTGCAGATGCTGGCCGGCGGCTTCGTCGTCACGCTGGCCGGCCTCGGACTCGGCGAGCTGCCGCACTTTCATGCGACGCCGCGCACGTTCGCCGCCCTCGCGTACCTCTCGCTCTTCGGCTCCGTGCTCGCGTACACCTCGTACGTCTACGCCGCGCGCCACCTGCGCTCGACGAACATGTCGCTCTACGCCTACGTCAACCCGATCGTGGCCGTGATCCTCGGCTGGCTCATCCTGCACGAGCAACTGACTTGGGTCTCGATCATCGCGATGGCCATCATCCTCGGCGGCGTAGCGATGGTCCAGAGCGGCCGTGGCGCGGGCCGAAGAGTCACCATTTCGCGCGAAGCGCCCCGGCAGAAAGCAGCGTGAGGACCGTCTAGGCCACTAGTCGCGAAGAAGAGCGTCGATGAAATCGCCAACCGGCGCAGCCTGATATTCGATTGCGGAGAAGAGGTCCTTCGCGCCATCGAGCAGCGGAGGCCGATAGACAGGAACGCCGCCATCATCCAAGAACTCGATTACGAAGCGATCACGCGACCGGCCTCGTAGGCCCCAGGAGAGCAGCATCTCATCCGTCCGGTAAGCGCGAATACGCTGTTTCAGAAAGGTGGTCTCAAATGCCTTCTCAACACCGATCGTCACCGCGGGATCGATCTCTTTCGCCGGAATTCTCCGCCACTTGATCTCGCCTTCCTGCGTCTTGCGCGTGAGTCGTGCGAGGGCTTCAACCCATTTCTCTTGGTCAGTCATAGCTGTCAATCCCATTTTAAGTCGAGTTGAGTCTGGCGAAGCTCCACCAGACACCTCTGCATTGCCAAGTAAACCTGCCAAACTGCGTCCGCGTCTTGACTTACCTGATACTGGTTGATCGCGCGGAGTACTGCTTTCACTGCTAACTTTGAGCTGCCGGCAACTTTCGACCTGAGGTAACGCAAGGTCACCTCGGCTTCTGCCATCAGTAACTGAATGTCGCTCTTGGATTCGGCGGTGGTGAGGCGCAAAAGCGCAAGTGCCGACGCCTTGCCGCTAAGCTCTTCCGTTAGCTCCGGCACCCGGGCCGTGAAGAGATACACGCGCCGCAACTTGCGAATGTTAAAGTAGACAAGAAGAGTCAGCGCGAGGCTCACCACCGAGGCAATATCAGCCGCGAAAGCAATTGCCGCCCGAACGGCTTCGTTCAGGAAATGCTGCACGACCGAGATAGTAACTGCGAAGCGCGGCCCGCTGCTATCCTGACAACCTCATGCCGCGCCCGCGCATTCTGCTCGTCATCGCTGCCGTCGCCGGCGTCGCCGCGCTTACGCTGATGAACGGTGCACCGCCGAAGCTCGGTTCGTCGCCGGTCGTCGTCGAGCTCTTCACATCGCAGGGATGCTCGAGCTGTCCACCCGCTGACGCGCTGATCCACGAAATCGCCAACGATCCCACCCTGCGCGGCCGCGTGATCCCGCTGGCCTTCCACGTCGACTACTGGGACTCCCTCGGCTGGCGCGACCCGTTCTCCTCCGCCGAATGGACGCAACGCCAGGCGCGCTACGCCCGCACGATGCACCTCTCCTCCGCCTACACGCCGCAGGCGGTCGTGAACGGAACGCGCGAGTTCGTCGGCTCCAACCGTGCGGCGTTGAGCGCCGCGTTGGAAGGAGCCTCGGCCGAAAAGGCTCGCGGCGAGATCACGCTCACCGCGCGTCGCGAGGGCAACTCGCTCATCGCCACAATTCATGCGAATGTCCGCGCGAACGATGACCTCATGCTCGCCATCGTCGAAGATGGCGTGATCACGAAAATCGAGCACGGCGAAAACGCCGGCCGGACGATTACAAATGACGCCATCGTGCGAAAGCTGGTCCGCGTCCAGCCCGGCCAAACGACAATCACCGTTCCACTCGACTCCGCGTGGCACGACGTGGGCGCGACGGCGTTCGTGCAAGACCGCGCGACGCTCGCGATCGGCGCAGCGGCCTTCGCGCGGGTCGCCCGGTAGTCGCGTACGTACGAACGTGCTATTCTGTACGGACCATGATCAAGAAACTCACGCGCACTGGCAATAGCGTCGCTCTCGTTTTGGATAAGCCGCTTCTCGATCAACTCGGACTCGATGAAAATGCCGAAGTCGAGTTGTCGACCAATGGCCAGGTTCTCGTCGTGACGCCGACGCGCGATCCTGCGCGTGAACGCAAATTTCGAAAGTCTCTCGATAAGATCAATCAAAAATACGCCGGTGTGTTCCGTCGTCTGAGTGAATCGTGAGTTTTGTTTTCCTCACCCTCGACGAAGTGCTCGTCGCTCACGAAGAACAAATCGGTCTGTTCGGAGGGACTTCGGGTATTCGCGACACAGGCCTTCTCTTGTCGGCGATGGGGAATGTCGAAGCAACCTTCGGAGGCATCTTCCTTCACGAAACGATCTTCGAGATGGCAGCGGCGTACCTTTATGGTATCTGCCGCAATCATCCCTTCGTCGACGGCAACAAACGCACCGCACTCTCAGTCGCGCTTACATTCCTCGACGCGAATGAGATCGAAGTTCACGCCGACGGAAACGAGCTCGTCGATCTCGTCATTAGCGTAGCTGAAGGGAGAACCAGCAAGGCAGCCATCGCCGTTTTCTTCGAAGACCGCGCAAGCTAACGCTCACCGCAGGTAGTGGCATGTGTACCCGTGCGGATTCCGCTGCAAGTAGTCCTGGTGATAATCCTCAGCGGGATAGAAATTCGTGAAGGCCACGACCTCCGTTACGATCGGGCGTGACCACTTCGGCTGCGCGCGCTGGATCGCGCGCTGAGCCGCGTCTCGCTGCGCTTCGTCGTGGTAGAAAATCGCGGAGCGGTATTGGGTGCCGATGTCATTGCCCTGGCGGTTCGCGGTCGTTGGGTCGTGGAGGCGGAAGAAAAAGTCGAGGATGTCGTCGTACGAAATCTTCGAAGGATCGAACTCGATCTGTAGCGACTCGGCGTGGCCGGTGCGGCCGGTCTTCACGTCCTCGTAGCGCGGCTTGTCGAGTGTGCCGCCGGCGTAGCCGACAACTGTGTCGACCACGCCGGGCAGTTTGCGAACGAGCTCTTCGACGCCCCAGAAGCAGCCGCCGGCCAGTGTCGCGGTCTCCGTCATTTATGCGCGTCCTTCTTGAAGAGATGGAGGTACTCGCCGTAACCCTCAGCTTCGAGTTTGTCGACGGGGATGAATCGCAGCGACGCGGAGTTCATGCAGTAGCGCTGTCCGGTCGGCGCCGGGCCGTCGTCGAAGACGTGCCCGAGGTGCGAGTCGGCGTGTTTGGAGCGGACCTCGGTGCGGGACATGAAGAACTTGCGGTCGGTCTTGTTCACGACGTTCGCCGGCTCCAGCGGACGCGTGAAGCTCGGCCAGCCGGTGCCGGATTCAAATTTGTCGTTCGAGCTGAAAAGCGGCTCGCCGCTGACGACGTCGACGTAGATACCGGCGGCGTGATTGTCGGCGTACTCATTGCGGAACGGCGGCTCGGTGCCCTCGTGCTGCGTGACTTCGTACTGGATCGGCGTGAGCTTCTTTTTCAGCTCTGCGTCGGAAGGTTTGACGTAGTTGGCCATCCTGTCTCCTTTGCTGTGAACCTGCGGATTTCCGGGGGCGGCGACGACGGGATGCTGCGTGACCACCGTGTAAACGCCGGCGAGAATGATCGTTCCGGCAGCGATCGGCAGCCATTTCTTGAGGATTGAGTTCATCGGTTTCTCCTGTGCGAGGTACGAAAACGGCGATGCTGGCGGATTCGTTCCAACTCAGTCGCGGCGGAAATGGGCGCCGCGCGACACCGGGTTCCGCAGCGCTGAATTCGCCACGATCATGGCCATCTGCTGGCCGTGGAAGAGCTCCAGGATCGCTTTGCTGATGGTCGACTCGTGGTAGTACTTCGTGAGGCGGCTGCCGAGCTCGCGCATGTCGGCCACGGCGCGTTTAAGGCGTTCGTACGTGCGCACGATGCCGACGTAGTTCCACATCGTGTGCTGGATCGTGGTCCAGTCCTGGAGGATCAGCGCGGGATCTTCCATATTCTCGTTGCCGGGCGGACGCCAGTCGGGAATCGAGAGCAGGAGTGCGTCGTCGATCGAGCCGATTCCGGGCTGGCGCGAGCCGTACGAACGCCTTATCGCGGGTGCGTCGCCGAGGCGGGCGCGGCGGGGGATGGGGCCGGTGGCGGATTCGACGGGTGTGGTCGACGACTCGTATTTTTCGCGAATCGAGACGGCGGAGAAATAGCCCCAGGTCAGTCCTTCGAGCAGCGACGTCGAGGCCAGACGATTGCCGCCGTGCAGGCCGGTGCAGGATGTCTCGCCGATCGCGTAGAGCCGCGTCAGCGTCGTCTCGCCGACGTTGTTCGCCAGGATGCCGCCGCAGAAATAGTGAGCGGCCGGAACGACCGGAATCGGGTCGCGCTCGATGTCGATGCCGATGTCCGCGCACGCTTTGCGGATGTTGGGAAAGCGCTCCGCGATCGGTTCGTGACCGTGGTAGAAGTTCGCCAGGTCGAGGTAGACGAATTCGTCCTTGTTCGACGTCATCTCCTCGACGATCGCCCGCGCCACCACGTCGCGCGGCGCGAGATCCTTCAAGACCGGCGAATACTTCTCCATGAAGTACTCGCCCTTTTCATTTCTTAACCGAGCACCCTCGCCCCGCAGCGCCTCGGAAATCAGATAGTGATTGGCTTTCTTGTCCGCGAGCGCGGTCGGATGGAACTGCACGTACTCGGCGTTCATCACGCGCGCACCGGCGCGCTGCGCCATGACCACGCCGTCGCCGATGGCGTTTCGCGTGTTTGTCGTGTGCAGGTAGATCTGCCCGATGCCGCCGGTCGCTAGGATGGTGAAGTCGCTGAAGATCGTGAAGACTTCGTTGGTCCGGTTGTCGAGCAGATACGCGCCCGCGCATTCGTTGGTCAGCCGGTAGCGGACCTGGATGTCGGTCGGATGATGCTGCGTGGTCAGCAGATCGATCGCGGTCATCTCCGTGACCAGCGTGATGTTCGGCTCGTTCTTCACGCGGTTGAGGAGCGAGGTCTCGATGGCGCGGCCGGTGGCGTCGCCGGAGTGGATGATGCGCGGAAGCGAGTGCGCCCCTTCCTGCGTCAGATCGAGCTCGCCTTCTTCGCTGACGGAGAAGGGAACGTGCATCTCGTCGAGCAGCAGTTCCTTGACCACGCGCGGCCCTTCCACCGCCAGGAAGCGCACCGCCTCTTCGTTCGAGAGGCCGGCGCCGGCGGCGATGATGTCCTCGATCAACTTCGCGGGCGTGTCGCCTTCGCCCTCGTAGATGATTCCGCCCTGTGCCCAGAAGGTGTTGCAGTCTTTCGGATCAGCAGCCTTGGTGACGAGAAGGACTTTGATTCCCGCGCCGGCCAGGCAGAACGACGCGGTGAGCCCGGCGATGCCGGTGCCGATTACTAGGACGGGATAGTGGTCGCGGTTCTTCAGCGCAGGCACGGACGCGCATTGTATTCGCCGTCTGTCATCACGCGATCTCCCACCGTTTCGTCAACTGCCGTGAGGCGATGAAGAAGACGATGGCCCATCCGACGAGCACCGCCGCGGGAAGCGCGAGCGATGACAACGGAAGCTCGCGCCAGAAGACGTTCGTGAATCCTTCCAACGCCCATGAGTTGAACAGAACCAGACCAGCCTTCTGCAGGCCGGCCGGCATCAGGAAGCGCGGGAACATCGAGCCGCCGATCGCGGAGAGAGATAGGACCACGAGCGTTGAAAGCGCCGCGAGTTGCGCGCGCGAGCGGCAGATGCCGGCGAGCAGGAGTCCGAATGCCGAGGTCGCGAGTGAGGTCGACAGCGCCATGATCAGGAAACCGGCGATGTGCTGCACGAGCTGCAGCCGGAACGCGATCGCGCCCCAGATGAACATTACGCAGATCTGCGTAAAGCCCAGCGTCCAGAGATAGACCAGCTTACCGAGGAGGAGTTTTGTCAGCGTGAGGCGCGTGGTGAGGATGCGGTCGAGCGTGCCGCTTTCGCTCTCTTCGAGCAGCGCGCCGCCTGCGTTCGATGCGGTGAAGAGCAGGAACATGACGCCGATGCCGGCCGCGTACAGCGCCGCCACGACGTTCGATTTGTTCTGGCCGATGACGTCGGTCTTGTCGATGCGGATGAGCGAATCGGACGATGCGTTGGTGGACGGCTTCGCGCTCAACATGCGGTAGCTCTTCATGCTCTGATCGAGGTTCGCCTTCTGCTGCGCAGTCAGCCCGCCGCTCCAGCGATCGACCTCGGTCACGCCGGCGTCCATCATCATCTCCGGCATCGACATCATCATGTTCTTCTGCAGCAGCCCGCCCACAACCTGATCGGCGATCGGATCGGCGGAGTCGGCCAGCAGGCGAAATGCCGGACCGTTGCTGCTGGTGCCGAACTGAATCTTCGTCGCGCCGAAGCCTTTCGGAATCACCAGCGCGACGGGAGCGTCGCCCGCGCGAACTACGGCTTCGGCTGATGTTGCATCGAAGGGAGTGGCGCTCTTCTTCGGAGTAAGGACCACGTCGAGCGCCGACTCGCGTTTCAACGCCTCGACGAGGCGCCGCGAGCTATCGCTGCGATCGAGATCTGCGATGACGACGGTCGTCTTCGGCGTCTTCGATTTCTGCGCGCCGAAGATGCCGGCGAAGATCGAGAAGAAGACGATCGGAACGATGAAGCTGAGCATGAGGGCCGCCCGATCGCGGCGGAGATTGAGCCATCCGGCTCGGACGACAGAGGCGATCATTCGCGTAGACCCTTTCCGGTGAGATGAAGAAAGACTTTTTCGAGCGAGGGCGACTTCATGGTCAGGTCGCGCACGGCGCTGCCCTGCGTTTCGGCCTCGCGCATGACGCGCAGCATCTCCGCCGCGTCGTCGATGAGATGGGTGACGTGCGATCCGTCGGCAAATTCGACGATCACTTCGCGCTTGGTGCCGATGGTGTCGCGCACCAACTCGTCCTTGGTGCCGGTAGCGATGACGCGGCCGGAGTCGATGACGGCGACGCGGTCGCACAGGCGCTCGGCCTCTTCCATGTAGTGCGTGGTGTAGATGAGCGAAACGCCGTCGGCGCGCAGCGACTCGATCATCTGATAGATGCGCTCGCGCGATTGCGGATCGACGCCGACGGTCGGCTCATCGAGCAGCAACACGCGCGGCCGATGCAGCACGCCGACGGCCATGTTCAGGCGCCGCTTCATGCCACCGGAGAAGGACTTGACCGGCTCTTTGGCGCGATCGGTCAACGCGGCCCAGTCGAGCGAGCGCGTGATCGCCTCGTCGAGCGTTTTGCCGCCCAGTCCGAGGTAACGGCCGAAGACGGTGAGGTTTTCGTGCGACGAGAGATTCGGATACAGCGCGATCTCCTGCGGCACCACGCCCACCTCGGCACGCGCATTGGTATCGCCGGCCGGAGCCGGGTTGCCAAAGATCGTGACGGAACCGCTGTCCGGCCGGACGCGGCCCATGATCGTCCGCACGAGCGTCGACTTCCCCGCGCCGTTCGGACCGAGCAGGCCGAGCACCTCGGAGGGCCGCAGCTCCAGCGAAGCGCCGTCCAGCGCGCGGCGGGATGCGAACGTCTTCACGACGTTCTCGATTTGTAGTGGATTCATGCCGCCAATGTAGGCCGCGCGCGGCGATCCGCCCCGTGTCGAAAGTCATGAGGGCGGGATGACAAATGTAAGGATAATCGGCACATGCGCTACGCCCTGATCCTCACCCTCATCGCTTCGTCCGCAATCGCCCAGGAACCGCCGAAGGTCGCCGATGCTCCGACCGATACGACGCTTCACAGCACGCTGCTGCTGCCGAAGGACATGAGCAAGCCGATGCCGGTCGTGCTGCTGCTCTCCGGCTCCGGTCCGACGGATCGCAACGGCAATTCGCCGATGCTGCCCGGCAAAAACAACTCGCTGCTGATGCTGGCCGAAGGGCTGGCCTCGAACGGCATCGCATCGCTGCGCTACGACAAACGCGGCGTCGGCGAGAGCGCCGGCGCGATGGTGGCGGAAGCCGACCTCCGTCTGGACACGTACGTCGACGACGCGGTGGCGTGGTGCGAGCAGCTTCGCAAGGACAAGCGCTTCTCCGCCGTCATCATCGCCGGCCACAGCGAAGGATCGCTGATCGGAATGCTGGCCGCCAAACGCTGCAACGCGGATGGCTTCATCTCCATCTCCGGCGCCGGCCGCGCCGCGGCCGACATCCTCCGCACGCAACTGGCCGGCAAACTTCCGCCGGAGCTTGCGACGCAGAGCGACGCGATCCTGAAGAGCCTCGAAGCCGGCAAGACGACTGATAACACGCCGCCCGAGCTGGCCGCGATCTACCGCCCGAGCGTGCAGCCGTACCTGATTTCCTGGTTCCACTATGACCCCGCCAAGTCGATCGCCGCGCTAACGATTCCAGTGCTCATCGTGCAGGGAACGACCGACTTGCAAGTCAGCGTCGATGACGCGAAGCGCCTCGCCGCCGCGAATCCGAAAGCGAAGCTGCTCCTGATCGAGGGCATGAACCACGTCCTCAAGGAAGTCCCCGCCGACCGCGACAAAGAGATCGCCTCCTACAGCAACCCCGATCTGAGGCTGGCTCCGGAGTTTTTGGTCGGCATCGTCGATTTTGTGCGGAAGGTGGGGAAGTAGGAGAATTGCGGATATGGACAAAGTCACTTCGCAGACGGAAATCGATGAAGCGTGGGCTCGGTACTTCTCTCATCAACTGAGCGCAAGCGAAAAAGCCGAGGCGCGCGCTCGGATGCTCGCGGATTTACAGCAGGCGAAGGAAGACGGTGTCTTTCGAAATCTGCAGAAACTCCGCGGAAAGATCAAGTGGTCCATGACACTCGAAGAGCTACGCAAGGACGACGATTGATCGCCGCTGACACAAGCTCAGTCAGACGCTATTTCGATGGGAAGCCAGGATTCGATGTCAGTCGGGTGGCTCACGCACTTCAGAGTGACGAGCTGATCGTGCCGCCGGTGGTTATCGCTGAGCTGTTAAGCGATCCCGCGCTTTCGCTTCAGTATGCGGAATCGATCTCTCAGATGCAGATGCTCGAGCTCAGACGCGGCTACTGGTGGCGAGCCGGCGAGCTTCGTGCGAACACGCTCCGCGAGGGTCACAAAGCCAAGCTCGCCGACGTCCTCATCGCGCAGTCGTGCATCGACCACGACGTCCCACTCATCACCTACGACGCTGACTTCCGTCACTTCACGCGCGCTGGTCTGAAGCTCGCGTAGCGGCGCGCTTCTGCATCCAGACCATGATGCCGTAGAGGATCGCGACGGCCACGCCGAAGCCGACCAGCCACATCGACTTTGATGAGAGTGCGTGGCGAAGCGCGTCGGGGTCTTTCATCAGCGCGGGTTGATCGCCGAGGACCTTCATGCCGAACCAGGCCAGGGCGCCGTTGAAGAGACCGGCGCCGAGGATGGTCATCAGCGAGAAGCGGGCGAACGGCATCCGGAAGAGGCCGGCCGGGATCGAGATCACGTGGCGGATGCCGGGAAGCAGACGCGCGACGAAAATCCCGCCGGAGCCGTAGGTTTCGAACCAGCGGTCCGCGGCTTCGATTTTCGAGGGACCCATCAGCACGAATCGGCCGTAGCGGCTAACGAGCGGGCGTCCGAGTTTGTAGGCGATCCAGTAGCTGGCAGCGGAGCCGGCCCACGATCCTGCTGTCGCGGCCACGATCACGAGCGCGAGATTGAAGTGGCCTTGCGATGCCCAATACGCGGCGGGCGGCATGACGATTTCGGCGGGGATCGGCAGCGCTGTCGACTCGAACGCCATCATGATGAAGATGCCGAGGTAGCCCCAGTCGAGGATGAACTGCATCCAGGTCAGGAAGAAGTGATGGAACCATTGCATAGGGCGCGCAATCCTACTCGAAAGGCGAGTGTTACGATCCCTTCGATGCAGCCCGATCGCTATGACGTGATCATCCTCGGCGGCGCGTTCAGCGGCGCGTCGACGGCGATCCTGCTGCGCCGCGATCATCCGCAACTTCGCGTGCTCATCGTCGAAAAGGCCGAGGCGTTCGACGCCAAAGTCGGCGAGGCGACGACCGAGATGTCGGCCATGTTCCTCACGCGACGTTTGGCGATGTGGCATCACCTCGAGGCGGAGCAGCTGCCGAAAGAGGGGCTGCGCTACTGGTTCACCAACGACAAAGTGACGGGGCACGCCAATGCCACGGAAGGCGGCGGATTTCTTCGCAGCGCGGTGCCGGCGTTTCAACTTCGCCGCGATGCGCTCGACGAGTACCTGTTGAAGACCGCCGTCGATGAAGGCGCCGAGTTATTGCGCCCCGCGAAAGCGCGCGACGTCGAGTTGAACGACTTCGACAACAAGTTGACCATCGAAGCCGGGGATGAAGTTCGCGAGTTTCGCTGTCGCTGGCTGCTCGATGCCACAGGACGCGTGAACTTCCTCGGCCGCCGCCTGAATCTCATCGAGCGCAACGACGAGCATCCCGTCGCCGCGATCTGGTGCCGGTGGAACAACGTGCGCCACATCGACGACATCGCGGCGCGTTCCGGCGATCTCGCCGCGCGCAACATCAGCTCGCGCCGGCTGGCTACGAATCACTACACCGGCTTCGGCTACTGGATCTGGGTGATTCCGCTCGGCAACGGCGAGACATCGATCGGCGTCGTGTTCGATAAACGCCTCGTCGATCTGCATCACAGTAAGGACCGGGCGACCGATTTCATCGCCTTTCTGAACGCGATTCCGGCGTTGGCCGAGTTGCTCGACGGTGCCTCACCGCGGCTGGACGATCTACGGTTCTATTCGCACCTTCCGTACGTTTCGAAGCAGTACATGGGCAACGGCTGGGCGCTCCTCGGCGACGCGGCGGCGTTCCTCGATCCGTATTACTCGCCCGGACTCGATCACGCGTCGTTCACCGCCGAGGCGACGGCGGAGATCGTTGGGTTGCACGCGAACGGTGAGAATGTTGCGGCGCGGATCGTCGAGCACAACGAAGCGTTTGCGCGCTCGTACGTCCGATTTTTCCGTTCGATTTACAAAGACAAGTACTACTACATGGGCGAGGCCGACCTGCTCACGGCGGCGATGATCCTCGACACGGCGCACTACTACATCTTCGTGGTCATCCCGGCGTATCGCTTCGCGAAGAAGTTTCTGTGGATGCCGGTGCTCGGGCCGAAGCCGGCGTTCTTCAGCTACCACTTCATCAGGTTCTACCACCGGCGATTCAAGTCGATCGCGCTGGCGCGGCGCGCGGCGGGCGAGGCGGGGGCGCGCAACAACGGACGGCGCATCAAGGCGTACTTCAACCTCAACTTCTCGCCGATGCACATGTTTCTGCGCGGCGTGAAGCTGTGGATGTTCGCCGAAGCGGACAACCTGCGGCTGCAGTTGCGGCGCCTGTTTCGCCGCCGCGCCGTCGCAACTCCGGCTCCGGCCGAAGGCGCCGAAGCACGCGGATGAACAGGCGTGTGGCCATCGTGTTCGACGCCGAATTCGGCGATCGTCTGCTGACGCTGGTGATGCGGACGCCGGTGTGGATCGTGGAGAGCGCCGCGAATCGCAGCGCCGTCGCCGAGGCGATGAATCGCGCTACCGAATGGCCGCACATCAGCGTCACGGTGTTTCGTCCGATCGATGATCTGAAGCATCTCCTGTCGCAGGTCGGTCATCCGCGGAGGGTGGACGTGATCGGCCTGCCAGTCAGCGATGGTGCGCGGGAGGCGATGCGCGTCGCCGGCTTCACGAAAGTGGTCGAGACGGCCGAAGGTTTTCGCGCCAACGTGAAAAGCATCTCACCACAAAGGCACAAAGGACACAGAGGTCTCTTTGTGCTCTTTGTGTCTTTGTGGTGAGTAGCCTTTAAAGTGCCGCTAACACCGCCCGCTTCACCTTCCCTCGCTCATCCACCGGGATCGATTCGATCAGCTTCACGATGCGCGGCACTTTGTGCGGCGAGAGATGCGCCAGGCAAAACGCGCGGATCTGCTCGCGCGTGACATCGGGACTGGCCACTACTGCCGCCGCGACGACGTCGCCGCGCGCTCCGGCCGGCTCGCCGTAGACCTTCGCTTCGCGCACGCCGTCGATCTGCAGCAGCACCTGTTCGACCTCGCGCGGGTTCACCTTCTTGCCGGCTGTGTTGATCAACTCACTGGCCCGGCCGGTGATGGCGATCTCGCCGTTTTCGCGAACGTCGACAAGATCGTCGGTGATGAAGACTCCGTCGTCGAACGGCTGGAATGTGTTCGCGTCGTGGAGATAGCCGAGGGCCACGTTGTCGCCGTGGACGGCGAGGCGTCCGCGTTTCGAGGACAGTGTCACGTTCTCCATCGCCCGTCCGACGGTTCCGCGCTCCACCGCCGCACCCTCGCGGTCGTAGGTGATTCCGCCGCATTCGCTGCATCCGTAGAACGTATGGATCGGGATTCCGAAGCGTTCGCGGAACTTGCGCGACACGTCCGGCGACAAAGGCGCGCCGGCGGAGAGAAACGTCCGCACTGTTTCGAAGTCGCCGGCGCCTGCAGTAATCAGATGATCGAAGACCATCGGAATCAGTGGCGCGACCGTGCACGAAAAACGATTGCAGAGAGTCACCACCGACTGCGGCAGGTAATCGTTCGAGATCACCACCGCCGTTCCCTGCACGAAGAGCGGCGTGACCAGATTCGAGAAGCCGTACGAATGCGACATCGGAATTGCGCCGAGGTTGATGTCGTCGGGGTGGATGTCCATGGTCGCGCAGATGTTGATGCAGTCGGCGAGAAGGTTCGCTTCCGTGGCCACGATCCCTTTCGGCATTCCGGTCGATCCGGAGGTCAGCTTGATCAGCCGCGCGCCGGCCGGAAGATGGGCGCTGTTTGTCTGCCGCGTGGCGATCATGACCTCGCCGTCGCGGCGATAGACCAGCCCTCGCGCGGCGAAGTGGCCGAGCACATTCGCCACCTCGGTCTCCGTCGCGTCGCGGTCGATGAGGATGGCCACGAGCTTCTGCTTCAGCACCGCACCGAATACGGCGATGAAATCGACGGAGTTCGGGAGCTGGATGGCGACGGCGTCGCCCTCGCGAAAATCACCGAATCGCGCCGCGAGGTTGTCAATGCGCACGGTGAGTTGCCGCCGAGTCGTGGCTTCTCCAGACGTCCCGTCGATCAGCGCGACGGCGTCCGGTGCAGCAGACGCAAGCGCATGGAAACGTTCGAGCATGGGGAGTGGGGGAGGCAGGATAGAGGCGACGTTCGAGGACGTCAACGCCGCGGGCGCCGTTTTTGTGAGTAAAATCCGTAAAGGCGGCAGTGGGAAACGTAGCGAACGGGCCGTCTACCCTGTATGTCATTCCGCTCGGGAGGTGATTTCAGATGAATGTCGATGATCCCATCACGCGGCCGCTCAAAGCCTATGCATTCGATCCGAGCGCGGGCAAGCTCCTCGGCAACGAGATGTCGATGGACGTCAAGTATCAGGACCTCGACCCCGGACCTGTGGTTCGCGAGTGGGCGGGCGACGCGATCGCGATCGTGGACTACGACGGCGCAAACGGCACCTATTACACACCGGTCGACCTCAACGATCCGCGCGTCCTCATCCGCGGCGGACTCGATCCGAGCGAAGCGGATCCGTGCTTTCACCAGCAGATGGTCTACGCGGTCGTCACGGATACGATCCAGCACTTCGAGACGGCCCTCGGCCGCCGCATCCACTGGCGCCGCGGCCTGCGCGAAGGGGACCTGGACGCAGCGAAACTCGAGGACATCTACACCCTCAACATTTATCCGCACGCGTTCATCGGACAGAACGCGTTTTACAGTCCGCGTGCGCGGGGCATTCTCTTCGGCTACTTCCGCGCCGGCGCGGGGAACGTGGGCCGGAATCTGCCGGGCCAGACGGTATTCACCTGCCTCTCGCACGACGTCGTCGTCCACGAGACGACGCACGCCATCGTCGACGGCATCCGCTCTTTTTTCATGGAGCAGACGAACCCGGACGTGCCCGCGTTTCACGAAGCCTTCGCCGATCTCGCGGCCCTCTTCCGGCACTTTACGCACAAGGAAGTGCTGCTCGACACGATCGAACGCACCGGCGGCCGGTTGTACCAGTACCAACTGAAGGCGGATGCCGAGATCAGCGGCTACGACGACTATTCGGACGCGACGGCAGAGGAGAAGAAGGGCCCAACGCTCAGCGCGCAGATCAGCAGGCGCAATCCGTTGATCGAGCTCGCGCAGCAGTTCGGCGAAGCGACGGGGAAGAATCGCGCGTTGCGCTCCGCGCTCGGTACGAAGCCCAACTCCGATGACATTAAGAAATTCACGGAGCCGCATCGGCGCGGCTCGATCCTCGTGGCAGCGGTCTTCGACGCGTACTTCGCGATCTACATCAAGCGCACCGCGGACCTCTGGCGCATCTTCCGCGCCGGTGGCGGCAATCCGAATCCGATCGACATTCCGTCCTCGCTCGCAGCGCGGCTGGCTGGCGAAGCCACCCGGCTGGCCGAGGAGTTCTTCACGATCTGTGTTCGAGCCCTCGACTATTGCGCACCGGTCGACATCACGTTCGGCACGTACCTGCGCTCGGTTCTGACGGCGGATTTCGATCTGCATCCAGAGGATGCGATGGGTGTGCGCGACGCGTTCATGCAGTCGTTCCGCCTTCGCGGAATCCTGCCCGAGGGCGCGGGGTTCTTCAGCGAAGGAGCGGTCCTGTGGCCGCGCGCGGCGGCGAACCAGTATCCGCCGGTGGTCGGTCTCGACTTCGGCGATCCGAACGGTCTGACGAAAGATCAGAAGGACAAAGCTGCGGCGGTCCTCAAGAAATACGTCACAGACAACGCGGCGGTACTCGGCTTTTCGAAGGATGCGCCGGTGCGCGTCCCCTCCTTCCACTCCGTCTTCCGCATCAACCCGGACGGCAGCCTGCGCACGGACATGGTGGTCGAGGCGGTGCAAACGGTCCAAAAGAACTTCAATGATTCGGCGCCGCAATTCGGCAAGTTCCCGTTGCGCGGCGGTGCCACGATCATCATCCGCAGGCCGGTCGCCGGCGAACCAGGCGCGGAGAAAAACGAGG
>Ga0233356_1000080_pt1 | contig 24805 bp, 21 predicted proteins | sample GEONSFMMS_FD_180700 | JGI IMG/M metagenome (GOLD analysis project Ga0233356, IMG submission 180700) | Soil microbial communities from Shasta-Trinity National Forest, California, United States - GEON-SFM-MS | ecosystem: Environmental > Terrestrial > Soil > Temperate forest > Bulk soil | place...
TCCCGACGAGCTGCTTTGGTAGACTTCTTCACGGCCAATCTCCTTTCTGTGCCTCGAGCACGTTCACCTTTGCAGCGCACATTCTGCGACTGCGCAGGAGGTTGGCCTTCTCATCTCATCTGGCTCGGCGGCATCCTCGCCGCCGAATGGGAGGCTTGCGCGGGCGTTGTGTTACCAGGCGCAATTCGAGGGTTTGGCGGTTCGGCGGCGAGGACGCCAGCGTTCCGTTCTTACGCCGGCTTCGCCGATGATGGAGTCATCGCCTGCACTCACACAATCAACCACGCGGCTGACACTACGAACACACCTGCGATCGCGACGCCCACCACCGCACATCCAACGGTCGTCCGGTTGTAGACGCGGTTGTACGCCGCACGCCGCGGATTCGTCAGCCACCCCCACCCGCGCGGCGCTTTGAAGCCGAGGGAATGGCGAACATAGCGCTTAAGCGATGTGCGGGCAGCGATGCGCTTGCGAAGAGAGGGAGTCCGGATTCCGAATTTCATCTCCGCTTCAGACACCTTTCCGCGCGGAAGGTGTCGTAGACGCCGAGATGTCGACTGAGAAGCACCATCTTCACATCGCGCCGGTCTATCACCTGTTCATGCTGGCGTTGTGCGTGCTGGCGCTGGTCGGGATCGTGGTGCAGAACGCGTTTCGGCATGATCCGCAGATCGAGCTGGTGCTCGACTATGCGGACTTCGCAATCTGCGTCGCGTTCGGCGTCGACTTCGTCGTTTCCGTCTGGCGGGCGCCGAAACGCGGGCGGTATCTGGTCACGTGGGGCTGGCTCGACGTGTTGTCCTCGATTCCGACGCTGCACATCGCTAGGTGGGGACGGCTGGCGCGGATTGCACGGATCTCGCGCGTGCTTCGCGGTCTCCGCGCCACCCGCCTCCTCGGCGAAGCCATTCTGAGGAAGCGTACGCAGTCAACGGTCGCCGCCGCTGCGCTGCTCGCGCTGATGCTGATCATCTTTGCCAGCACGGCCATCCTGCATTTCGAAGTGCAGCCGGAGTCAAACATCCACACGGCCGAGGATGCGATCTGGTGGTCTCTAGCGACGATTACGACGGTCGGCTACGGCGACCGCTATCCCGTCACCACCGAGGGCCGCGCGGTAGCGACACTGCTGATGCTTGCCGGCGTCGGTCTCTTCGGGACGTTCTCCGCGGCGTTGGCCGCGTGGTTCCTCATCCCCGAGGGACAGGCGACCAATACGGAGATCGCCGCGCTGCGCGAGGAAATCGTGACGTTGCGAACGGCCGTGGAAGAGTCGTTGCGGATGAAGTGAATCGATCTTCGCCACAAACAAAACCAAGCCGTGTCTGAGAGACAGCCTTCTCCCCGATGACCGTTCGCGCGCGATGGAATGGGTCTAGGACGCGCGGATGCGTCGTCGACGGAGAAGGCCCAGAACGAGAGGGGAAAACTCATGAAACGAATGTTCCTGGTGATCGCGGTGGTCTGTCTCGCCTCGCGCTGCGCGTCTGTAGCGCACGGCCGTTACCAGCAGGTTCCGGTCAACTCCAGCCCGTCCGGCGCGAATGTCTCCGTCGATTGCGGCAACGGGACACAAGCGGCCGGGCAAACGCCCGTCACTGTGAACCTGAAGCGAAATGCCGAGCCATGCACGCTGGCCGTCTCCAAGGATGGTTACGAGGACGCGAAGGTCGCGTTCGCGAAGTCGATCTCGGGGTGGACCTGGGGCAATCTCGCGATCGGCGGCATCATCGGATGGATCGTCGACGGCGCAGACGGAGCGATGTACAACCGCGTCCCCGATACGGTTTCAGTGAATCTTACGAAGAAGTGATCACGCGGAGGGCGCGGAGATGCGGAGTGCGGCGGAGCGGGAGAGGCACCGCCGCACTTCACATCACTCGTAGCGCAGCGCCTGGATCGGATTCAGGGCGGCCGCTTTTCGCGCCGGGTAGTAGCCGAAGAAGACGCCTACGGCACCGGAGAAGCCGACGGCGATGATCATGATGATCGGGGAGATCACGGTTTCCCAGCCGGTGAAGTGGCCGACGATTTTGGCGCCGGCGTAGCCGATGAGGAGTCCAACGACGCCGCCGAGGATGCCCATGACGATGCTCTCGACCAGGAACTGCGTCAGGACGTCCGAGCCGCGGGCGCCGATGGCCATGCGGATGCCGATCTCGCGCGTCCGTTCCGTCACGGAGACCAGCATGATGTTCATGATGCCGATGCCGCCGACGAGCAGCGAGATTGAGGCGATCGCGGCAAGGAGCAGCGTCATCACCTGCGTCGAGCTCTCCGCGGCCGAGGCCAGGTCAGCCTGATTTTTCACGGTGAAGTCGTCGTTGCCGTCGCTCACTTTGTGCGACTCGCGGAGCAGTGTGCGGATCTCCTCCTGCGCCGCGGGGATGTCCTGCTCGTTGGCGGTGCTGGCCAGGATCTGCGGGATGAAGGAGCGGCCGGAGAGCGTGGCCGAGGCGGTGGTGTACGGCATCAGCACGACGTCGTCGGAGTCGCTGCCGCTGGCGGTCTGGCCTTTCGGTGCGAGCACGCCCGCGACTTTGTAGACCGAGTTGCGGATCTGGATTTCAGAGCCGACGGGGTCCTGTCCCGGGAAAAGATTCTGCGCGACCGTATTGCCGAGGACGACGACCTTGTGGATCGAGCGTACGTCGTCGGCGGTGAAGAAATCGCCGGAGGACGTCTGCCAGTCGCGGATCGTCTGGAAGTCGGTATCAACGCCGTTGATCTGCGTGCGCCAGTTGCCGGACGGACCGATGACGGCGGTACGGCTGACGATGACCGGCGAGACGGCGGAGACGGTCTGCGCTTCGGCGCGGATTTTGTCGACGTCTTTCAAACTGAGATTCGGGAACGCTTGCGCGCCCTGGCTGACGCCGGCCTGCTGCGCGGCGCCGGGGGTGATCACGATCATGTTCGTGCCGAGGTTGTTGATCTGGGCGCGGATGCGCGTGCGGGCGCCGTAGCCGACGGCCACCATCACCACGACAGCGGCCACGCCGATGATGATGCCGAGCATGGTCAGCGCGGCGCGCATCTTGTTCTTCAGGATGCTCTGCGTGGCCAGCTTCACGAGTGTCTTGGATTTCATGCGACCTCCCTTTCCTCGAAGTGCTCGACGTCATACGCGGCGGAGCGGCGCGATTTCACCGGCTCGTCGCGGCGGATGCGGCCATCGCGGACTTCCACGATCCGGCTTGCGTAGACGGCGATGGACGGCTCGTGTGTCACGAGGACGATGGTGATGCCTTGTTCGTTGAGCTCCTGGAACAGCGCCATGACTTCGATCGACGTCTGCGTGTCGAGGTTTCCGGTCGGCTCGTCGGCCAGGATGATGGCCGGCTCGGTGACGAGCGCGCGGGCGATGGCCACGCGTTGCTGCTGGCCGCCGGACAACTCGCTGGGCTGGTGATCGAGACGATCAGCCAATCCGACACGCTGTAGTGCAGCCGTAGCGAGAGCTTGCGTATCGCGCTTTTTTCCGCTGCGGTCGTACAGCATCGGCAGCTCGACGTTCTCCAACGCGCTGGTGCGCGGCAGAAGATTGAAGCCCTGAAAGACGAAGCCGATCTTCTCGTTGCGCAGCGCCGCGAGGGCGTTGCGATCCATGCCGTCGACGCGAACGCCATCGATCAGGTATGAGCCCGAGGTGGGCGTGTCGAGGCATCCGAGAAGATTCATCAGCGTCGACTTGCCCGAACCTGAGGTGCCCATGATGGCGATGAATTCACCTTTCTCGACTGCCAGGTCGATTCCCTTCAGCGCGTGAACTTCCGTGCTGCCGGTGGTGTAGGTCTTCACGAGTTGGGTGGTTTCGATGACGTTCATTAGAAGCCTCCCCTTCCGCCGCCGCCGCGCTGCGCGGCGCCCTGCTGCTGCGATCCCTGGAACGGAGTGGCCGGTGCGGTGCTCGTCTGCGCGGTAGTCGTCGCGGTCGGGCTGACCGTGCCTGCGATGACCTTCATCCCTTCCTTGACCGTCTTGCCGGTGATTTCGGTGGTGCTGCCGTCGTTGATTCCGGTCTTTACACGCGCCACTGCCAGCTTGCCGTTGACATCGAGGTAGTAGAGCGTGCCGAAGTTGCTGCTGCCCGTGCGGGTTCCACCGTTACGGCCGGAGCGTGCCGTGGATGTCGCGGTTGACGTTGTTGACGTTGCCGTTGCCGTTGCCGTTGCCTGCTGTGCAGCCTTCAACGCTACGAGCTCGACATCCGTCGGCTTGTAGCGAAGTGCCGAGTTCGAGACTTTCAGTACGTTGTCGGCCTGCTTGGTCAGGAACTGCACGCGCGCGGTCATTCCGGGAAGCAGCTTGCCATCCGTATTCGGCACGGACACGACCACGGTGTAGTTGACGACGTTGTCGGTGGTCGTCGACTGCAAACGCACCTGCTTGACGATGCCCTTGAACGTCTGGCCCGTCAGCGCCTGAACGGTGAATGACACCGCCTGGCCTTCTTTGATCTGGGCGATGTCGCTCTCGCCGACCTGCGCCAGGATCTGCATCTGCGAGAGGTCGTTGGCGATGAGGAAGAGCTGCGGCGCGGAGAGGCTGGCCGCGACGGTCTGCCCCTGCTGCACGTTGCGCTCGACGACAACGCCGTCGATGGGCGCGTAGATGTTGGTGTACGAAAGATTCTGCCGCGCGCGGTCGAGCGCGACGCGCGCCGACTTCACGCCGGCGTCGGCCACCGTGGCGCCGGATTGCGCGACCTCAAACGCGCTACGCGCCACGAGTCCGTCATTCGTCAGCTCGCGGTTGCGGGCGTAATCGCGCGAGGCCAGCAGCGCCTGCGCCTGCGACTTCTCCAGGTTGGCCTGCGCGTCGGTCACGGCCTGCATGGCCAGCGTCGGATCGATGCGCGCCAGCAACTCACCCTTCTTGACGTGGTCGTTGAAGTCGACCAGCAGTTCCGAGACCTGCCCGGAGACCTGCGTGCCGACGCTGACGGTGGTCACGGCGTTCAGCGTTCCGGTCGCCGAAACGGTCGATTGCAAGTTGCCGCGCTCGATCGTGGCGAAGCGATAGGTGGTCGTTTCCTTCGCGAACGCCAGGCGATGCACGAGCACCCCGATGATCGAAAGGATCAGAACGAGTCCCACAGCGATGACTGATTTTTTCTGTCTCATGATGCCGGTACTAACGGACCGGCTCGGGTGCATGTTTCGCGTTTTCAACGAGTTGCACGTGGGCGGCATGAGATGCACGCAGGCGTCATGAAAGGCCTTATCCGCCGAGCAAGCGCGGCTCGAATGGTTGCGGCCGCGGAGGCGGCCGCTATCTCACCGCGCCAGCGGAATCAGCTTCACTTCCAGCCTGTAATCTGCGCGAATCTTTCGCATCGTGGCGTTTTGGATGCGGTCGCCGAGGTTTTGCAGCGGGAAGAGAAGCATGTCGAGCGTCGTCGCGCTTTGATCGAGTTGGTGACCGGCATCTTCGCGAAGCTGCACGCCCTGCTTCAACACCATGCCGCGATTAAATTTCATGCGCAGCGGGCGGTAGTCGTCGGCGCCGACTTCCATCGTGCAGACTTCGGGATACCTCGGCACGTCGACGCGCAACGGCGTTGTTCCTTTCACCACCGTTCCTGCGCCGCAGTCGAGACTCACGGATGCATGGTTCGGCACGCTCACGACCTCGACGACGTTCGGCTCCGGCGGCTCGTTGGCGGACTGCGATGCGCAGCCGGCGGCGATGAGTGCGAGGGAAAGCGCTGCAGCGATGGTTCGCATGATGATCATCTGGTCGCTCACTCCGTCGCCAGCACGTGGCTGTCGTGTTCGCGTTTGTGAAGATCGTTGACCTTGGCCATGATCTTCTCGTCGATCTTGTTGAGAGCGAAGTTGCGCGCGAGGCCGATAGCGTTCTTGATCGCCTTCGCATTCGAGCGGCCGTGGCAGACGATGCAGCCGCCCTTCACGCCGAGCAGCGGCGCGCCGCCGTACTCGGAGTAATCCATGCGCTTCTTCAGGCCGACGAACGCGCTCTTCGCCAGAAAGCCGCCGAGTTTGTGCTTCCACGTGCGCGTCATCTCCTGGCGCAGCGTCGTCGAAACGAATTCGCCGAGGGCCTCCGAGGCTTTGAGGACAACGTTACCGATGAAGCCGTCACAAACCACGACGTCCGCGTTGCCGTTGTAGACGTCGCGGCCTTCCGCATTGCCGATGAAGTTGAGACCCGTCTCCTTGAGGACGCGATACGTTTCCTTCGTCAGCTCGTTGCCCTTCCCTTCCTCCTCGCCAATCGATAGCAAACCGATGCGCGGGGCCTCGATGTTGAAGAGCATCTGCGCGTAGAAGTGGCCCATGACCGCAAACTCGCGGAGATGGTTCGGCTTGGTGTCGACATTCGCGCCGACATCGAGCAGCAGCGTGTGGCCCTTGATGCTCGGAAGGACAGTCGCCAGCGCGGGACGGCTGACGCCTTCGATCATGCCCATGACGGCGCGGGCGCTCGTCCACGTGGCGCCGGTGTTTCCCGCGGAGACGAACGCATCGGCGCGTCCCTCGGCCACGAGATTCGCGCAGACGCGGACGGAGGAGTTGCGCTTGCGGCGCAGCGGCGCGAGGGCCGTGTCCTCCATTGTGACGATCTCGCGCGCGTCAACGACGTCGATGTTGCGCGGCGTCGTCGCACTGGCGGCGGCGAGCTCCCGGTGGACAACATCCTCCTGGCCGACGAGAATGATCTCGACCGCAAATTCGGCCGCCGCCAGAAGGGCGCCCTTCACTACCTCGAACGGCGCATGATCGCCGCCCATGGCATCCAGGGCGATGCGAACCTCAGTCGTCATCGAGTGACGATACTAGAACGCGTCCTTGACTGCGATGACTTCGCGGCCTTTGTAGAACCCGCACTTCGGACAAACGCGGTGCGGCATCTTGGCCTCGTGGCACTGCGGACAGGTCGACAACGACTTCGCTTCGAGGAAGTCATGCGCGCGGCGCGTGCGCGTGCGCTGTTTCGAATGGCGCCGTTTTGGGTTAGGCATCGTGTTGCTCCTTGTTTTTCTGGACTGCGGCGGCGTTACCACCGCACGATTTCGAGACTACTGTTCGTTCTTCCTCGCCAACTCTTCCCGAATCCCCGCCAAGGCGGCGAACCGCGAGTCAACGGCCGTCTCCGCGCACGAGCAACCGTCGCCGTTCTGATTCGCGCCGCACCGCGGGCAGAGGCCGAGACAGGCATCCGTGCACAACGGCTTCATCGGGATAGCTAACTGGATCTGCTCGTTCGCCAGATGACGAAGCGGAATGGCGCGCTCGGTGTAGAACTCGATGTCGAGCTCGTCCGGCGTGACCTCAAACTCTGCGTTCTCTTCAGAAACGTCGGGACGAGGGCGGAATCTTAAGTGAAACTCGGACGCGTTCGCAAACGGGAAGGGCTCGACGCAGCGCGAACAGAGAAAATCCGCCGTGAAGGTAGTCGTTCCGTCGGCCAGGTATTCGGCCGGCAGATCGCCCTTGCGCGCGTCGGCGACGAGCGACACCGGCCCGATCGAGACGAGCTCGATCCGCGCCAGTTCCTCGGTGGGGAACTGGAACGTCCGCTCGTAGTGCTGCGGGCCGTATTTGTCGATGTCGTCGAAGACGATCCGTTCTTTGTCCGGCATGGTGTTCGAGGCTCTAACTGCGGCCTCCCGGCTTCTATTTCGCGGAGATTCTTACCTTTAGCTCCTCCGCCGAGGCGTCCTCGGAGTCGGCGGCTTCGAGCACGGTGGCGCCCTGGAGCGCCTCGATCCAGCGGTCCAGGTCGCGGGCGGATCGGTAGAAGCGAGGGGCGGCGACGCGGAGGCCGATGCTGTCGCCGAGGCGGCTGAGAATCGGCACGAGGCGGCGGGGATCGGCGCGAACCGCCCACTTGCCCGCCGGCCAGCGGCCCGGCTCCATCGCATCATTAATATAGGGATTGATCGAATCGTCGAACGACAGCAGTAGCGCGCCGCCGTGCTCAGCCGTCTGGATGTGGATGCCGAGTGACTCCCCCTGCCTCACTTTCGCCACGAATTCTTCGAACGCGGCGCGGCGCGGCGGATCGTCGGGAACGGAGATGACGCCCATCGGCCGCGGCAGGAACTTGTGGGTATCGATGTCGTACACGGCGATCGTGCCGCCGTTTTCGACCAGCGCAGAGACGCGCGTGCCGAAGACGCGATTGAGGTCCTCGACGACGCGCGGCATGGTGGCGAAGGTGGCGGTGATCAGCGCATTCCGCGGGAACTGCGCCGGCTGGTTGAATTGCGCTGCGACCGGATCCGTCGCATCGCGCTGCGCCCGCGAGGTGAAGAGGATGTCGTCCGGAGTCACCGACAGCGACGTCACGGCCGGCCGCGCGATGGGCGGGAACGCGCCGCGCGAACCGCGGCGCTGGACGACAAAGGCGTCGCCGGGCGGCAGTTTTTCGGAGAGGCTCAGAATCTGCGCGAGGTCGCCGGAGTTGATCGGCTGCGACGACGGCGAGTTGATGAGCAGCGTCTCGCCGATGTCGCCGCCGAGCATCATGTACGTGCGCACAACGAAGGCGCGGATGGGATCGAGACGGATCAGATAGCGCGTGGTCGATGCGTCGCGCCAAGCCAGGAGGTCAGCGCCGCCGACCATCCACGGCGACGGCAGCGAGTGCGATTTCTCCCACTGGTCTATCCCCTGTGACATCACCGGATTCGCGCGCAGTTTCGAATCGAGCGCCGCCGCGGTCGGGATCAATGCGAACGATTCCGCGGACTCCGGCACCGACGCGACGAGATCGCGCTGCGCACCCGTCAACGGAAAGCGGATGCCGGCCGAAGTCTTCGGCGTCGTGGCGACGAGATAGATGAGCACCGCCGCGACGAGCGCGAGAACGGCGGCGGCGATGATGGTCAGCTTTCTCATCGATTCCTGCACATTGTGCCATCCAACCCCAAGCGGCAACGCGCATCAGTTACGATCCGCGATCCGATGCCGTCCACGGTCCGCACCGTCGTTCACACTCTGAGCCATGCCCTTCGCGAGCGGGTCGCGAATGCGTTTCGCGCGGCCACCCGCCGCGAACACAAGCTGCGCATCGGCATCGACATCCGCCCCTTTTACGAGCCTCTGACCGGCATCGGCTGGTACCTCTACCACCTGCTACATGAACTGGCGAAGAACGAGGATGTCGAGCTCTATCTCTTCGGCGATGCCCGCGTGACCGACTTCGGTCCAACGTTGCACGCGGATATCCCGGCAAACGCGCGGCTCTGCTGGTTCGATCTGCGCGGCCAGGGCATCATCTCCGGCCGCTCGCGCGCGATCACCGCGGCCGCGTACGTGGCCTGGATGAAACTGATCGACGTCGACGTGATGTTCGGAGCCAACTACTTCCTCCCCCGCCTCCTCGGCGCCGTCGCACGCCGCCGCGTGGTGACGATCCACGATCTCACGTACAAACGTTTCCCCGAGCTGCTGCAGAAGGAGACGCTGATCAATCTCGAACATCACATGCAGCGCGAGCTGGCGCACGCCGATGCGGCGATCTGCGTGTCGGAGTCGACGCGCCAGGATCTGCTCGCGTTCTACGACCTCGATCCGTCGCGCGCGGTCACAATCCTCTCGGGCCTGGCCGTTCCCTCCGACACCCGACACCCGACACCCGACATCCTGCCGAAAAACTACATCCTCTTCGTCAGCACGATCGAGCCACGCAAGAATCTCGAAGTGCTGCTCGACGCGTTCTCGCGCCTCCGCGCGCGCGGCGCGTACGACGGGGCGCTGGTCGTAGTCGGCCGCGTCGGCTGGAAATCGGAGTCGCTCATCCCTCGGCTTCGAGCGCCCGGCGTTCATCACCTCGACTACGTTCCGCCAACGGAGCTCGCATCGATCTACCGCAATGCGGAACTGTTCGTCTTCCCCTCGATCTACGAAGGCTTCGGCTTTCCACTCCTCGAGGCGATGGCGTACGGCATCCCGTCGATCGCCGCAAGATCGTCGTCCCTGCCCGAAATCGGAGGCGACGCCGCGCTCTACTTCTCGCCGCGCAGTGCCGATGAGTTGGAATCGCAGATGGAACGCGCGCTCACCGACGCCGCGCTGCGGACGCAACTCTCCGCCGCCGGCATCGCCCGCGCCGCGCAGTTTCGCTGGGATGTAGCAGCGGCGCAGACGCTCGCGGTGCTGCGGCGAAGCGCGTCGTAGCGACGGCCGCGGCTAATGCCGATCTCCGTCGAATCGGTTTCACGCAAATTCAGACCGGCGGCGAAGCCCTCTTAAGAACCGTAGCCCCCAGCTTTGAGCTGGGGGTTTTCGGATGCGTCCAACCTTGTGAGCCCGCTTGAGCGGGTGAAAGAAGGTTTCGCTCGGTCCGCTCTTTCGCCCGCTGAAGCGGGCTCTCACTGTCCGTGGGACCCGGGTACCCCGACTGAAGCCGGGGTCTATGGTTCTTACGACAGCTTCGCCGCCGAGGGACGCCTGCGCGGTACGTTAAGACGTTCGCAGCCAGCTACACTGAATCGAGCATGCAGATCACCATCGACGGGCGCGCGCTGGTCGGCAACCGGACCGGCATCGGCGTTCACACCGCCGAGATCGCGCGGCGGCTGCGCGATGCGCCGCTGATCGCGTCGCATGCGGAGATCGAAGATCGCTCCGGCCTCGAACATTGTGCGTTTCGCGTCGATCCGATGCCGTTTGGCGTTGCCTGGCAGCAGCTTGTACTTCCACGCGTCGCAACCGAGGGCGTGCTCTGGGCGCCGCATGGGACGCTGCCGCTCGCGCTTCGCATCCCGTCCGTTGCAACGCTGCACGACTTCAGCTCGCTCACGATGCCGTTCCGCCATCGCGCGAAGACGGTGCTGTCGTTCAACGTCTTCATCGGCCGCAGTCTGCAGATGGCCACGCGCATCGCGGCCGTTTCGCAGGTGGTGGCCGAGGAGGCGGTGCGGTGGTTCGGAGTATCGAGATCCAGGATCGAGATCGTGCCGAACGGCGTGGACGAGTTCTTTACGCCTGATGGCGATGAAGACGACTACGTGCTCTTCGTCGGCACGATCGAGCCGCGCAAAGGGCTCGATGACCTGCTGGCGGTGTGGGACTCGCTGCCGCATCCGCGGCCGCGGCTGATTCTCTGCGGCGATGCGGGATGGGGCGATGTGCAGTTGCCGGGCGATGCCGACGTGACCGGGTATGTGGATCGCGCGCGGCTGCTGGAGCTGTACCGGCACGCGCGCGCGTTCGTCTATCCGTCGCGATACGAAGGGTTCGGTATCCCACCACTCGAAGCGATGGCCTGCGGCGCGCCGGTCATCGCCACGCGCACCGGCGCGATTCCGGAGTACGCCGGCGGAGCGGCGCTGCTCGTCGATCCCGGCGACCGTGATGGACTTCGCGCTGCGCTGATACGCATGCTGTCGGAGAAATCGCTGCGGCGCGAGTTGCGCGCGCGCGGACCGGACCGGGCAGGGACGTACACGTGGGATCGCAGCGCGGCGTTGATGACGCAGCTTTTCGCCGAGGCGGCACGATGAGAATCGGAATCGACGCGCGGAAGATCGCCGACTTCGGGATCGGCACCTACGTTCGCGGACTGCTGCAGGAACTCGCGGCGGATGGCGGCGATACGTACGTCGCGTTCGCGCCGCAGCGGCTCGGTCATCTGATTCCGGCCGGAGTCGAGCACGTCATCGTCGACGCCCCTCATTACTCGATCCGCGAGCTGATCATCCTTAGCCACGCCATCGAAGGCGCGAAGGTCGAGCTCTTTCACGCGCCGCACTATGTCGTGCCGTTCACGAGCGTTCCGTTCGTCGTGACGATTCACGACCTCATCCACCTCCGCAATCCGAACCCGCTGGCGCGGCTGTACGCACGGCAGATGATCGGACGCGCGGTTCGCAGGAGCCGGCGCGTGCTGACGGTGAGCGAGGCGGTGAAGCGCGAGATCGTAAGCACGTTCGGCTGCGCCGACGATCACGTGCTCGTGACGCCGAACGGCGTTGGAGCGCCGTTTTCCGAGGACGGACCGGCAGCGGAGGGACGCTACTTCCTCTATGTCGGCAACGACAAGCCACACAAAAACGTCGATGTGCTGGTCGATGCATTCGCGCGAATCGAAAATGCGTCGCTCGTTCTCACCGGCGGCGCGTTCGATCGATTCAAGTCACGCGAGCGCGTCATCGTCAGCGGATTCGTCGACGACGGCGAACTTGCGGCGCTCTATCGCGGCGCGATCGCGCTGGTGATGCCGAGCCGCGAAGAAGGATTCGGACTGCCGGCGCTCGAGGCGATGGCCAGCGGCTGCGCGGTGATCACGTCCAACGCCGCGGCACTCGTCGAGATCACCGGCGACGCCGCGCTGCATGTCGAACCGGATGCCGCATCACTCGCCGAGGCGATGGCGCGCATCGCATCCGACGAATCGCTGCGCCGCGCGCTCGCATCGCGCGGCATCGCACGCGCGAAAGAGTTCACGTGGACGCGCGGCGCGGACCTCACGCGCGCGGCGTATCGCGACTCCATCGCGCGCTGAAATCGGCATTTTCCGTGGAACGGACGTGGAACACTTCGTCTCGATTACGATTTTCATAAACAATTGCTTGACAATATGAGTTAACGATCGCATATTAACGATCAAGTTAAAACGATGATCGCCACGAACTGGACAAACAACCTCGAAGCTCCGGTGAATGTTGAAGGTCGTCGTCCCTCCCATCCCTGCCGCAACCCCCACGCGAAAGTTAGTTGGCCGGAGAGATCCGGCGTTTTTTGCCAAGTAGGCGCGACCGTGAGGTCCCGTACGGCATGAAAGGTGGTGAGCTTAATGGCCGCAAAGAAAAAGGCTGCAGCTAAGAAGTCAGCGAAGAAGTCGTCGAAAAAGAAGTAAGCATCATCATCGACTTTTGGGGAGTCGTAACTGCGAGGGGCCTTCGGGCCCCTCGTTTTTTTTCGATAACCTTTTCGCCGCGCCGCCGTTCTCACACCCGGAGGACGCACCGATGCGCAAACAACTCTTCTTCACCCTGGCGCTGCTGTTCACCACCGGCGCCGCGCTGGCCAACGACGAGGTCTCGCATCCGTTTTCGGCTGCCGCGCCGCGCGGCCACGTGCGCCGCGTAGTCATCGATATCCCCGCCGGCGAGGTGCGAATCCGCAACGGCGCCGGCGACCGCATCTCCGTCAACGGCACGGCCGCGCGCCACTTCGAAGGCTACCGGCGCCGTCCGAAGGAGCAGCAGATCGTCGACGACATCTCCGCCGAGGTCGTGGTGAATGGCGATGAAGCGATCGTGCGGCGCCGTTTCGGTCCGAACGCGCAGAGTTGGAGCGCGAGGAGCTTTCACTCGACCGTCGATCTGACCGTGGAGCTGCCGGCCGGCGTCGATGTCGAGGTGACCACGCGCTACGGCGCGGTCGACATCGACGGGGCATTCGGCAGTATCGACACCGATCTTCGCGCCGGCGAAGTGCACGTCCGCACGCCGCGTTCGAATGTCCGCGACCTGACCGCGTCGGTCTCCATCGGCGAGGTACACACGTATTTCGGCGATCACTACATCGAGAACGAGGGCGTCTTCCCGCGCGTGGCGCGCTTCCACAACGCGTCCGGATGGTCGGATGTGAGTGTGCGATCGACGTTCGGCGAAGTGCATGTGACGCTGACAAATTGAATCGCGGTTCGGCGCTTCCATGGCTGCGACACGCCGCGTCGTCGTGCGCGCGGAGGCGCGCGTCACAATCCAGCCCCGCGCTCTGCGCGGGGTAACGCAGCGTGGTGGAGGTTTGCGGCCACGGAGGCGGCCGCAACAAAGCGCCGCGCGTGCGCCGACGGTAGCGCGCGGTCGTGTTTCTGTGGCGGCCGCCTCCGCGGCCGCAAAACGTTCCTGCGGCGATGCGACCCCGCGCAGAGCGCGGGGCTGCATTGTCATGCGCGCCTCCGCGCGCAACCGGGTCTGCGAATCAGAACGTTCGAATGAACTGTTCGGCGGCTTCGCGAGACATAATCCGGCCTTCCAACTCCGCTTCGAGCAGAGCACGCTTGAGGGCTCCGATGCGAGGACCGGCTTCGATGGCCGCGATCGCGGCGATCTGGTCGCCGGTCAGAAGCGGCTTGATTGCGAAATCTGGCAAAGCGATGCGGTCGTCGCGGCCGAGGGCGCGGAGCAGCGCCGGCAACTGGCTCGCGATGGCTTCGTCGGCGTCGTAGAGATCGAGCAGCGAATGTGACTTGATCAAGCGCTGCAAAGTCTGAATCTCGCGCATCAACGCGTCGCTCAGCCGCCAGCGTTTCGCGAAGGCGTGCGCGTCGTCGACGAGTAGCGCCAGCGCGGCGGAAAGCGGGACGTCGTCCGCGTGAAAATCGACTTCGAGAGAACGCCCGAAGAGTGGGACATCGAGTTTCGTTTCGCGCAGTAGGCTGACCGCGCGGCGGAAAGCGTTCGCGGAGAAGATCACCGTCAACTCGTAGGCGACCCGCTCGACGGAGACACCGGTGATGCGTGTGGCGCGGACGCGGATTGCCTCGAGCGTTTCCGCATCGATCTCGAATCCGAATCGCACAGCCATCCGCACTGCCTTCAGCATCCGCAGCGGATCGTCATCGAAATTCGATGCGTCGATCATGCGCACGAGCCGGCGCGAGAGAGCACCGCGGCCGTCGTGCGGATCGAGGAGCTCGCCTGACGCCAGGTCGACGGCCATGGCGTTGATGGTGAAATCGCGGCGGGCCAGATCGGCGTCGATGCTGCCGTCGAGCAGAGCGGCGAAGTCGTAGATGTGCGGGCCATCGACGACGCGGTACGCGCTGAGATGCTCCTCGCGGCCGAGACGGATGACTTTGCGCCGCAACGCGCGGGCGCATGCGAGAGGATCGAGGCAGGCCACGTCGACGTCGGCAGGCGGAGTGCCGAGGGTCAGATCACGGACGGCGCCGCCGACGACATACGCGTGCGTTGGCAGCTCGCGCAGGCGCGGGAAAAGGCGGAGAAGGTCGTCGCGGAATGTCATCGCAACTGCATCAGCGTTGATTTCTCAGCTGTCCCGAGCCTCACCAGCACAGACAGGAGTGTCTGTGCCACATTGATCGTGCCGTCCTCGCGGAATGCTGGTACTGGCGAGAGCCAGTGTGGCACAGACACTCTTGTCTGTGCTTTGGCAAGGTGCAATGACTGGGATTGAATCCCGGAAAGATCACGACACTCGATTTGCCAAAACCCCAATCCCCTCGATCTCCACCTCCACGCGGTCGCCGGCGTTCAGCGGGCCGACTCCGGCGGGGGTCCCGGTGAGGATCACGTCGCCGGGGTGCAGCGTCATCACCGAGGTGATGAACTCGATGATCGTGGCGCAGTCGAAGACCATGTCGCGCGTGTTGCCGTCCTGCTTCCTCTCGCCGTTCACGCGCGTGCGCAGTGAGAGCGCGGCAGGATCGAGCTCGGTTTCGATGCAGGGGCCGAGGGGGAGAAACGTATCGAAGCTCTTGCCGCGCGTGAACTGCACATCCTTCTTCTGGAGATCGCGCGCGGTGACGTCGTTCGCGCAGGTGAAGCCGAGGACGACACTGCGCCAGTCGTCGCGGCGGATGTTCCGCGCGGTCTTGCCGATGACGATGGCCAGTTCCCCTTCGAAGTCGACGCGCTGCGATTGCGGAGGGCGGACGATCGTGCCGTTTGGATTGAGCAAAGCGCTCGGCGGTTTCAAAAAGATGATCGGCTCGGACGGCGCCTCGTTGCCTAACTCCTTCGCGTGTTCGGCGTAGTTGCGGCCGACCGCGACGATTTTCGACGGCATCACCGGCGCGAGAAGTTCGGCATCGGCGAGCGAAATCGAGTCCGTCGTCGCCTCGCCGAGCGTCATCGCATCGCTGCCGCTGTAACGAATGATTCGGTCGCCGTCAGCGACTCCGATGGACGGGCTGCCGGCATGGACGAAGCGATAGATTTTCACGGCGGCGAATTGTAATCGTAGAATCCGCGGCCATGGCGCAAACGACGTTGTTCAGCAAGTCCGATATCGAGAGACGTGTTGCCGAAATGGGGGCGGAGATCACCCGCGATCTGGCCGGCAGCGAATTGATCGCCCTCTGCGTGCTCAAAGGAGCGATGTTCTTCTGCAGCGATTTGATGCGGCACATCGCATTCGACGTCGCCCTCGACTTCATCCAGGTCTCGTCGTACGGCGATCAGAAGACGTCGTCCGGCGTGGTGACGCTGCTGAAGGAGCCGCAGCTCGACATGCACGGCAAGTCAGTGCTGATCGTAGAAGACATCATCGACAGCGGCCTGTCGATGAACGAGGTCTTCCGCTACATCAAGCTCGATCGCGGCGCACGCGAAGTGCGCACGGCCACGTTCCTCGACAAGCCGTCCGCGCGCAAGATCCCGTTCAAGGCGGACTACGTCGGCTTCTCCATCGACCCGAAGTTCGTGATCGGCTACGGGCTGGATTTTGCGGAGAAGTACCGCAACGTACCGGACATTCAGGTGCTATCGGAAGAGTGAAGTGTGAAGAGTGAAGAGTGAAAAGAGCAAGGTCGAAGAGCTTTCACCCTTCACCCTTCACTCTTCACCCTTTCAAATATCCCGTCATCAGCATCGCGATCATCGCGACGCCGAGCGCGTAGCGGTAGTAGATGAAGACGTGTGTGGTGTGCGTGCGCAGGTAGCGGATCAGGAACCAGATCGAGGCGTAGCCGGAGATGAAGGCGACCACGATGGCGACGGCGATGGGCGTCCAGCCGAGCACGCCGAGGGCGTGGCGCTCCTTGATCAGCTCGAGCACGCCGGCGCCGCCGACTGCCGGAATCGACAGAAGGAACGAATAGCGCGCCGCTGTCGGCCTGTCGATGCCGCGGAAAATCGCCGGCATGATCGTCGAGCCGCTGCGCGACGAGCCGGGAATCAGCGCCAGGCACTGCCCCAGTCCGATCACGACGGCGTCCATCACGGTCATGTCGTCGAACCCCCGCAACTGTCTCCGCTTCGCATACGCCTCGGCGATCTGCATCAGGATCGCGACCACGATCACCATCGTGGTGATGATCACCAGTCCGCGAAACGTCGACTCGATGTGCTTCTTCAAGAGCAGGCCGAGGACGACGATCGGGATCGTGCCGATGACGACCAGCCACGCCTCTCGCGAGTCGACGTCCGCCAGCGGCCGGCGCGTGATCAGTCCGCGAAAGAAGCCGGCGATGAGCCGGACGATGTCGCGGAAGAAATAGATGATCGCCGCCAGCAGCGTCCCGAACTGAATGACCGCCGTCACTGCCGCGCCGGGATCGCCCCAGCCGAGGATCGCCGGCACGATCCGCAGGTGCGCGGTCGAACTGATGGGGATGAATTCTGTGAGGCCTTGCACGAGGCCGAGGACGATGGCTTCGATGATGGTCATTGATCTCTACATCTCCCAGATCACCGGCAGAATCATCGGACGGCGACCCATCTCTTTGCGGAAGTAGCGCTTGAGCAAGGCGCGCATTTTTTCCTGTGCAACGTCGTGATCGAGCAGCTCATCAGGCGGACTCGCGTGCAGCATCTGCACGAGTTGTGCGCGGACGTCGGCGAGGATGTCCTGACTCTCATCAACGTGCAATAAACCGCGCGTGATGATCTCCGGCTCGCGTCCGACATGCCCGCTCGAATCGATCGCGACCACGACGATGACGAAACCATCCTCGGCGAGATGCTGCCGGTCTCGCACGACGATCTCCGGCACTTCCTCGGCTTCCCCGTCGATGAACACTTTTCCGTGCGCGACGCGATCGGGCAGCACAACAATCTCGCCGTTTTCGATCGAAGCAACCTGGCCGTTGGTGATGACGACGCCATGCGGCACGCCGACGTTCTTCGCAAGCCGCGCGTGATGGATGAGATGCCGCAGCGTGCCGTGAATGGGGATGAAGAACTTCGGCCGCGTGACGTTGAGCATCAACTTCAGCTCTTCCTCGCACGCGTGTCCCGAGACATGCACGTCCGCGTTCTCCCAGTTCAGCACCTCGGCGCCGCGGCGATAGAGGTTGTCGATGACGTGCGAGACGGCGCGCTCGTTGCCGGGAATCACGCGCGCGGAGATGACGATGACGTCGCCTTTCTGCACCTCGACCTGTTTGTGCTCGCCGATGGCCATGCGGGAAAGCGCGGACCGCGGCTCGCCCTGCGTGCCGGTGGTGAGGATGACCACCTCGTCGTCGGCATAGTCGGCCGGATTGGCGTTTGCACCCGGTCGCTGCTCGCGCGCGATGCGGAGGTAGCCGAGGCGCTCCGCGGTTTCGGCATTGTCGACCAGCGAGCGGCCGATGAGAAACACCTTTCGCTTGTACTTGCGCGCGGTGTCGACGATCTGCTGCACGCGATGGATGTGCGACGCGAACGTGGTGACGATGATGCGGCCGGTGGCATTCGCGAAGATGTTTCCGAGTCCGCGTCCGACGCTTTTCTCCGAGGCGCCGTGGCCGGGCACGAGCGCATTCGTCGAATCGCTCATCAGCGCGAGAACGCCCTCTTCGCCATACGCCGCGAATCGCGCGAGATCGGTGCGCTTGCCGTCGACCGGCGTGTGGTCGATCTTGAAATCGCCGGTGTGAATCAGCGTACCCGCCGGGGTACGAATGGCCAGTCCGATCGCGTCGACAATCGAGTGCGTGACCTGGATCGCCTCGACGCGGAACGGGCCAACTTCGATGACGTCGCGCGGCATGAACGCGCGCAGTTCGGCGTCGCCGATCGCGAACTCCTCGAGTTTGTCGCGCACGAATCCGAGCGTGAGCGGCATTCCGTACACGGGGACATTCAACTTCTCGACGAGGAACGGCACCGCGCCGATGTGGTCCTCGTGGCCGTGCGTGAGAAAGACCGCCTTCACCCGCTCCGGCCGCTCGAACAGGTACGACATGTCTGGCACGATGACGTCCACGCCGAGCGTGGTGGCATCCGGAAACATCATCCCGCAGTCGACGACGATGGCCGCGTCGCCATATTCGTAGACCATGAGATTCATCCCGATCTCGCCGAGGCCGCCGAGGGGGATGATGCGAAGGGGGTCAACCATCTCGGGGCGATGTATCACGCGCCGCGCCAGATCAGCAATCGCTATCGGCCAAAGCCGGCGCCCAGCAGAGCGAATGCCGACCAATATCGCGGCTGACGCAAGGCCGGATCATCGCCGTGCAGAACAGCAAGTTGCGACGCGCGCAGCGCGTCGGCTGGGGCGACACCCCGGCGAATATTTTCGTGCAGAAGTGAGAGCAGCGTCGACGCCTCGAAATCGTCAACATCCGCCAAGGTCCCCACGACGGATGGCACGCCGCTCACAAGAAATGCCCGAGCCAGGCTCGGCACCCCTTCGATGCCGCTCGTCTGTGCCCGCAATGTGCTGCACGCGGCAAGGATGACGATGCGCGTCCGCGTGAACCGCAGCTGCGCCACCTCTTCTACGGAGAGCGTTCCATCGTCGTGGCCGGGCGCGGCAAACACGAGCGCCGAGCGCCAACGCTCGGCCGGATAAAGCACGGCATGACCAGCGAAATGAACGACGTCGAAAGCCGTGGCGACGTTCCGGAACGCCGACACCGTGGCTTGATCGCGCAACGCGAGATGAGCCTTCGCATACCCATGCGCAATGCTCCGTCCCTCGGCCTCCGATGCCGGCAAGAACGAGAGTGTCTCGAATGGGGATGCATGGGGCCAGGGGTTCGCAAAAATCGCGGCAGTAGGGGCTGATGCCGGCTCGGCCAGATGCCTTCGCGCGCTCAAGGCATACACCGCGGCGCTGGGTGCAGCGACGATCGAGTGATCCTCGATCATGAATCGCCCTGTAGACCGGTCGTAAAGCGCGGCGAACGGTAGCTGTTGCATCGAGGCGTCACCGACGATGACGACATTGCGCTTCGTCGCGAGCCGCGTCCGCATCTGCCCCAAAAAAGCGTCGTAGAGGCGCGCCGATATCGGCTCGATCTGCTCCCAGGCGCGCCGGCTTGCCAAGGCCGAGATCATCGACTGCGCGTCGAGCCGATCGGACGCACGCGGTCTCGCTGAAACCACGAATGTGCAGTGCGTCGAATCGATCGCGAAGATGATGAGTCGATCCTGAAGAGCCGCGTATTCGAGGAGGAGGTCGTTCGGCCCGAGCACGCGCATCACAGCACCAACGCTTCGGGCGGCGGACACGTCGGCGGGCGATCGCGCCGCGATCTCTTCGAGAACTGCTCGGGCGCGGCCGCGCTCGACGTAATCGAATGCGTCTGTCGGCGCGCCTCGCCGGAACGCAAGCAAGACAGCCTCCTCGAAGAGGTCGGACGCATCGTCGAAAATCCCCGGCCGCAATTCCATGGCCGCCGTCCGGCTTCGTTGACGCTCGAGAGCGGCGATGCCTGACTCGAAGTCGCGGCTGGCATCGCCATCGCGATGAAGAGCAACGAAACAGCGTCCGCGCTCCAGATACAGCGCCGGCAACACGATCGCTCTGCCGGCAGTCTCTTCGAATGAAATCGCGGAAGAAAGCAACGTCAGCGCCCGCGCAGGTTCGGATCGCGCCAACGACCCCTCGGCGGCGTCGACATCCGCCAGGAGCTTTGCGCGCAACGCGGAGTCCGCGACCGCCCCCGCGCGGCACCGCGCTTCGGCCATCGCCAAATTCGCCAACTGCACACGGCCCAGATGCGCTTCGGCGGTGGCGATGCGGATGGACATATCGGATGCCTGCGGGGCGTCGTTTACACGAGCAGCGATCGTTCTCTCGACTCCGATCAACGCCAGTGCGAAACGCCACCGGCCATGCCGTAGCTCGGCCCGCGAGAGAGCCGCCAGAATTGCACGAGCTCTCGCCATGTCTCCGGAAAGGAGCGACAACTCGATCCCGGCAATGCCGTGCTGCCAGGCAAGCTGCGGTTGCCCGAGAAACTCGTACGCCTGACTGAGGAGACCTTCGACCGTTCCCGCAAGACGCCGCTCGCCGAGGCGGCGAAAAATCAACATCGCCTCGTTGGCCGACGTCAGCGATTCGCTCCAGTCGCCATTCTTCGCGTCGATGAGAGCAGAGTGGTAGAGCGAAAAGGCGAGGAGCGCCGGATGCGGCGTTACGCTCGTTCGTTGCGAATCAATGACTCCGGTAAGAAGCACTTTCGCTTCGGCACTGCGATTCGCATCGATGAGATTGATGGCGCGATAGCACTCCGCAGCGTCGACCATCGGACTGCCTGCGCCAACGAAGGCATCCCGCGCCTTGCGAAGCGGTTGCTCCGCTAAACCAGGTGCGTGCTCGCTCGTGACCTTCCGTCCGGCGCGATACAGAACAAGTGCCTTTGCTGTGCCAAGGACTTTGTGTTTGTCGTTTTGCTGGCTAGCGAGCTGGATCGCGGACACCACATCCCACAAGAAGCCCTCACCACGAGCGTGCAATGTGTTGGCGATCACTCCGATGCGATGAAGTGTCGCGTCCGCACTCGCGGCAGATCCATTGGTAAATTGGTCGGCCCATGAGCAGAGGTATACCTCCGCATAAATCCTGGCCTGCTCCGGATGTTCACCTGTCAGCCGGGCCAGATCGGCATCGGTGAGAGTGTCGAAATGCGCGGTGGCTCGCTTCCATGCTGCATCGTCGTCATCTCCGGGAGTGCTCGCGATCGCGCCAGCGATCATTCTGCGGTCGTATCTCGTCTCGGCTGAGGCAGGATTCCGAGCCAGCGCCTCATCCACGGCGACCAACGCCTTGAGAAGATGATCGTGGTCTCCAGCCGGACCCGCGGCAACGAATTCGATCGTTGCAAGGTTCGTCCACATCGAAGCCGTTCGGTGCGCGGCATCGATCGCATTCGCTGTCTCGGCCGCGTACAGCGGCCGTTTGGTCAGCAGCAGCGCGATCGCCCTGGCGTGAAATGCCTCGTCGGATCGCGCATTCTGCGTCAGACGCAGCACGCGCTGCGCATCCCGTTCGGGTGCCGTTCCCGAGAAGTGCCTTGCCAGCGATCCTGCGAAATCATTGTCGCAAACCAGTTTTGGTCCTGAACGGGTCGTCCGATTCGCGGCGCCAATTGCACGCGCGATCGCGAACCGGGCCAGGAACTCTCTGGCCGGATCCCTCAGAAGAATGAAAGCCGTTCCAATGACGGCAATCAGACCAATCGCAACCGACGTTCGCTGGCGCATCGAAATGTCCCAGAGTTCGGGACATCCTACAGGAACGGAGCGGTGGCTGTACGTCAAACCATGCAGCCGCCGCACACCGGTTCAGGGCCAGGTGGTAACGGTACAGGAGTTGATAGGCTCAAGGAGTTTAATCGGCTCCGCCCTGTCAGGCGGCCGCGGTGGCGAAGCAAGGTTATAGTAAAGTTCGAAATGATTCGTTATATCGTCACCTGATTCCAAGCCGAGGATATCAATGTCGATCTCGTTTCCGATCGTGATCGTGTCCGTCGTGTCGTCCAGCATGATTTCATACGTTGTCGCATCTTTTTTCACCTGAATAGTCAGCGGCACGCCTTCCGGCAGCAGAAGCGGGAGGAGCAACGTGACAAACTCCGGTGTCTGATACTCTGCATTCACTGTACCGGTCTGCTTGGTAACGAAAAGGGTAGTGAATTCATACAACGAACCGATATCCAGCGTGCCGTATGAGATGTCGAAGAACGCCGAGATCAAACCGGCCTGCGGCGTTGTGTAAAATACCTCAGGACGTGGATACGGAAACAGGTCGGTTGTCACCGTCTTCATGCCCGGGATATGGTTTGAAAACGCTGTGCTCACTGTAAGCGCTCCAGACGTGTCCACATACGGGATCGTGATCGTGTGGCCGGACAAAACGAAGCGTCGATAGTAGAACTCCTCCGGCGTCGTACCATCAACGACATATTGGTCATGATGAGGATGCGCATCGTCATATGTTTTCGCGTACTCCCGATGATTGTATGGGTCAGACAGAAACGACTTGTCGGCGTTCGGCAGCATCTGATCGTCCCGCACCTCGATAAATGGGATGTGGGTGTCGAGCGGCCCACCCCCGATGTCGTCGTATGGCAAGACCAAACGCTTTACAAACGGATCACTTGCGACCGCTTTGGACACGAAGCAGCAGATTCCTGCGATGCGAATTGTGAGCGTTCGAGAGATTGTCTGCGTCGATGACACTGAACCGGCGGAGGCACCGGTGTCGGCTCCTATAGATGGCGGCTTTGACGAGAGAAATTCGAAACCTTGCCGACCCAGGTTGCCATAGAGGTCGGGCTGCTGCTTATATTGGGCAGCTTTCTTCTTGATATTTTCAACGAGCGCCCGATAAGAGTCCTTCGGATACTTGTTCAATTCTTCGAGCGCCAGCATACTGAACACGAATCTCGGTGGAGTTAGAGGAAGCTGTTTCGCCGATTCGCGTTCGCCGGCAGCGGCAACGATGAGGCAGAGTTGACCCCATTCTGCGGCGTTGCGGGACTTGAAGCGTCGCCTATCGGAAGGGGGAACCTCGACGCGCCCGAACCGTTCCAAAGGCCGACGGCCTTCAGGATCGCTCTCCTCAACCGAAACGAAAAGATCAACCACGCCCGGAGGTAACGGCCCGAACGCGGCTGCAAAGCAGGTGTCGAGGATGACGTCGATTCGCACACCTGCCGGAACGCTGCTTTCCGTTACGATCTCGGAGAAATCTTGGGCGGTGAATAGTGCGCTCTTACGCAACCGCTCCCCCGTTTCTTCGGGATACAGAAACAGCGTCTCCTGCGACTTTCCTCCCCCCGAGGGCGTCACCCGAGAGCCGTGGCCAGCATAGAAAAAGACGAGCTCGTCGTCGGCCTTTGCGTCTTTGAAGAGGTAATTCCGGAGGTGCTTCGTAACCTCGGTGCGCGTCGCCTTTTCATTCGGCAATATCTCGATATCGAACCCATAAGGCACGCGAAGGATATCAGCCCACCGATCAGCCTCATCGGTGGCAGCGTCCAGCTTTCCAATTGGAGACGGATACTTTGAGATTGCAACCAGCAGCGCTCTCTTTGCCATAGTCAAATCCCTTTCCGACCCTTGGGTCGGCGCAGAGAGACGGACGCGGTTTCAAAGTTCGCGCGCCACGCGAAAAAATTTATTGCTGCAACCGGCGGAGGCGCGTTCTGGTTTCGGCGGCCCAACGTGAGCGGGGGTCGGCCTGAAGCGCTCGCGCGTAGGCCTCGACAGCCTGCTGGCGCAGGCCGAGGCGCTCGGATGCGAGCGCACGGTTGAACGGCGCGCTGGCCAACGCCGGGTCCGCCGCCACTGCCCGATCCGCCGCGGCAATGGCCGCGTGTAACGCGCGAACATCGCCTCTTCCTCCGTCACGCGCGATTTCCGCCGCAGCGAGATCATTCCAATACGCCGCCTCGGCTGGTGTGAGCCGGGAAGCGGTTTCCAGGCATCGGACCGCGTTGGCATCATCGTGCAGCAGCAGCGCAGCGACACCACGCGCATGCCATGCACGGGCGTCGCGTGCCGGCAAATCGGCGATCTCTTCCGCCGCCGCGGTCAACGGATCTTCCGGATCTTTCTCATGAGCCGCGCCGGCTCGTGGCGACGAAAAACGGGCGTAGGGGAAATTCGCCAATCGCGGCTCGATTGATCGGGTAGGGCTGGTTGCCGCGGCTTGACGGAGACGCCGAAGCGGGTCCTGTGACGTCACGAACCACCAGATCGCCGCAGCACAACACACGACAGCCAGAGCGGCAGCGACGGACGCCGCGAAAGGATGGACACGGCGGTGTGGCAGGTCGGCCTCGCCATCCGCTTGCTCGTCCGCCTCCTCTCTCAGGAATCTGCTTACTTCGCCGGCGACCGAGACGCACTCCGGGCAATCCACCAAGTGTCGCGCGACACGCGAGCTCCCGGCCGTATCGAGCTTTCCTT
>Ga0233356_1000081_pt1 | contig 24430 bp, 25 predicted proteins | sample GEONSFMMS_FD_180700 | JGI IMG/M metagenome (GOLD analysis project Ga0233356, IMG submission 180700) | Soil microbial communities from Shasta-Trinity National Forest, California, United States - GEON-SFM-MS | ecosystem: Environmental > Terrestrial > Soil > Temperate forest > Bulk soil | place...
CCCGACTCGCGTACGCGCGGACGCTTCCATCGCGCTACTACTTCGATCCGACCGTTCTCGAAGATGAGAATCGCAACGTCTTCGCGCGGAGCTGGCAGCTCGCCGGGCGCGCGGATCAGGTGCGCGAGCCGGGGCAGTTCTTCACGACGACGATCGCGAACGAGCCGCTGCTGATTGTCCGCGGAAGCGACGGCGAGCTGCGCGCGCTGTCGAACGTCTGCCGCCATCGCGCCGGTCCGGTCGCGAAAGGGGAGGGGAAGCGTCCCGTTCTGCAGTGCGGCTATCACGGCTGGACCTACGGACTCGATGGCCGCCTGCTGCAGATGCCGGAGATGGCCGGCATCGAATGCTTCGAGCGAGGAGATTTTTCGCTGCCGCGATTCCGCGTCGAGATCTGGAACGAGCTCGTGTTCGTCAATCTCGACCGCGATGCCGCGCCGTTGTCCGATTTTCTCGGCGATCTGGTCGGCCGTCTCGCGCCGCGCAATTACGACGGTTATCGGCTGGCCGCGCGCAAGGAATGGTCGCTCGACTGCAACTGGAAGGTCTACGTCGACAACTATCTCGAGGGCTACCACATCCCGATCGTCCATCCCGGCCTGTTCCGCGAACTGGACTATCCGAGCTACCGCACCGAGACGCGGACGAACTACTCGATCCAGCATGCGCCGCTCAAACGTCCCGAACGGATCCGCGTCAACGACCCTGGCGAAGACATCGACTATTTCTGGATCTGGCCGAACCTGATGCTGAACGTCTATCCCGACAATTTCTCGACGAACCTGATCGTGCCGCTCGGCTCGACGCGCACGCTGACGCTGTTCGAATGGTACTTCCGCGATCCCGACGCTCCGGGTGCTCGCGAACGAATCAACGAGACCATCGCCTTCAGCGATGAGATCCAGCTCGAAGACATCGACATCTGCGAAGCGGTGCAACGCGGTTTGCGTTCGTCGACCTACGACAGCGGCCGCTACTCGCCCTCGCGCGAAAACGGCGTTCATCATTTCCACGGGCTGTACGCCGCGGCGATGTCGATCGGCCGTTGACTTTTATCTGCGTACATCTGCGTACATCTGCGGATAAACCTTCATCCGCAGATTACGCAGATGTACGCAGATGGGATGACAAGGCCATCGCATACAATTCGGCGCTCGGAGGCCGCAACAATGTCTGTGGTCGCACCCGCGATCGATGCAAATCCGCTTCGTGAAGGTTTGGAGCAGGAGCGCGTTCCGGACGCGTCGTGCCTGGTCATTTTCGGCGCGTCGGGCGATCTCACGCAGCGCAAGCTGATCCCCGCGCTCTATTCGCTCGCGCATGACGGACTGCTGCCGGCCGGCCAGACCATCATCGGTTACGCGCGTCCCGACTACACCGACGACGCCTTCCGCATGGCCATGCGCGAGGCGTGCGACAAGTTCGCGCGAATTCGCCCTGTCGATGAAGCGATTTGGGACAACTTCGCCAAGGGACTCTTCTACGTGCGCGGCGAGTTCGCGGAGCCGGACGGCATCCTGCGGCTGAACGCCAAGCTGAAGGAGTGCGATCAGACGCGCGGCACCGGCGGACGACGCATTTACTACCTCGCCGTTCCGCCGAATTTTTTCCCGGTCATCGCCGAGCTCCTCGGACGCGAGAAGATGGTCAGCGATCCCGAGCAGGACGGTCCGTTTACGCGCGTCATCATCGAGAAACCGTTCGGACACGATCTCGCCTCGGCGAAGGAGTTGAACCGCGTCGCCGTCACGACCTTCCGCGAGCGACAGGTTTTCCGCATCGATCACTACCTCGGCAAGGAGACCGTCCAGAACCTGTTGGTGCTCCGCTTCGCGAACGGAATCTTCGAGCCGTTCTGGAATCGTCAATACATTGACCATGTGCAGGTTACGGTGGCGGAGTCGATCGGCGTGGAGAAGCGCGGGCCGTACTTCGAAACTGCCGGCATCTCGCGCGACATCATCCAGAACCACATGCTGCAGCTCGTCTCGCTGATCGGCATGGAGCCGCCCGTCGCGTTCGAGGCCGACGCGGTGCGCGACGAGAAGGTGAAGGTACTGCGCGCGCTGCGCGAGTTCCCGCGCGGACATGAGACCGATGTCGCCGTTCGTGGCCAGTACACCGACGGCTCCGTCCTCGGCGAGCAGGCCATCGGCTATCGCAAAGAGGTCAACGTCGATCCGAATTCGAACGTCGATACCTACGCCGCGCTGAAGATTTTCATCGACAACTGGCGCTGGGCCGACGTTCCGTTCTACATCCGCGCCGGCAAACGGCTGCCGAAGCGAGTCACCGACATCTCCATCCATTTCCGTCCCGCGCCCTATCCGCTGTTCAACAAGCTGACGAATGTGACGATGCAGCCGAACGTACTCTCCATCCGCATTCAGCCGGATGAAGGCATCTCGTTGAAGTTCGATTCGAAAGTGCCGGGACCGACGGTGCGCACGGCGCCGGTGACGATGGAGTTTCGCTACGCGACCTCTTTCGGCGCGGAGCCGCCGGAAGCGTACGAACGGCTGCTGCTCGAAACGATGCTCGGCGATTCGACGCTCTTCGCGCGCCGCGACGAGGTGGAGACGGCGTGGGCGTGGCTCGATCCGCTGCTCAACGCCTGGGGCGCCGATCCGCTCGGGCCGGAGCTGTATCCCGCCGGAACGTGGGGACCCGAGGCGGCCGACCGGCTCATCGAACGCGATGGGCGCAAGTGGCGCCGGCCATGACCGACATCACCACCGCCGACGTTCGCGTCGACGTCAACGCCATCGAGAAGAGTTTGTCCGAGCTGTGGCGCGGGCAGCAGGATGGCGAGAACGCGGTCACGCGCGCGGCGCTCTGGAACGTCGTCGCGCACACATCGACGAGCGAGTTGCACGCGACCGCCAGCGAGACGCTTGGCCGTGCCAGCGCGTCTGTGCCGCAGCGGACGATCGTGGTGCGCTCGAATCCGGCGGCCGAGGCCGAGTTGTCGTCGTGGATCAGCGCCAACTGTCACATGATCGGCGACGGCAAACAGGTCTGCTCCGAGGAGATCAACCTCGTCGCGGGCGGCGACCGCATCCATCGCGTGCCGCCGGTCGTCAATGCGCTGTTGATTCCGGACATGCCGGTGGCATTCTGGTGGCTCGGCGATCTGCCGAACGAGCATGAGGACTATGTCGAGTTGCTGCTCGGTCCGGCCGACCGGCTCATCGTCGACTCCGTTCATTTCGATTCGCCCGCCGATCTCGCGCTCGTGGTGCGGATCTCCGAACAGACCTCGACATCGCCCGCCGATTTGAACTGGGGCCGTCTCGAGGAATGGCGCGTTGCCACCGCGTCGATTTTCGATCCTCCGGACATGCGCAGCCGCCTGGCCGCGATCCGCCGCGTGCGTGTCATCGCCGGCAGCTCCAATCACGAGTTCTTCGGCGAGTCGATCGAGTCGCTGCTGTACGCGTCGTGGCTCAGCGCGCAGGTCGGCCACAACGTCGAGTCGAGCGGCACCGTGGAAGGCGCCGCGGGGACGATCGACTACGCATTCGAGCTGCGGCACCAGGCCAGCGACGTCGGCGCGATCTCGCTGGTCGAGATTTCATTCGAGGACGGCACCTGCGCCAGCATTGCCCGCGACCGCGAGCGCGGCGTGCTGGTGGCGAACGTCGACGGCAGCGTGACGGTGCAATCGGTGACGCGCACGCTGAACCAGCGCCTCGATGAATTGATCGTGCGCCAGCTCAAGCGCTCGGAAGGCGATCGCGTGTTGCGCCGCGTCCTGCCGATCGCACTCAAACTTGCGAAGCGGGTGGGGTAGGGGTGAAGTGGATTGCTCGTCATTAGCCGCAACGTGGCGTGAGCGACGGGACGCCAGCGCTCCGACCGTGTAGTCCACTAATCTACTTACCCATGAACCTCCGTATCTTCGACACCACCGACGATCTCCTCACCGCCGCTGCGCGCACGATCGTGCAGCGCGTGCAGGCCGGCGCGCGGACGATCGCGCTCTCCGGCGGTTCGACGCCGAAGCCGATGTACGCGATGCTGGGATCCTCTCCGCTGCGCGAGGAGTTGGCGGAGTTCGCGATCACCTGGGTCATCGTCGATGAGCGTTACGTCCCGATCGATGATCCCGAGTCGAACGCCGGGATGATGCAGAAGACGCTTTTCGCGAACGGCATCTCGCCGGCGCATCGTTTCCTCCGCTTCCGCACGGAGCTCAACGATCCCGCCGCCACCGCCCGCGCGTTCGAAGACGAATGGCGCACCCTCGGCATCGCCAACCTCGACGTCGTCCTCCTCGGCATCGGCGACGACGGCCATACGGCCTCGCTCTTTCCCGGCACGCCGGTCCTCGACGTCGAAGATCGCATCGCGTCCGAGGTTTTCGTTCCGCGCCTTGACACATGGCGCGTGACGATCACGAAGCCGGTCATCCGCGCCGCGACGCTGCGTCTGGTCCTCGCGAATGGCGCGAAGAAGAAGCCAATCCTCGAAGGAGTTCGCGACGGATCGGACTACCCGATCGCACAAGCGACGAACGGTGTCGAGACGTGGTGGCTCATCGATCGAGACGCAGCGCCGGCGTAACACGCACATCGGATGGACTCGCGCTGCACACCGTCGCCGTAGGCGGCGTAAGAACCGTAGCCCACGGCTTCGAGCCGTGGGAAATCGGATGCGCCCAGATTTGAGAGCCCGCTTCAGCAGGCGAAAGAACGCTTTCTCTCACCCGCCAAGGCGGGCTCAAAAGTCGGGAGACGACCCACCGACCCACGGCTCAAAGCCGTGGACTACGGGTCTTACGCCGGCTTCGCCGACGGATTGGCGCTGCTTCTGGCTTTGCCAACTACCGCGTACCGCGCGACATCGCGTATGCGCTCTTGCGCGCTGGTGTGGCTACATGTGAGACAGGTTTCAGCGCGATCGGGGATCGCTCCGCGACCATCGCCGTGATCGGCAGCGACACCGCGAATGTCGCGCCGCGGCCTTCGCCGTCGCTGGCTGCCGACACCGTACCGCCGTGTAGCTCTACGAGCTGCTTCACGATCGCCAGGCCGATGCCCATGCCGCCGTGGTTCCGGCGCGCTCGGACGTCCTGCTGCGCGAAGCGGTCGAACACGTAGGGGAGAAACTCGGGTTTGATTCCGGCGCCTGTGTCCTGCACTTCCACCACCATGGTTTTCGAGCTGGTGGAGACGAGCCGGATGTCGATGCGGCCGCCGGCGGGTGTGAATTTGAGCGAATTGGAGAGCAGATTCCAGAAGACCTGCTGGAGGCGCACCATGTCCCCCCCGAGGTGAGGCAGGTCCGCCTGAAAATTCAGGCTGATCTCGATGCTCTTCGCGTTCGCGGCGGGGATCAGAGCAGTAAGCGCGGCGCGGAGGACGCTCTCCAGATCGATCAGTTCGATCGTGAGGTGCATCTTGCCCGTGATCATGCGCGACACGTCGAGCACATCGTCGATGAGCTTTGCCTGCGTCTGTGCGCTCTGAAGGATCGTGGCGATCCCGTCGCGGCGCGTCGTTTCGTCGAGGTTGACCATCGTGAGCAGTTCGGCCCAACCGAGGATCGAGGTGATGGGCGTGCGGAGCTCGTGGGAAATCGTGGCCAGGAAATCGTCCTTGGCGAGGTTGAGCGATTCCGCCTCCTTGTAGAGCCGGGAAAGATCATCCTCGATCCGTTTCTGATCATCGATGTCCGTGTTCGAGCTGATCCACATCGTGATCGTTCCGTTCGTATCGCGCATCGGCGACGCACGGCTCAGATGCCAGCGATGGGTACCGTCCGCGCGGTGGAAGCGGTGCTGCAACTCGAACGGTTCGCCCGTGGCAAGAGAGTGACTCCAGCGTTGAACCGTCTCCACCAAATCCTCGGGATGTATGAATCTCGTCCATCGCCAGTCCTTGATCTCATCGAACGTAAAGCCGGTGAAGGCAGTCCACTGCTGGTTGAAGTAATCGACGTCGCCGTTGGGCCGCGCCGTGAAGACCATCTGCGGCATCGACTCGGCCAGAAAGCGGAAGCGCTCGGCGCTTTCCTGGGCCGCGTTTTCCGCCGACTTGCGGTCGGTGATATCGCGGATGTTGCACTGGATGATGTTCTGACCATCGACGTCGTAGGTATTGCTGACGAACTCCACCTCGGCGCGCCGTCCATCGCGGGTCTCGAGCGGCAAATCCTCGTAGCGGATGTAGCCGTCCTTCTTCAACCGCTCGAACGCTGCTTTGCTCTCTTCGATATCGCGGAACAGACCGATCTGCCAGAGCTGCTTGCCGATCAAGTCCTCCAGCGAATAGCCGAGCAGCTCGATGACGAACGGATTGGCGTCAGCGATCTCACCCGTGTCGCCGTCGAGGATGAGGATGGCGTCCTGCGCCGTCTCGAAGAGCCGCCGGTAGCGAAGCTCCGAAACTCTCACAGCCTCTTCCTTCGTGGCCGCGGCAGTCATGGGAGAGACTCCTGCGGCACTGGAACTTGGCGTCGTCGTGAACGTGATCGTCTGCTTCATACATCCCCGGAGGCTGGACCGCTGGTTACGCGATCCTAATCACGGGGAGGCTTCAAATCTGTTCAAAAAGAGACGTATCCGGTCTCACCGGATCGAAGCGACAAAGCGTTCCAGCCCCGCGTGGAGAGGTGCATAACACTCGCACGAACGCGCCAGCAGCCCCTTGTGATCGCGAATCCGGATGTAGTTTCGTGAGTGCCCGATCACGCCGTCGGCTTCGAGCGCGGTCACGGCAATCGAGACACCGGGACGGTGTACGCCGAGCATGTGCGACAGGAAATCCTGCGTCAGGTGTAACTCGTCGGTATCGATGCGGTCGCGGATGATCAGCAGCCACTTTGCGAGCCGCTGCTCGATCGCGTGAAGCCGGTTGCAAAGCAGGTTCTGCGTGACCTGGTGAAGGAAAAGGCTCGTGAATGACAGCAGGAGGTCGCGGAATGCTTCGTTCTTGCGAAAGTGATCACGAAGGATGCCGGCATCGACGCGCGAGATCCGGCCGTCGATCTGCACGATGGCCTCACTTCCCGTCGGAGCGGGCTCGGTGATGACGGTGTGAACGTTGAACATCCCCTCGTGGCCCACCACGCCCGCCTCGACCATCGCCCCGCTTTCCGTGGCCCGGATGATCGAGACCACGGCGCCGAAATGCGGGAAGAAGATTGAGTCCGGTGTGTCTGCGGGCCGGATCAGGATGTCCGTAATCTTGTGATCTTCCTCGCGCGGGTCGAGCGCGCTCAGGATTTTCGGCGAGAGGGTATTGAGAAGGAGATTTCCATGTCTCGTTGGCGGAGTAGTCAATTGTCTCTCCAGAAAGCGCCGGGTTAAAAAACCGCGACGACAAGAGGGAGAGACAGGCGCTGACCGTCTGAGCCGGATGCCGAAGAAGTGGCTGGGCCACTCATGGACTGTGAAGCATCCGCCGCAACCGCGGTGTACTGACGCGAATTGCCTTGTGTTCGCAATCGTACTTTTGCGTTGTGTTCGCAATCATACGGACTTAGGATGTCCGCTACCGCTACCTTTGGCGGTTGGTTCCGTACCAACCGTTTCGGCCTTCCGTCGAATCTAGCCGTCGCAGTTCTCGTCCCCAACCATCGGACGACGCGAGGGCGATTCATGAGCAATCCCGCAAAAGACGTACTGATCGTCGAGGACGATGACAGCATTCGCAATCTGGTCGCGCTTGCACTCTCGCGCGCGGGGCTGACGTGCGACACCGCCGAGGATGGCGTTTATGCCGTCGAGCATCTGACTGAGAAGCGATATTCGGTTTTGCTGCTCGACATGAGCATGCCCCGGCTCGACGGCGCGGGTGTACTCAAGGAGATCCGCGCCTTTTACGGTGACGATCCCGATCGCCCCATCGTTCTGGTGATGACCGCGGGCGCCCAGCAGGAGCCGCTGCAACCGTTCGCCGAGATCGTGCACGCCGTCATCAACAAACCGTTCGATGTCAACGAACTGCGCGAGCTGGTGAAGGGATGCGTGGATCTTCGCGGGCATCATCACGGGCTCGGCGCGCGGGCAGCGGCAGGAGGCTGGTCATGAACTCAGTCATTGCCGTCGAGCCGGCGGTACGAAAACGCCCCCCGCGCATCCGGAAACCGGCGTCCTTTGATCCGGAAGCGTTCCTCGAGGAAGCGGGCGTGGGGAAGACGATCGTCGACCTCAAGAAAAATCAGGCTCTGTTTTCCCAGGGTGACGAGGCGGACGCGGTCTTTTACCTGCAGAAGGGGACCATCAAGCTCACCGTCGTCTCGCAGCGTGGCAAGGAGGCAACCGTGGCCTTGCTGCAACCGGGGAACTTCGTCGGAGAGGCTTGCGTGGCCGCGGCGGAGCCGATCCGGACGCTGACCGCCACCGCCCTGACGCGCTGCACGCTCATGCGCATCAAGCGGACGGAGATGGTGCGCGTCCTCCACGAGGAGCATGCCTTCGCCGACGTCTTTGTTTCCTTCCTGCTCGCGCGTAATGTCCGTATCCAGGCCGACCTGGTCGATCAGCTTTTCAACTCCAGCGAAAAGCGGCTGGCCCGCATTCTGTTGCTGCTCGCGAACTTCGGAAAAGAGGGGAAGCCGGAGACGGTCGTTCCGAAGATCAGTCAGGAAGTGCTGGCCGAGATGATCGGCACCACGCGCTCGCGCGTGAACTTCTTCATGAACCGTTTTCGCAAGCTCGGCTTCATCGAATACAACGGCAAGCTCGAAGTGCACAGCTCGCTGCTGAACGTGATCCTCCACGATTGAGTCGCTCTTCGCGCAAAGTGTCTCCTTTTGCACAGTTCCAGCCGCCCTTCCGCCGATATTGTGCGATGGCGATTTGCCTACGCTGTTCCCTCGAACGCTGCAGAGCCCATGAAAAGAGACCTCCAATGAAGCGAACGTATCTCCGCCTGATGACGGTCATCGGGCTTGCGCAGTTTCTTCTGCTCGCCCCCACGGCATCCGCGCAGATTTCCCTCGGCACGGCGCAGAACTTCGGCGTCCTGGCCGGATCAACCGCGACCAACACCGGCGCGACGACGGTCAACGGCAACGTCGGCGTCAGTCCCGGCAGCGCCGTCACCGGCTTCCCGCCCGGCGTCGTCGTTGGCGGCGCGATCCACAGCAACGACGCCGTGGCCATGCAGGCCCAGAACGACCTCACCACCGCGTACAACAACATCGCGGCCACGCCCTGCACCGTCGATCTCACCGGCCAGAATCTGGGAGGCCTGACGCTGACACCGGGCGTCTATTGCTTCTCGACCTCCGCGCAGCTCACCGGCGCATTGACGCTGGATGCCCTCGGCAATGCGAACGCGCTCTTCCTGTTCAAGATCGGCAGCACCTTGACCACTGCCAGTGGCTCTTCGGTAACCGTGATCAACAACGGCGGCAGCAGTTGCAACAAGGTGTTCTGGCAGGTCGGCAGCTCGGCGACGATCGGCACCGGCACGTCATTCACCGGAGACATCCTCGCGCTCTCCAGCATCACGTTGACGACGGGGGCGAATACGAACGGCCGCGCGCTCGCGCGAAACGGCGCGGTCACGCTCGACACCAACAACGTCAATAGCTGCGGCGTGTCGGTCTGCCCGATCATTACCGTAAATCCAGCCACGTTGCCGAACGGCGCGGTCGGTACCGCCTACAATCAGACCGTCACCGCGTCCGGTGGAACGGCTCCGTATGTGTTTTCGCTGTCGAGCGGCTCACTCCCCACCGGTCTGACGCTCAATGGCGCCACGGGCGCGATCACCGGAACGCCGACGACAGCGGGAACGTTCACGTTCACGATCACCGCGAGGGACGCGAATGGCTGTACCGGCAGCCGCCTGTACGAGGTGACCATCGCCAGCCCGGGCTGTCCGGCCATCACCTTGAGCCCGGCCACGCTGCCGCCGGGGACAATGCTGTTCCCGTATTCGCAGACGATCACGGCGTCGGGCGGAGCCGCTCCATATACGTTCGTCGTCGCTGCCGGCGCGCTGCCGTCGGGCCTTTCGCTCTCCTCAAACGGAGTGATCAGCGGTTCGCCGCAACAGCAGGGCCTTTTCAACTTCACGATCCGCGCTACGGATTCAAACGGTTGTCAGGGCAGCCGCGCGTATTCTCTGGCGATCCTTCCGCCTCTCGCCCCGGCGGGCGGGCCTACGCTGAATTTGGCGGGACTGATGATCCTGACGGTGCTTCTTGCCGCCGCCGGATTGTTCGTCATGAAGAGGCTGTCGATCTGACACTGTGCGTGCTCATAAGGCGGTAGCAAGGCCACTGCGGCCTCGCGTCGTATTTGTGGCGAAGTTCTGCGGCGTGATGCTTGGCCTCTATGCCGTCATTGCGCTCAATCAGGTGAATGACCGCGTGGTCGTTCCGTTCACAGAAGTCGTTACGCGCGGTGCAGCGGGATTATTGGGTATTTTCGAGGGCGGGGTATGGGCAGCGGGAACGGTCATGCGGTCCTCGCAGTTCGCGCTCGATGTCCGCAACGGCTGCAATGGAGTGGAGGCTGTAATTCTCCTGGCCGCGGCAATTTTCGCATTTCCGGCGACGCTGCGCTCGCGGCTGATTGGCGTATCCGTGGCGAGCATAGCGATCCAGCTTCTGAACCTCGTCCGACTCAGCTCGTTGTTCTGGCTGGGAGAGCACTATCGCCGCATTTTCGATTTCTTCCACGTCGCGGTCTGGCAATCGCTCGTGATCCTCGCCGCGATTTCGATTTTCGTTCTGTGGAGCTGGAAGTTTGCTGAAAAACCTCTGGCCGACTCTCGCTAAAGGCGCCGCCGGATTTCTGGCCGGCTTTGTCTTGTGGTGGGCATTGTCATCGCCGTATGCGCGCCTGCTGGCGTCTGTGAGCGAAACGCTGATGCGTCTTGCGGAACGTCCGCCCGTGACGCGCCTCGCCGCTGATGGGACGGAACTGGTGATCGACCGCGACGATTTTCCGCGCGCATCGCCGCGGCCCGGTCTGTTGCTGATGGACCTCACCGCGAACATCATCATGCTGACCACCCTCTTCGCCGTGGCGCGGCGTCCATTGAGCGACCGCAATATTGTGGGGCTGCTGTTTGGCAGTCTGAGTATGGTCGTAATTCATGTGGCCGCGGTCATCGTGAACGTTCAGTCGATTTATGCATTGCGGCTCGGCGCGTGGAGTGCGCGTAATTACGGGCCGGTGGCGCGGAATTTATGGGGCGCGGGCGCGCACTTTTACAGCGTCGTCGGCGTCTTCGGAGCGGCATTCGCGCTCTGGTGGCTTTTTCGTCCTGCGCAACGGTGACATCGGCAGCGAAGCCGCGAATGGTGTTTGCTCGCCGGGGAAATTTCCTCAGCCCTTCAGTCCTTCTGAACTGAGTCAGAACCTCTGGACTCACCCTCCTCTTAGTTCTCCCTTCCCTGCAGTTCCCGTAAGCGGCGCGCCCTCCTTTTGCGGGACGCGCGGTCCGCCGCATCAGCGAAACAGGAGGACTCATGCCGACATGGCTTTTGATCGCGGGGTTGATCGCCCTCGCGGTTCTTGGATGGAGTCTCTATCGCCGCCTCGGCGCCGATCGGATCGAAACGTTCCTGGCCCGCCGCCGGACGACGGCACGGATGGTCAGCCGCGGAGACTTCGTCGACAGCGGCCGGCACGTTCCCGTGGCGCTTGCAGTCACCGACTCGACGTTTTTTTATGAAAATACCGACATGCAGGCGACGCTCGACCTGCAGTGGGTCCGCGAGATCGAGTACGACACGGCGCTGACTACCGGCGCCGCCGTCGCGGGCGGCAAAGTGCTGCGCTTGCGCTGCTACAGCCAGACCTTCGAATTCGTGCTGCCCAACGACGTCGTGGCGCGCTGGCACATGATGATGCCGCCACGCCGCGCGGCCGTACCGGCGGTGGCGTGATGTCCGACGACATCTGCATCGAGCACGGGAGGATTTCATGAGCAGACAAGCCGTTCGAATGACCGCAGGAAAAGTGCTGCGCAGCGATGACCTGATCGCCGACGAGAAAGAAGTCGCGGCCGGATTCCTGAAAGCCAATCCCGCTTTCGGAAATCCGCACGTGGTCCGCTGCGATTGGTGCCACGAAACGCGCACGCTGTTCCGGGACGAGAACGAGGGCCCGTTCAAGCTCACGACGCACGGCTGGCTCTGCGAGCCGTGCAACGTGCGCGCGTCGAGCCAGGAAGTGAAGTTCTGATTGAAGGCGCGCGGATTGCGCGCGCGCACAATCTCGATCGTCATTTCTTCGGCGGGGCGCTCATCTTCACGGTATCGGCGGTCTTGCCGTCGGTCATCATCTTCACGACGACGCGTTGCCCTACCTCGAGTTCCGACCGCTTCGCCGCGTGACCGTCGGAGTGCAGCCATTTCGTTTTCGCCGAAGTCTGGATGGTGAGGTCCTTCCCGTCCGTCGTCTTCATCATGAACGCGCCATCACCGTGCAGCATCGTCACAGATCCCATGTACGTGTGAATGTGACCCGCGTGGCCGAACGCGGTCGTAGCGGCGAGAAAGAGGAAAAGCGAGATTGCAGTGAGTTTCTTCATCGGTTGTCCTTTCAGTGATGATGGGAATGCGTGGTTGAGGTGGAAGCCGGCGTTGACGACGCGTCGCCGCCGGCGAGAAACACTGTTTCCTGCTGCATCTGCTGCCACTCTTCGGGTGATTTTGGATTCAGCTTCTCCATCTCTCCGGCTTCCTCGGGCGTCACCTTCGGCAGATGCCGGATGAAGTGGACGAGCTTCCAGTTATCGTCGTCGTCATGCCCGGCGGGATCGCCCCACGCCGGCATCCCGGTCAACCGCACGCCGTTTCTGATGATCGAGAACAGCTCACCGTCACTGAGGTTCTGCGTGCGCGGCTGTCTCATGTCGGGCGCTTTCGGATAGAGCCCTCGGCCGATCTCTGTCCGGCCGCTGCCATCGTTGCCGTGGCACATGGCACAGTGATCGGCCCAGTGAGCGCGCCCCTCGGCAAGGACGTTCGCGTTCAAGGGAACGGGATTCGGCGCGTTGCGCATGGACGCGGGCGTGGCGAGATGACGAGCGCTGCGCGCGATGAGCGTCTCGACCAGCGTTGCATCCTCACGTGCGCTCAGTCCGTGGTGAGTGATCGATGCCATGGCGATGGCGCCGGCGATGATGGCCGCGGCGATGCAGGCCGCGAGCACTTTCCCGGTGACATACCAGTGTCCCTGTGCCACGTTCTGCCTCACTTGTTCATCGAGTGCACGTCCTGCATGCCCTCGCCGTGACCGCGTATGCGGAAGAAAACGTAGAACGAGTGCGGGTTGCTGCCGTAGTACGGCTTGACCGCGTCCGGGATCGAATAGGTGGTCACGTTTGCGCCGACGGCGCCAGCGACGAAGCCGGTCTTGACGACGTCGCGCGAGTAGCCAATCGTCAACGCTCGGATCCGGAAGACGCCGCCGCTGATTGCAGGCGGCACGTTCTGTTCCGCGAAGAGCTCGTCCTTGTCAACGATCTCGGCGCGCCCGCTGACGTAGTTCACGCCTCCGAACTGCAGCGTCGACTCCGCGAGAAACGCGCTGCCGTCGTGCCCTTCGCTTTTCCTGTTGTGACCGAAGATGAGACTTGTGTCCCATTGGCCGATGGTCGTTGCCTTGCTGTAGGCGACGGAGGCCGTCGTCCGCTGAATGTCGCCGGGTTCGGCCGCTTCGGGATGTTTGAGATGGCCGGTCGACAGCTGCGCGGTCCAGTTTGGCGTCGGGTCGAACGTGACGCGCGTCGCCCATGAATCGATCTTGCCGGTGTCGATGTCCCAGCGCTTCTCATCCGGCTCGCGGCCATGGAAGCCGCTGAAGGAGTAGCCGAACATGCCGCTCTGCGCGCCGATCGTGAGCACGCTGCCGGCGATGTGCGTCGAGTCCTGCACGTGATGGCTGAGTGCCGCCTGCGGGATCTCCGAAGCCGAGGCGCGGTGAGGATAGGCGACGGGACCGAGCGATGGATCGCCGAACGGCGCGGCGTAGATGTAGCCGATGGTCTTGTCCGTCAATGGATGTGCGTATTCGGCGGCGACTTCCATGAAGAAATCGTGCGGGTGCTGCGCGTCGATGATCGGACGGCCGCCGATCGTCTCTCCGCTCTGGAACAGCTCCGGATATTTCTTGCCGACCGTAAGCGGCTCGAGACTCAGCATCGACCGCAACATCAGATGCCCGCCGCCGAGCGGCCGGTCGGCCATACCCATGATCCAGTTCGTGGAGAAGAACTTGTCGTCTCCGCGCGGGCCGGACTGGACCACCTGGTTCACGAAGGCGAGACCGTGCAGCATCAGCGTCCAATCGTGATACTGCGTCATCGTCATGTGCATCGGAGCCGCGGCCGGATTCATGCTCGTGCCGGAGGCTTGACGCATCAGAAAGTCGCCGGTGGCGTCGCTGGCCATGTTCATCCCAGGCATGTCCTGCATGTTGTGCATCGCCGGCGGTTGCGGCTCCGTGGCTGGATGCTGCATGCCCGCGTGCTCGTGCGGTTGCGGCATCGCCTGCATGTCATGACCGGCGTGCCCCGGCGCCGCAGATTCCTCGTTTGGCTTTACGTCGGTGAGCCAGTACCCACCGTCCGCTTCGTGCAGCGTGGCGGTGATCTTCGCGCCGTCGTTCGGAAGCGAGGTTACTTTTTGTCCGCGAACCTCATAGGGCATCGTCATCGCGCCCATCACGCCGCTCACTTCGCCGTGCGAGACGGTGAGCCGGTTGGTGGAGGCATCGCGGCTCACGATGGTGCCTGAAAGCCGTCCGGTTTTCTCGGCCGCCATGGCCGGCAATGCGAGCGTGCAAATCAACAGCAGAGTGAATTGCTTCATGGAAACTCCTCCAGGGAAATCGGGGCCGCCGTCCGCGCGAGGAAAGGTCGCGCGACGCGAGCGGCACTCAGCGTGACTGAGCGAGGAGACGACGCGCGGCGGTCAAGCGCAGAAACAGCGTTGCGCGCGCGTCGGAGGCGGACGGTCAAATGAGAAATGTGGCGATGAGCAGGTGCAGGCCGACGTCGCGATCGCAACGCACAGCGCCTAGGGCGATGAAGTTCCGGTAAGCGGTGATCGGGTTCCGCGCAATGGCGAACGATGACGCTGTCATCGAAAGGTGGAACGTCCGCGGCAGCTCGGTCGTCATCCGCGGTACCGGCTCCTGTTTTTTCGAAGCGGGTACCTGCTGCTGCGCGCCGCCATGCTGTTCGCCGGTCATCATGCCGATGGCGACATGACAAAACGGCATCGCCTTGTGGATATACGCGTGGAACGGCAGGACGCAGCAACCGAAGACGAAGACCACTCCGCCGAGGAGCGGGACGGTCGCTCCGAAGATCCAGGCGACGGCGATGGCGGTGCGTTTCATGGTTGAACGATCGCGATGCAATTCGTGATCCCGTAACGGCGCGACTGCCCGCTGCGTTCCCGGCAAGTCGAAAACGTCAGGACCGACTACGAGGTTTTCGGTTTACGGGTGATACCGCAGGAAAATGCCGACGCGCCGGGCATCAAAGTCGGAGTACGCGGCGCTTCGCTCGCGGTAGTTGTCCTGCGCGTACTCGAGCAGCACGCCCATCTTCGTTTTCGGCGGCAGGTCGCATCCAGCCGTGAAGCGAAGCCGGTCGAGGTCGAACGGGTGGTCGCCCCGATCGGTGAAACGGGCGATGCTGGCGTCGAACGAAAGCGCGGCGCGGCGGAAGCCGGCGCCGGCTTCGCGCGACATACCGTTTTCCGCGTAGACCGAACGGTCGGTGGCGAAGTTTTCCGGACGCCGAATGAGGATGCTGTTGTCCGCGGTAAAGCGCGTCAGAGAGCCGCGGACGACGACGCCTTCGTGCGGTGTCACTTCTACATCGCCGCCGAATTGTCGGGACTTTCCCGCGAGGTCGATGCCCGGCTGGGCATTGCTTTGCTTCGTTTCTTCCGCCGTCGCGCCGGCGCGGACCCATTTCGGGGCGCGCCACGCCGCACGCAGGCGGAGACGGTCGCGGTCGCGGAAGTCGGAGCGAAAGATCGGCTGGTCTGCGCGGTCGTGCCGCCATGCTGCGCCGAGCGTGAAGCCTGAGAGGACGTAGGAAGCATTCGCATCGAATGTGCGGATGTCGCGTTCGAAGCGGCCGCCCTGATTTCCTGGTACGACGATCTCTGAGAGATCGGGCGACACCGTGACGTTCTGCTTTGCCTCGCGAAGCTCGACGCGAATCGAGAACGGACCGAGCGCGCGCGCAGAAGCGCCGGCGTTCACGACATCTTCGCCGCGCGTGATGGAGCCGCGTGCGTTCAGGACTCGCTCGACATCTCTTGGATCGACGACGCCGAAGGTGAGCGTCTGCAGAAAGATCGTGTCGATGAGCGCACTTCCCTCGAGATCGCGGTGCTCTTTCTGATATCCGGTAAACGCGTCGATACCGTCCCGCACCGCAACCTCGGCGCGCGCGCTTCCGCGCCACGTTGTGTTCTTCGCCTGTGACGACGCCTGCTCGGCCAGACCGTTGAAAAAGCGGCTGAGAGCGAAGGAGACGAACGAACCCTCGGTGCTCTCAGATCCATCGCCGGTCGACTCGGCGGCGGCGCGGACGTAGTTGCCCGTGAGCCGCAGCCGTTTGTTGAGCCGCCCGGTGACATAGAGATTCGTGAAGGGCGTGCTGACGCGCGTGCGGTCCTCGCGACGAATGTCGGTTGCCAGCACGGGGCGGCCGAGGAGCGGATCGCGATTGTTGCCATCGCCGCTTGACGAACCGAGTGACAGCGACTCGCGGCCGCGCACACTTCGCCATCCTTGAGTTACCGAGCCGCGCAGCAGGCCGAGGTGGAATCCTGCGCCGATGCGGAACTCGTGTTCCCTTTCTTCGAGCGACTGCGAGAGCCGGAACTCGTCACCGCCGACGGTGTACGTGCTCGTGCCCGGACCGCTGAGGCGGTTGAACGAGTAGCCAATGAACGGCATCACGCCGCTGTCCGGAAAGAGCTCCAGGTCGGCGTCAAGCATGTTGCGCGTGCGGTCGTACGTGTGCTGACTGGTCGTGATGCCGCTGCCGAGGAGCGGGTTTGCGAATGCGGGCAACGCGCTGAAGAGGTTCATGTGGCGATAGCCGAGGCGGAACCGGTACGCGCCGGCTTTGCCGGCTTCGATCCGCAACGAGCCGGCCGGGCCGGCGCCGAGGTCCGAGGCGTCGACGCGAAGGCGATCGAAGAATCGCGCGCCGTCCGGGCCGGGCGTCAGTAGCGAGAACGAGCGGAGAAGGACGCCGCTGGTTTCGTCAGTCTGCGTCCGGTACATGTCTCGATTGCCATCGACCTTCACGATGCGGATGCCGAGCTCCACGTCGTATGGCGCCGGCTGCGCGTGCGCGGCGATCGCGGCGAGGAGGCAAAAAGCGAAAAGTGATCGGCGGATCGTCATTTCAACAACTGCGGATCGCGGTTCGAGCCGTGCACGGCGACGTGGCAGGTGGTGCAGTTCTGATAGCGGGCGAGGTTCAGGTTGTGGAACGACGGCGGCTGTGAGCCGAGCGTGTTCGCCGTCAGCGGCGAATGGCATTCGATGCAGAGCTGTGCGACCGTGGCGCGCTTCAGCATCTTGGGATTGGATGAGCCGTGCGCTTCATGGCAGGTAAGGCAGTCGCCGCCCGCCACGCCCGCGGCGTGCGGGAAGGCGAACGGTCCGCGTTTCTCGAAGTGACAGCTCAGGCAGGGGAGCTCGCCGGTAACCGTCGTGCGCAGACTCTCGGCGCCGGGGCGGCCGTGCGGCTCGTGGCACGATGAGCATTCCGTTCCGCCGCGGCCGAGGCGATGCGCGAACGGTTTGCCGCGGAACGATGCGGCCTGTATTGCGTGGCACGACGCACAAAGCTCGAGCTGCCGTTTGGCCAGGAGATGCGGTGACCTCGTTTCGGAGGCGTGCATCGAATGGCAGGTCAGGCAGTTGACGGCCGCGGAGTTCGCGTGCATGCCGGCGTGACGCGAGATGCGATCGGTGAGGATGTCGTGGCAAACGAGGCACGCCTTGTCGGCTCCCGCCTGCCCGCGCGGAGTGACGATGAGCGCTTTGTCGCCGCCGCCTTCCGCGTGCGCTTTTCCGTCTCCGTGACACGACTCGCATACGACGTTCGGGATGGCGTCGCCCTTCGCTTTTCCGTGGCCGTGCGCGTTCGTACGGAAGGCCTTCGCCTCATCGGCGTGGCAGTCGCCGCACGACATCGGGGCTGCCGGTGCGTCGGCGGCCACCGTCGCCGCGGGCTTCGGCGGAGGCACTGCCGTTTGTGGGGAAGCGGCACACAGCAACAGAAAGGCGGCAACAGCCGTCGAGAAGAATCTCATCGGGCGTGCATTTTCGCGACGTCCCAATCCTTCCCGACGCCATGGCACGTCGCGCAGGACTCGGCGGGTGTGCCGTTGCCGCCGAACGAGGTCGTATTCAGGTAGGCGTGCGCAGCGGTGTCGCGGCTATCGTGGCAGCCGAGGCACGCGGCCGTGGCGGGACCTTGCGGCGTGAAGTAATCGCGGAGTGTGGTGACGGACGCGAGTCCGGGCAGCAGGGGCAGCGTGAACGAGCCGGCCGTGTGGCACTTCGCGCAGTTGCGGAGATCGCCGGGGAAGCGAACGTCATTGAAGTTGTTCACGCTGCCGCCGAAGCCGATGACCGTGAAGTCCTGTGTCAGATTTTCGCAGCGGTGGATGCGGTGGACGAGGCGCTGGAACGAGATTGACTCCGGCGGACCGGCGTTCGCCGCACGGCGATCTTCATCGCCCTTGGTCGGGTTGTGGCACATCACGCATTCGGCGGTGTTCAACCGCTGGCCGCCGTGCAGCGCGAGTTGGTCGTGGCAGACGTTGCATTGATTGATGGTGACCGAGGTCCGGCGCGGAACGAGCGTCGAACCATCGACCGATGCGTACCTGACCGGATTCAGCGTCGACTCGATTCCGGTGATGTTCGGGTCGCCGTCGGCGCGGACGAGCGAGTAGGCGCGCTCGATGTCGGCGGTGGCGCTCCAGGTTCCGTTCGCGTCGGCCGGGAGCGCGACGTTGAACGTGTAGCTCGTAGTGCCCGCGGCGGGATCGAAGACGCCGCGCGTGTTGTTCGACGACAGAGCACTCTCGCGGGTGAAGGTCTTGTAGTTCGACGTGGGACCGGCGTACATCGGCGCGAAGGCGGTCAGCTTCGTTCCGTCGATCGCGGTGCCGTCGGCATTGCGAAGGCTGAAGACGATCGTCGGTTTTTTGCCGGCGGCGAAGTTGGTGAGGCTGACGATGGTGGCCACGATGCCTTTGAGCTGCTTCGAGCGGTAGGGCACCGTGTGCGCGGCTTTGATGGAAGCGTCGTACTCGTTGCCGCTGTCCGGCACGTGGCAGCGCGCACAGGTCTTGTCGTCGGGCTGAGGACCGGCCGGATGGTTGGCGCCGGTCGTCCAGTCGATGTCGTCGTGGCAGGAGCCGCACGAGGCGCGCGTGGGCTCGGTGTACCAGGCGCTGAATTGCGCGGGCTTGTTCGCGGCGTCCGTTCCGTCATGACAGTTGGCGCAGTTGCGGATGTCCTGCGGGTAGACGACGGTGGAGAAATCGAGGATCGCGTTTCCGAATCCGTAGATCTGGTACGGCTTGCCGGCGATGACGCTGGGGAGGCTCGCGCCGCGGTGGATCTTGTGGATCATCACCTTGAAGTCGACGGTGTTGCCGGTCTGCGCGTCCGAGGTCTGCGGGCTGTGGCAAAGGACGCAGAGCTTCACATCCTGCCGCGCGCCGCCGTGCGCGTTGAGCGGGTCGTGGCAGTTGTTGCAGCTCGAAGCCTGGCGGATCTCGTCCCACTTCGCCGTGACCGGATTGCCATCGGGACGGAAGTCGTACTCGGCATTCGCGAAATAGTTCTTGCCGAGGAGGTCGGTCAGGTTTCGCGTGGAGTAGATCCCGAGCGTGTGCGTGCGCGTGGTGTCGAAGCCGGCTGGCAGCGCGTTGCCGAACGTGTAACGCGCGTGGCCGGTCTCGAGATCGGTGAACGTGCCGCCCGAATCGGCAGCGGCCTGGATCGCTTTCGCGCCGGGATGCGGACTGTCGGCGGGCGCCGTCTCCGTCCGCGTGATGTACGAGGTGTAGTTCTGCGAGACGGGGTCGTACCACGAGAGCACGACGCTGAGCGAGATCGCGCCCGGTGTAATTTTGCCGAGGCGGTCGAGAGGCTGGTCGAGGCTGTCGGTGAGAGTCAGATCGATGACCGGCTTGCGGTCGCTGCCGATGGTGACGGAGTTGACGCGGATTTTGAGACCGGGCCGGATGAAGGCGATGCCGCCGTCGGTCAGATAGGCCTCGAGCTGATCAGGCCGGAACACCGGCGTGGGTGTGGTGGCCCGCCGCCGATCGGTTGATTGCGCGGCCGCGGCCGTCCGGGGAGGCTGGGTCGGAAAAACGAGGGCGGTGAGGACAGCCAGCGCCGCCAGATACTTCATCGAGAATCCTTCCGCGACAATCGCGCGATCATTGCGACATCCTTCGAGGCACGAGCGTCTGCAGAAGTGTAAGGAGATAGAGGCCGATGCCGGCCGCCAGAAAAAATCCGCCGATTCCGAAGAACACGAGAAACGCGGCCGGATGCGCGGAGAAGAGCGTCGCCAGTTCGACGGCGAAGCCGCAGAGTAGAAAGATCGCCGACAGCCGGAACCTGCGCTCCATCATTTCGCCCCTTCCTTCCAGAACGTCTGCTTGTTCGCGTTTGCCACGTCGTGCACCGTCTCGTGGCATCCGCTGCTGACGCACGAGAGCTTGTTCGACTTGATGGCCGGGAGCGTTGCCGGATCGAGGTTGTGCATGGCCCCTTCCTCGAAGGAGCGCGCGCCCTCGTGGCAATGCAGGCACTCGCGATTGTTGTAGGGCGAGTAGAGCTTGATGTGCTGCGGCATGGTGCCGATGTACTGGATGTAGATGTGCCTCAGTCCGTGCAGCTTGGCGTTGTAGTCGCCGAACATCGTGTAGGTGGTGTGGCAGGTGAAGCAGGCCCGATCGTGCGGCACGAGATGGTTCTGATAGTGGACGGCGGGGATGTGCGCACGGTCGTCGATGTGCAAGCTCTTTCCGTACGGCGTCATGACATGACACGAGAGGCAGAACTCGGTCTCTTTCGACTTCTCCACGTGCGCAGAGAGCCCGGCCCATCCCGCCAGGGCGGGGATTACGAGCAGCGCCGCGAACGCGAAAATCTTCCCCGCTTTCGTCGCGATGACCGACGGCTTGATCACGATCACGGCAGCCATTGCGGCCGCCAGAATGACGAAGAGCGCGACGAGATTCGTCGGCGTCAGCACGTCATTTCATCGTCCGGATGACGGCAACGAGCGACTCGATCTCGGCCGGTGTCATCTTCTTGCCGTACGCCGGCATCTTTCCCTTGCCGTCGCTGATCGTCTTCGTCAGCTCCGCATCCGGACACTTCTGCACCTCGGACGACGCAAATGGCTTGACCTTGAGATTCTTACCCACGGTGGTATTGCCGCTGCCGTCCGCGGCGTGGCACGCGGCGCACTTGGCCTTGTAAAGCGCAGCGCCGTCGGCAAAGACGGCGGCAGGCAATCCGATCGATACGACGGCTGCGATGAGTGCGGCCGCGAGGCGCGTGCAAGTTTGACGAGGCATGAAAGATCTCCTTCGCGAACGATGCTCGGCCGCGGCCACCACCCTATGCGGAGACGGCGCGTGACGCTGTGCAATAGGGGACATGTTTCCGATCGCGCCGGAATGGCGATCCCGGTGACCCTCCTGACCTGAATGTGGGAATGTCCAGGTAGTCACTCACGAAAGCGACACCTATGAGTGTCTCGGTTCAGGGCCGTGCAGCGCCCCAATCATCGCGCTGCCGGCGAACTGGCAGGAGAAGAACCTTTCCGAGCGTCACATCACTCGGATCGCGATACGCCGGCACCCCGATCACGATGCGCGCCTGCGGAACATCGAATCGCATCGTCCGATGCAGGAAATCCCACGCGGACAGCATGCTCGACCAGTTGCTGTTCGTCTCATCCTGCCGGTCGGAGTGATGAATGCCGTGCATTCGAGGCGTCACGATCAGCCGCACGAGCAGCCGTTCCACGCGCTGCGGCAAGCGGACGTTGCTGTGGTGAAAGAGGATCGAAGCGAAAAGAATCGTCTGCCACAGCCACAGCGTCCGTGTATCGACGCCGATGAGAATCATCTGCGCCGCACGCACCGGGATCGAGAGGGCCAGCTCGCCGAAGTGGAAGCGCAGCGCGGTGGACACGTCGAGGTCGCGATCGACGTGGTGGACCAGGTGGAATCGCCAGAAGAACGGGATGCGGTGATTCGCCCAATGCCACCACCAGAGCGTGTAGTCGAGCAGGACGACGGCGGCAAGCGTTTCGAGCCAGCGCGGCCATTGCACGAGTTGCAGGAGGCCGACCCGATGACGCACGATCCACCCTGCTACCGGCTGCAGGAGCGGCGCCTGCAGGAGAGACATCAGGGCGACAGATACGCCGCCGACGGACAGGTTACGAATGAGGTGCCGGAGCTTTGGTTCGACGGTACGGCGAAGAGGGGCGAAGCGCTCAGCCATGAGCAGGAAACCGCCGACGATCATGATGACCGCGGCGGTGATGATGAACGGTGATGCGGAGCGAAACTGCTCCGCGAGAGCTGCTCAATTGGTGCACATACAGCAACTATCCTCCACAATCGGACGATGCCTGACTCAGAATGTTCGGCTGATGGTCACTCCCAACGTGATTCCTTGCGAGAACGTCTCGTGCTCCGTCGTGTTCAAGCCGTGCGAGTACAACTCTCGATAGATCGATGGTGAGATCGCCGCACCTCCGGGCAGGGGGAGCGAGACCTGCAGCCGCAATCCGCCGTTGGAGAACCCGCTTCCCTCATCACTTTCGCCGTGCCAGCGACCGATGGTTTGATACTGGCCGGCCATGCCCAACCCGACGCTGGCGCGGCCGATCGCGAGCGACGGTCCAATGCTCCAGCGGAAACTTTTCGGCGCGCGGTAGCCGCGATCGTTCGCCGTGAGCGGCACCGTCGCCTGCAGCAACGCCGACGCGGTGACTTTCCTGATCGGCCTGCTCCACGCGATCTCCGCTTCGGGAGCGAAAACACCGCTGCCGAACTGCAGGTGCTCGTGCTTTTTCCCCTCCCGGCCGAGCTCCACCGGATCGGGAACCGTGTGGCCAAACGGCAGCGTGCTGCCGAACCCGAAATGCCAGTGCGACGCACCGGCCGCGGGTGGCGCCCAAATCAAAAGTAGATCGCCGTCCGAGATGCCGCGGAGCGTCTCGGTGCGGTGATGGATGTCGCCGTACGGTGGAACGAACGGCTCGCCGGTGAGCGTCGTATATCGCACCCGCTGATCCTTGATGTCGTACGGCAAACGCAGCGAAAGCCCGAGACCAGTTCGAATACCGTACGCGGTGTTCAGTTCGGAATGAAAGAGCGCGAGCCGAACGTGGTGCTCATGGTCGGGAATGGTCATCACGGCACACTCGGGGGCCACGTCCGGGCAGCTCGCCACATGCGACGTGTTGAAGGTCCCGCGTGCGAACGACGTCGAAATCGCCCACCTGCCGGGAGCCGGAATCGATTGCGCTGCCCCTCCACCGGAGAGGTTTGGATTCGCTCAGGCCGGTCAGGCATAGGCGCTCGGCAGCAGGCCGAGAATGACGGCGGCGATCATCAGGTAGCGAAGTGCACGCATCATCGTTCCGCCTTCTCGATCGCCGCGAGCACTTCGTCCCACATGCCGCCCGTCACGGCCGTGACGAACTTTCCGCGAGGATCGTAGACGCGAATGTACGGGAGCGCCTCCGCGTGAAGGGCGGTAGCCTGCTTCGCCGCGTCGTTGTCCCACTTTCCGATGTTGACGCGCCGCACGGCGAGATTCTTCTTCCCTTGCATGAGGTGCTGCAGACGTGCTTCCAGCACGTGACACGGTCCGCACCAATCAGCGTAGAAATCGACGATGGTCACCTTGCCCGCTGCAAGGATGTTGGCGATGTCCACGCGGCGGCCGTCCGTGTACGCATGGATGTCGAGGGACTTCACGACCTCGGGCGGCAGCGGCTCGATGTCCCGCGGCTTCTCGCCGGCAAAGACGGCCTCAAAACCGGCGTTGGAGACGGCAGCTCGCAGCTTCTCGCGATCGAAACCTGCCGGCACGTCAACCGTCGCGGTCTTCCGCGTTGCATCGACGTTCGCGCTCCTCACCCCTTCGACGGATTTGAGCGCTCTGATGATCGGTGGCGCGCACGCGGGGCAGTCGATGCCGACAACGTTGAATGTGAGCGTATCGGCAGCAGCGGTGGCGGCTGCGCCGAGAAGTAGCAAGGTAATCACCAGCATTCTGTTCATGGGAATCCTCCTTCATGGATTGAGCTCGCGGACGTTCGCCATCGCGAGGAAAGCCTGCCGATCGTGCGCCGATCAGATGAGGAGAGTGGCCAGGATGGCGAGCCGGCTTCGCATCGTTGGCGGC
>Ga0233356_1000082_pt1 | contig 24320 bp, 20 predicted proteins | sample GEONSFMMS_FD_180700 | JGI IMG/M metagenome (GOLD analysis project Ga0233356, IMG submission 180700) | Soil microbial communities from Shasta-Trinity National Forest, California, United States - GEON-SFM-MS | ecosystem: Environmental > Terrestrial > Soil > Temperate forest > Bulk soil | place...
GCACCGAGAAGCTGTTCGAGAACATGTCCTATCCGATGTGCATCCCGCACACGGACCGCATGGATTACGTCGCCTCCGCCACCAACAACCTCGGCTTCGTCGAGACGGTCGAGAAGCTGATGGGGATCACGAAGCAGATTCCGAGGCGCGCGCAACTCATGCGCGTGATGCTCAGCGAGCTGCAGCGGATTTCGTCGCACCTTCTGTGGCTGGCCACGCACGCCATCGACATCGGCGCGATGACGCCGTTCTTCTACTGCTTCCGCGAGCGCGAACAGGTCCTCGATCTCTTCGAGGAGTATTGCGGCGCGCGTCTGACGCTGAACTGCATGCGCATCGGCGGGATGCCGGACGATCTGCCGCCGGGCTGGCTCGACGACGTCGAAAAGTTCGTCGACAAGTTCGAGGACGCTGTCGACGAATACGAGTCACTGCTGACGAACAATCGCATCTGGAAAAAGCGGACCGTCGGCATCGGCGTGATTTCCCCCGAGGATGCGATTGATTGGGGCATCACCGGCCCGCCGCTTCGCGGATCAGGCGTCGAATGGGATCTGCGCCGCGCGCAGCCGTACGAGTGCTACTCGGAATTGAAGTTCGACATCCCCATCGGCAAGAACGGCGACACCTACGATCGCTATCTGTGCCGCATGGAAGAGATGCGGCAGTCGAACTGGATCCTCAAGCAGTGCATCCCGCTGGTGAAAGCCACACCCGCCGGCGACATCAAAGCGAAGATCTCGAAGGTCGTGCGCCCACCCGAGGGCGAGGTCTATCACTCGATCGAATCTCCGAAAGGGGAGTTGGGGTACTACATCATCGCCGACGGCAAGTCGCAGATGGCGTATCGCTGCCATGTGCGGCCGCCGTCATTCGTGAATTTGCAGGCGCTGCCGGCGATGGCTAAGGGACATCTGGTTTCTGATCTCGTGGCGTTGATTGGGACGATCGATATCGTGTTGGGTGAGGTCGATCGATGATTCAGAAGGCTTTTCACCACAGAGACACAGAGGACACAGAGAACTTCCTCTGTGCTCTCTGTGTCTCTGTGGTTTATCGCTTTCCTGGAGGTGCGCCATGCCTGAACCTCTAATGCGCTACCTCATCTGGCCGCTGGTCAAGTTCCTGGTCGCGTTCATCATCGTGCAGGTCATCGTCGCCGCCATGAACTGGGTGGAGCGCCGGCTTCTCGGATTGATGCAAGCCCGCCTCGGCCCAAATCGCGTCGGAAAAGAGTTCGGCATTCCGTGGGGACTGGCGCAGATCGTCGCCGATCCGATCAAGTTCATCCTCAAGGAAGACATCGTGCCGTCCAGCTCCGAGAAGGTCGCGTACTTTCTCGGGCCGATGCTGCCGCTGATTCCGGCCTTCCTCGTCTTCTGCCTGATCCCGTACGGTCCGCCGCCGACGTTCGTCGTGACGCACGTGAACGTAGGACTGCTGCTGATCCTGGCGCTGACGTCGACCGGTGTCTACGGCATCATCCTCGGCGGCTGGGCGTCGAACAACAAATACTCGCTGATGGGCGGACTGCGCAGCGCCGCGCAGATGGTGTCGTACGAGGTGCCGTTCGGGCTTTCGATCGTCGGCGTGCTGATGCTGTGCGGCAGTTTCGATCTCGTCCACATCATCAACTACCAGGCCAGCCACATCTGGAACCTCTTCCCGCAGCTCATCGCCGCGTTCATCTTCCTCGTGGCCATGAACGCCGAGAACAACCGCACGCCGTTCGACTTGCCGGAAGCGGAATCGGAGCTGGTGGCCGGCTACCACACCGAGTACTCGGCGATGAAATTCGCATTCTTCATGCTCGCCGAATACTCATCGATGATCGTCAACTGCTGTTTGATGGTGAGCCTCTTCTTCGGCGGCTGGACGCTGGCCATCAACGGCTACGGACTGACCACCGGCGTGCTTCGCGGCTGGGGACTCGCGGGCGGCATCCTCGGTGCGCTGATCTTCTTCAGCAAGGTGATGCTGTTCATGCTGATGTACATCTGGTTCCGCGCGACGTTCCCGCGCTTCCGCTTCGACCAACTGATGGATCTCGGATGGAAGTGGATGATTCCGCTGGCGCTGGCGAATATCGCCGTCACCGCAATCGTGGTGCTCCTCGGGCAGCAGTTCAATTTCCAGGGAGAAGTAGTCCTCTCGATCGCCGGGGCGGCGATCATCGCATTCACGCTGTATCTGTTGCTCCGGCCGCGCGCAAAGGTGATTCATGCACGTCGAGTATCCGAAGCCTAGGTGGTCTGACAAGTTTCTTCTCCTCGACATGCTCGAGGGGTTGAAGACGACCTTTCGGGAGTTGTTCAAACCGAAGGTGACGATCCGCTATCCGGAAGAGCGGCTCGAGCCGGCCAACCGCTTCCGCGGCATGTTCAAGTTTTCCTTCGACCGCTGCATCGCCTGCAAGCTCTGCGCGCTGGCCTGCCCGATCGACATCATCTACATCGACGTCCACGACGAGCAGCGCGAAGTGGACGGCAAGATGAGGAAGCTGAAAGTCCTCGACCGCTACGATATTGACGTGAAGCGTTGCATGTTCTGCTCGCTTTGCGAAGAAGCGTGTCCCACGAAACCGAAATCGATCTGGCTGACGACGAAGACGTACGAGCTTGCGACCTACGACCGCAACGACCTTTACTTCAACATGCAGCAGCTCGAGTACTGGGAAGGTCGGCCGGAGTACGCGGGCTTGCCTCCGGATGAATCGGAGACGAAGCAGATCGAGGGAGGGACGGCGTGAGTCCGGAACTTCTGGTATTCGCGATCATCGGGACCGTGGCCGTGGCCGCGTCGATCCTGGTCATCTCGATGAGGAACCCGGTGCACTCGGCGCTGTTCCTTCTGCTCACGTTCCTATGCGTGGCCGTGCTGTTCGTAATGAAGGGAGCGGAGTTCGTCGGCGCGGTGCAGGTGCTCGTCTACGCCGGCGGCATCATGGTGCTGTTCCTTTTCGTGGTCATGTTGATCAACGTCCGCCATCTGCCGGACGAAAAGGTCCTCTCGAACTTCTGGAAAGGCGGCTTCGCCGTCGGCCTGGCGGTGTTTCTTCTCTTCGTCACGCTCGTCCGCCCGGGCGTTTATCACGATCCCGCGCCGAGCGATAAGGGACTGCGCACGACGTACACGTACCGCCATCGCAAAGTGAAGAATCCCGACGGCACCGTGACGCGCAAATTGATCCGGCGCGGCAAAGTGGTCGGCAACTCCGAAGCGGTGGCGATGGCGCTGTACACCGACTACCTCGTCCCGTTCGAGGTCGCGTCGCTCTTCCTGCTCGTGGCCATGATCGGCGCGATCGTCATCGGAAAACGCGAGCTCTCCGCCAACGAAGAGGAGAACATCCCCGCGTACATGCTCGAACGTTCCGAGACCGAGCACGAGATTAAGGAGGCGATGAGTGCCTGAAGCGATTCCGAGCACCGAGGCTTATTTGATGTTGTCGGGGACTCTGTTCGCCATCGGATTGGTGGGCGTGATCATCCGCCGCAACATGATCACCGTTCTGATGGCGGTCGAACTGATGATGAACGCTGTCAACATCAACCTCGTCGCCTTCTCGCACCGCTTCGCATCGCTGGAAGGCCAGGTTTTCACGATCTTCATCATCACCGTGGCAGCAGGGGAGGCCGCAGTGGGGCTTGCCATCATCATCCAGTTGTATCGCTTAAAGAGCTCGATCAACGTGGATGAAGCGAGGTCTCTGAATGGGTAAGCCTCTTCACCCCCCAATCCTGAAGGCTCGCGAAGCGAGGCTTCAGGATCTCCGGTGGCGCCGCGCATTCGGTGGTTCCAACGCAGATCTCGCGGTGCTTGCGGGGCCGCCCGCGAAAGCGGGCGTAAGAACCGTAGCCCCCGGCTTCAGCCGGGGGAAAGGCGGTGCGGTCCCAGTGGGAGCCCGCTTTAGCGGGCGAGAGAGAGACGCAGCGCGACATCCCTCTCTTTCGCCCGCTAAAGCGGGCTCACGAAATTGCGCGGCCTCGCGACCCCCGGCTGAAGCCGGGGGCTACGGTTCTTACGGCGGCTTCGCCGCCGAGAGCGGTTTGCGGAGGAGGTTGTGAATGGTTAACGCAACCATCCTTCTCCTGATCCCTCTGTTGCCGGCACTTGGTGCTCTGATCAACGGCGTGCGCGCGGCCGCGAACCCGCACACGCATAAGAACCGCACCATCACGAACGCCGTCGCCCTCGGATCGACCGGACTCTCCGCGCTGCTCGCCGCGTGGACCGTCATCACCTACGTCAGCGGCGGAATGTCATCCGCGTTCCAGCACGCCTACTACACCTGGATTCCGGCGGGACTCGGCCACGTCGGCGCGAACGGCATCGCCAACTTCGCCGTCGACTTCGCATTCCGCATCGACACGCTTTCCTGCACGATGCTGCTGATCGTCACGTGGATCGGCTTCCTCATTCACGTCTACGCCACCGGCTACATGGCGCACGAAGAGGGGTACACGCGCTTCTTTGCGTACCTCAACCTCTTCATGTTCATGATGCTGCTCCTGGTCCTTGGCGCGAACTACATGGTCATGTTCGTCGGATGGGAAGGGGTCGGCCTCTGCTCGTACCTGCTGATCGGCTTCTACTACGACAAGAACTTCGCCGCCGACGCCGGCAAGAAAGCGTTCGTCGCCAACCGCATCGGCGACTTCGGATTCATCCTCGGCATCTTCCTGATCTTCAACACATTCGGGACGGCGGACTATGGGAAGGTCTTCGCGCTCGCCAGCGCGAATCCGGCCGCATACGCCGGCATCGCCACGACCATCTGCCTGCTGCTCTTCGTCGGCGCGTGCGGTAAGTCCGCGCAGATTCCGCTGTACGTCTGGCTGCCCGACGCGATGGCCGGTCCGACGCCCGTCTCCGCGCTGATCCACGCCGCGACGATGGTCACCGCCGGCGTCTACATGGTCGTTCGTTCGAACGTGCTCTTCCGCCTTTCGCCCGACGCCATGCTGGTGGTGGCGATCGTCGGCGCGGTCACGGCCATCTTCGCGGCCACGATCGGCATCGCCCAAAACGACATCAAGAAAGTGCTCGCGTATTCGACGGTCTCGCAGCTCGGCTTCATGTTTCTGGCCGCGGGTGTCGGCGCGTTCACCGCGGCCATCTTCCACGTCATGACGCATGCCTTCTTCAAGGCCTGCCTCTTCCTCGGCGCCGGCTCGGTGATCCATGGCTGCGGCGGCGAGCAGGACATGCGCAAGATGGGCGGGCTGCGCAAGTACATGCCGAAGACGCGCATGACCATGCTGATCGCCTGCATCGCCATCGCCGGCTTCCCGCCGCTGGCCGGTTTCTTTTCGAAGGACGAGATCCTGGCCACGACCTTCGAGCACCACGGCTTCCTCTACCTGCTCGGCATGATCGCCGCGACCTGCACCTCGTTCTACATGTTCCGCCTCTACTTCATGACCTTCTCGGGCGACTACCGCGCCGCGCACGTCGAAGGACATCCGGAGTCGGAGCCGGAGCATGCGGGACACGACGTCATCCCGTCGCATCCTCACCTCGATGACGGAGACATTCATTCCGACAAAGCGCACGGTCACACCACCGATGCGCATACCCCGCACGAGTCGCCGTGGAGCATGACCGGCGTGCTGTGGGTGCTGGCGATCCTCGCGGTCATCGGCGGCTTGGTCGGCATCCCGGAGATGTTCGGCGGCGCGCATCCGACGATCTTCCAGCGCTGGCTCTCGCCGGTCCTTCTGCCGCTGGGCGGCGAGCATTTCGAATTCGCTGAAGCCAGCCGGCTGCAGGAAGCGCTGCTAATTCTGTCGTCGATCGCGGTGGCCACGCTGGGCTGGTTCATCGCGTACGTGCTGTACAAGAAGGACTCGGCTTTCGCGCGCGCCACGGCACTCCGCACGCGCTTCGCGTTCCTGCACCGCCTGCTCGAGAACAAGTATTACGTCGACGAGTTCTACAACACCGTCTTCGTCGGCGGGACGCTCGCCTTCAGCCGCGCGCTGTCGTGGTTCGACGCGCACATCATCGACGGCATCGTCAACGGCATCCGCCACCTCACCGTGATCTTCTTCGGCCACGGTTCCAACCTCGTCGACCGCTACATCGTCGACGGCGCGGTGAACGGCGTGGGCTACTCGGCGCGCGGCGGCTCGCGCCTCTTCCGCAAGATGCAGAGCGGATTCGTCCAGAACTATGCGCTGGTGATGGCGGGCGGGATCGTCCTCATCGCCGCGGTTTACTTGTTTACGAAGCCTTAAGGGGAACGACGGAAGATGGGCATTCTCAACCTAGTCACTTACATCCCGCTGATCGGCGCGATCGTCATCCTCTTCTTTTTGCGGAAGGAGAACGGCAAAGCGATCCGCTACACGGCCACCGCCTTCGCCGTCATCGACTTCATCGTCTCCCTCTATCTCTGGTTCAACTTCGACCCGCACGGCACCGGCTCACACCTCTTCCAGTTCCGCGAAACCTACTCCTGGATTCCGTCCCTCGGCGTGCAGTACGACTTCGGCATCGACGGCATCTCGCTCCTGCTCATCCTGCTGACGACGTTCATGGGCATCATCGCCGTGGTCTCGTCCTACTCGGCCATCGATCACAGGCAGAAGGAGTACTACATCCTGCTGCTGCTTTTGCAGACGGGGATGATCGGCACGTTCTGCGCGCTCGACTTCTTCCTCTTCTACGTCTTCTGGGAAATCATGCTCGTGCCGATGTACTTCATCATCGGCATCTGGGGCGGACCGCGAAAACTGTACGCCGCCATCAAGTTCTTCATCTACACGCTGTCGGGATCGGTGGTGATGCTGCTCTCGATCCTGGCGCTCTACTTCTTCAACGACGGCGGCATCCCGTTCCTGAACATCAAAGGCCTCGGCAATCCGTCAACGTTCTCCGTGCTGCAGTATCACAACATCGGACACCTGATCCCGCCGCAACTCCAGTTCTGGATCTTCCTCGGTTTCTTCCTCGGCTTCGCGATCAAAGTTCCGATGTTCCCGTTCCACACCTGGCTTCCCGACGCGCACGTTGAAGCGCCGACGGCCGGATCGATCATCCTCGCCGCCGTCCTGCTGAAGATGGGCACCTACGGATTCGTGCGCTTCGCGCTGCCGATCCTGCCCGATGCCACCAAGCAGCTGATCATCCCGATCGTCGTCCTATCGATCATCGGCATCATCTACGGCGCGCTCGTGTCGCTCGTGCAGAAGGACATGAAGAAGCTGGTCGCGTACTCCTCGGTCTCGCATCTCGGCTTCGTCATGCTGGGGATGTTCGCGCTCAACCCGATGGGCCTCAAAGGCTCCGTGCTGCAGATGATCAACCACGGCATCTCGACGGGCGCGCTCTTCCTTCTGGTCGGCATCATTTACGAGCGGCGGCACACGCGCATGATCTCGGAGTACGGCGGCCTCGCGAAGCAGATGCCGATGTACGCGACGCTGTTCCTGATCGCCGCGCTGTCATCGATGGGACTGCCGGCGCTCAACGGCTTCATCGGCGAGTTCACCATCCTGCTCGGCGTCGCGAACAAGTCCATCGTGTGGGCCTCCTTCGCCTCCGTCGGCATCGTCCTCGGCGCCGCGTACCTGCTGTGGCTCTACCAGCGCGTTTTCTGGGGTCCGCTCGACAACCCCGCGAACAAGACGCTGCCCGACGTCAACCGCCGCGAGCTCGGAATGCTCCTCGCGCTCGTCGTGATCATGGTGTGGATGGGCATCAAGCCGGCCGTCTTCTTCGACATCATCGAGGAGCCGGTCAACTACGTCGTCCGCAAAGTCGATCCGACGTACTTTGACAAGAGACCGATCGAGTATCCGCCGGCCGCGCCCGTGGTGGTCAGCGCGGTCGAGACCACGCGATGACCTGGAACGACTTCATCTACCTGCTGCCGGAGATCGTCCTGACGATCGGCGCCTCGGCACTGTTGCTCGTGCCCGTGACCGGCTCGCGCGGAACGTCGTTCTCCGCCAAGTGGGCGATGCTGGTCGTCCTCGTCATCACCGCCGGAACGCTGATCGTCTGCTCGCACGCGGTCGAGACCATCGATCAATCGCGACAACTCCAGGCGATGTTCGCGCTGGACGGCTTCTCGATCTTTTTTAAACTCCTGTTCATCGCCACGATCGGACTGCTGGTCCTGCTCTCCGACGACTTCCTGGCCGAGTCGCGCTACTCGCCGTGGGAGTACTACTCGCTGCTCGCCTTCGCCCTCTGCGGCATGATGTTCATGGCTTCGGGCGTCCACCTCATCACGATTTACATCGGCTTGGAACTGCTCTCACTCTCGAGTTACATCCTGGCCGGCTTCTACAAGAGCGAGCTGAAGTCGACCGAGGCCGCGATGAAGTACTTCATCCTCGGCGCGGTGAGCTCGGGGATCCTGCTGTACGGAATCTCGCTCATCTACGGCGTCTGCGGCTCGCTCAACCTGCTCGACATCGCCGCGGCCATGTCCACGATCATCACCAACGACGCCCTGATGTTCGGGATCATGCTGCTCGGCGCGGGGCTCTGCTTCAAGATCGCCGCGGTTCCGTTCCACGTCTGGACGCCGGACGTCTACGAAGGCGCGCCCACTCCGATCGCCGCCTTTCTTTCCACCGCCTCCAAGGCCGCCGCGTTCTCGATCTTCGCGCGCATCTTCTACGTCGGCCTGCACGACTTCCATCTCGAGTGGAACTACGTTCTGGCCACGATCTCCGCGCTGTCGATGATCCTCGGCAACTTCGCCGCGCTGACGCAGGACAACGTCAAGCGGATGCTGGCCTACTCATCGATCGCGCACGCCGGCTACATCCTGCTCGGCGTCCTCTCGCTCAACGCGCTTGGGCTACGCGGCATCCTGGTCTACTCGATCGTCTACGTCTTCGCGAACCTCGGCATCTGGGCCACGGTGCTGATGCTGCGCCGCCATCAGTACGCCGGCGAGCGCGTGGACGACTTCGAGGGACTCAGCCGCCGCGCGCCGCTGTGGGCCTTCGCCATGGTCATCTTCCTGCTCTCCCTCGGTGGCATTCCTCCGACCGCAGGATTCATCGGCAAGTACTTTCTCTTCGCCGCCGCGGTGCAGGCCGGCTTCGGCTGGCTGGCCGTTATCGCCGTGCTCATGTCGGCGGTGTCGATGTTCTACTACCTCCGGCTCGTCGTCGCCATGTACCTGCGCGAAGGCGTCGAGGCGGAGTTCGCCATCACGACGCCGCTCAAGATCGTGGCCGGCGTCTGCCTCATCGTGACTCTGGCCCTCGGCATCCTTCCTGCGCCGATGATCGATCAGGTGATCGAGTCATCGAGCCATGTCGCCGCCCGCGCGGCGCTCACGCCCCATGCCGGACGATAACGACGATCGCAAGAAGCTCCGCCAGAACGAAACGCTTCTCGAGGCGTCGTCGATCGGATTGATGTTTCCGATCGCCATGGGCCTCGGCTACGCCTGGGGATGGGGGATGGACAAGCTCTTCCACACCAGCCCCTGGCTGACCTGGATCTTCACCGGCTTCGGTATCATCGCCGCATTCATCAACCTCTTCCGGATCGGACTACGGAAAGAATGACGACGATGACCGCAGTTCAGAGGCTGTGAAGAAATCTGAGACTTCTCAACTTGAGTCATCGCGGCGTTTGATGCTTGCGCGACTCGCGGCACATTTCGCGAAGCTTTGGAGTGCGCGTGGCAAGGCCACCGCTTTGGGAGGGAGGGGGACGATAATCATCGCGCCGCCGGAGCAAGCTTCACACGCTGCGGGTGGTCACGATTCCGCCGCCCTCCCAAAGCGGTGGCCCCTGCCACCGCACTCCAAAGTGCTTCGCACGAAACGGACGCCACCTTTCCTCACACCCTCTCAGGATGAAGCCGCGCCCGTCGTTCTGCGGCGCATCCGGCTCATCGCCGCGGCCGCTTGGGTCGCGTTCGCGGTGCCCGTTCTGATGACCGGCGGATGGCGCGGATTGCTTGGATTGACTTGCAGTGGCCTCGTCACTATGATCAATTTCCTTTGGTTGGAGGAGATCGTTGACGGCCTGCTCCAATCGACGCCACGCCGGCACCCCTGGAGACTGACAGTACGTACTCTGTCGAGGTTTGCTCTCGTCGGTGTGGCGCTCTTGGTCACAATCTTCGTTGCTCGTATCAATGCGGTAAGTGTGTTGCTGGGGTTCTCAATTGTGGTGGTGGGAATCATGGGTGAAGCTGTGTATTCGACAATCCGAAGCTTCGCCGAATAAGACCTGAATGGAACACGAAAGCTCGATTCTTTACGCACCGGTCAACGCGCTGTGGCACAGCGTGCAGCACCGGTTTCCCTGGGACATTCCCGATCACGTGGTCATGGCCCTGCTGGTGTTGTTGATCAGCATCGTAGTTTTTCCGCTCATGTCGCGGAAGATCAGCCGCGAGAATCCCGGCCACTTTCAGCAGATGCTGGAGCTCGTCGTCACCGGCCTCAAAGGTCTGCTCAATGACATCATCGGCCACGACGGCGACCGCTTCCTCTACATCATCGGCGGCTTCGCTGCCTTCATCTTCGTCTCGAACATCTTCAGCCTCTTCTTCTTCCTGCAGCCTCCGACCAGCAATCCCAATACGACTTTTGGTCTGGCCGTCTGCGCGTTTCTCTATTACAACTGGCAGGGCATCCGGACGCAGGGAGTGTTGCGCTACCTGAAGCACTTCCTGGGACCTATCGCGATTCTGGCGCCGCTGATGGTCTTCATCGAAATCATCGGCCACTTCGCTCGCATCCTGTCTCTGGGGATGCGCTTGTTCGGCAACATCTTCGGAGAGCACGCCGCTACCGGCATCTTCATGGGGATGCTGCCTTTCGTATTGCCCTGGCCGATGATGGGGCTCGGCATCTTCGGAGCGTTCCTGCAGACCTTCGTCTTCATCATGCTGACGATGGTCTACATCGCCGGGGCTACCGTGGTTGAAGAACACTGACTCGTAATTGATGACTTCACAAGATTTCAGGAAAGGAGGATAGGTAATGAGCAAGTTCAAACTCGTCTTGATGGCTCTGTTCGTCGTGCTGCTGGCCAGCGCGGCGTTTGCGCAAACCACGCCGCTCGATCCGATTACCCAGGCAACAGCCGCAAAATCGGGAGTTCGCTGGGGCGTGCTCGCGGCGGCATTCGTTCTCGGGATCGCCGCGGCTGCGGGCGCCATCGGCCAGGGTCGCGCCATCGCCGCATCGGTCGAGGGCATCGCCCGTAACCCGGGCGCGGCAGGCCCGATCCGTCTCTCGATGCTCATCGGTCTCGCACTCATCGAGTCGCTGGTCATCTACGCGCTGCTGATCGCGTTCTTCGTCTACAAGCTGTAATCCGCACGCGACCAAGCAACGCGCAACGGCCCGGCAACTCGCCGGGCCGTTGTGTTTTCAGGCGTCAGATGCGCGGCTTCGATTTCGCTACCGAGGCAATGATTCCGATGCCGACCAGCGCCAGCGCGATGATGGCAATCCAAAGCGTCGGGACATGCAGCATGTACGCGGCAATCGCGAGCGCGGCGATCAGGATCGCCCAGCCGAGGAAGGAGAGATTGAACCAGTTCACGGCGTACCTCCGCTGAGGGGCTCAGCAATGGCGGTGCCTGACTGCATTCGTTCACGCCTTTTGGGGTGGTAGGCTGCATTGACTTCCAGGGGTACGTCGCATCAAATGTGGAAATCCCGAGTCCATCATCGTCTTCGGCAGCAGCGACTTCATTTTCGCGCACACTTCGTGCGCTGAATGACGGTGCGCCGCGGCATGTGCGCGTTGTAGCGTTGCTCCTCGTTTTGCTCGCCGGATGGATTGCATGGGCGCTTCTCGGTCGGGTGTCGATCGTATCCGTGTCCAAGCGCGCACGATTCGAGTCGCGCCGCGCGGTGCGGCAGATCGCGATACCGGTCACCGGACGCATCACGAGCATCGACATCGCACTCGGGCAAAGCGTCAAACGCGGCCAGATGCTCGTACAACTCGATGCTGCCGATGCAACCATCCGTCGCGCGAAAGCCGTCGCCGACATCGATCATCTCCGCCGCCGGATTGAGGCCGTCAATGCGCAGATTGCCGCGACGCGGGAGCTCGCCGCGGCGCAGACGAATGCCGCGGCCGCGAAGCTGCAGCAGGCGGGTGAGGCTCGCGCGGAAGCGGGGCATCTCGCCGAGATCGAATCGGCGAAAGCCGACCGCCTCGGCCGTCTCGCGCAGCAGGGACTCATACCGCCGAGTGACGCCGCGGAGGCTCGCAGCCGCGCCGATGCCGAGCGCGCCAAGGGCCGTGGACTGGCTGCTGCCGAAGACGAGGTGACGAAAGAACAAGGGGAATCAATCTCGACCGCTGAGGCGAAGGTGCGTTCGCTTGACAGCGATCGAATCGAGCTTCAGTCACAGCTGGCGGCCGATGAATCCGCGGTGCAACAAGCCGACGTCGATCTCGAAAGACTCCGGGTACGCGCGCCGGCTGACGGACGCATCGGAAGCTCCGCCGAATTGCGGCCAGGAACGTGGGTCGCTGAGGGAACCGTCGTCGCATCGATCGTTCCCGTCGAGCCGATGGAGGTTGCAGCGTGGTTTTCGCTCGGTGACATGCCGCTTCTCCGCACCGGGCAGAAAGCCTGGATCTGGCTCGATGCGCTCGGCAGCGGCGGCCGCCGCCGATTCGCGGCGACCGTGACCGGCATCGAACGCGATCCGAAAGACAGCGACTTCCGCGTCACGCTGCGGCTCGCGAGCCTGCCGGCCGGTGTCGACCAGGGATTTCCTGCCACGGTAACGATCGAGGTCCAGCGGCTCTCGCCATTCGATGCGCTGCTGCGCGCCGCCGGAATGCTGCCGGCCGCGAGATGAGCAAACGGATGCGCGCGCGCTTCTTCATTCCCGAAACGATCCAGACCTCGGCAGTTGACTGCGGCCCGGCGGCGCTCCGGTCGCTGCTCGAAGGATTTGGTATCAACGCCAGCTACGGCCGGCTGCGCGAAGCGTGTCAGACCGGACTTGACGGCACGTCCATCGACACGATCGAGCTCGTCGCGAACGAGCTTGGGCTCCATGCCGAACAGGTGATGCTGCCTCCCGACTATCTCGCGCTCGACGACACCGTTCTGCCGGCCGTCGTCGTCACTCGTCTGCCCACCGGATACACGCACTTCGTCGTGGCCTGGCGCAAAGTCGGTGCTTTTTTTCAGATCATGGATCCAGCCGTCGGCCGGCGCTGGGTGAGCGCCAGAGATTTCCTTGCAAGCGTCTATGTCCATCGACACCCTGTGCCTGCTGAAGGTTGGCGGGAGTGGATGACGTCCGATGCAGCAATGTCCGTGCTGCGCGCACGCATTGCAGCGGTTGGCCGGCGCGATTTTGTCGAAGAAGTCATCGCGCGTGCGCTGCGTGATGGCAACTGGATGACACTGGCCCGCATCGACGCGGCTGTTCGGCTGACGGCAGCGCTCGTGCGCAACGGCGCGGTACGGCGTGGAGTAGAAGCGGAACGGCTTCTGGCTGCGTTGGAAACTTCCGCCGAGACGATCCCGCCTTCTTTCTGGTCGGTCTCGGCCGCGGAAAACGATCAGGTCACGCTGCACGGCGCTGTGCTGATCCGCATCGGCGGACGCATGGATACGGCGAACGTCGACGCATCGGAAAGCGAGCTGGCCGCGGCCGTGCGCGAGCCGCGTGTTCGTCCACTGGCTCGAGTACTCGAACTCCTCGGAGATTCGACGCGCAGAGCACTGCCGCTTGCCGCGATCGGTGCGATCGTTCTGGGCGTCACCTCGGTAGCACAGGGCCTGCTCTTCCGCGCGATGTTCGACTTCGTCGCGAGCGTCGGCCTGCCGCAGGAACGGATCGCGACGTTGACCGCATTCGCGATTTTCGCGGCGCTGCTCGTCGCTCTCGATTACGCCATTACGAATCGCGCCGTGACGTGGGGACGCGAGTTGGAGGGGCGATTCGCCGCGGTACTGTTCACCCGGCTCGCGTCTCTGCGCAGCGACTACTTTGGCAGCCGCCTCATCTCCGACATGGCGGAGCGCTCGCATGCGATCTCCGAACTCCGCTCGCTGCCGTTTCTTCGGTCGCGAGGTCTTCGCAGCGCGTCGACGTTCGTGATCACGTTCGCAGCACTGCTCTTTCTGATGCCGCAGGCAAGCGGAACGCTGATCGCCGGCGCTCTGATGCTCCTGGCGATCGCGTTCTCATTCGCGCCGATCTTCGCGGAGATCGACCTTCGCGCGCGGACGCACAGCGGCGGACTTACACGCTTCTATCTCGACGCTCTCGCTGGCCTCGGAGCCATTCACGCGCACTGCGCTGAGCGCGTCGTACGCCGCGAGCACGAGTCGCTCATGTCGGACTGGATGCGCGCGATGCGCCGCCAGATCGGCGTCGCGATTTCGCAGACCACGATTCTGGCGTTGGCGGGATTCGCATTGGCGGCGGTGCTCATCCGCCGCTACCTCGGTACTGTCGAAGATCCGGGAGGCGTCCTGCTGATCGCTTACTGGGCACTCAATCTGCCGGTCATCGCCGCCGACATCGCGCAGGCGATGCAGACGTGGGCCAGCCAGCGATCGGTCATCCTGCGGCTACTCGAGCCTCTCGATGCGCGTGCCGAGGAGACAGGCGCGTTGCCCGAGGAGCGGCGGAGTGCGAATGGCGTGACTGTCGAGTTTCGCAATGCCGCGTTCGCAGCCGCCGGACACGAGATACTTTCGGATGTCGATCTGGTCATCCCGGCAGGAGCGCGCGTCGGCATCGTCGGCCCGTCAGGCGCCGGCAAGTCGACGCTGGCGGGATCGCTCCTCGGATGGATGCAACCGAGCGTAGGACAGGTGCTCATCGATGGCGAGCCGCTCTCACCGGCGCGGACCGCCGCACTTCGCCGCGAAACGGCGTGGGTCGATCCTGCCGTCCAGCTTTTCAATGCTCCGATCGAGGAGAACGTTCGCTATTCGACCGGATCGGACGACGTCGACCGGCTGCCCTTCGCGCTGAGCGAGGCGGAGTTGTACGAGGTACTGCAGCGCATCCCCGATTCGCAGATGCCGCTCGGCGAAGGCGGCGGCATGCTCTCCGGCGGCGAAGGCCAGCGCGTGCGGCTGGCGCGTGGCCTGATGCAAACGAGTCCGCGGCTGGTCATCCTCGATGAAGCATTCCGCGGAATGGATCACGCCATGCGCACGGAACTGCTGCGCCGGTGCCGGCGCTTGTGGAGTACCGCAACGTTTCTCCTCGTCACGCACGATGTCGATGAGACCGGCGATTGCGATCGAGTGATCGTGATGGAAGCTGGCCGTGTCGTCGAATACGACACGCCGGCGGCGCTCATGGCGCGTACCGGATCGCATTACAACCGGATGCTCGCGTCGAATCGCGCAATCCGCGACGAAGTGTGGGGAAGTCCGCTTTGGCGACGGCTCGATCTTCGAAACGGGCGCATTGCGGACGGTTCGCCATGAACACTCGATGGGAAGAAGTGGCCTGGCCGATGGATCGCGCCGGAGAAGCCATCGAAGCGATCGCACGCGCGCGGCGCTGGCTGGCAGCGGATGCCGTGCGGGAAACGTCCGCGTCTGTCGAGCAAGCCGCGGACGCAGTCGGGGTGGAAGCCGAAGCGGTCACCCTCCGCTACGCCGCGATCGCGCGCGAGCTGCGTGCTGTCGGCGCGGCGGTCCTCGTCGTCGCACGCGAACCCGTTACGCTTCTCCTGGCTGTCGTGCGGACGGATGCGCGGCATGCGCATGCATTGACACCCGACGGACGCCGCGTGGCCGTGCCGTTGAACGATCTGCGCGACGTCGTCTGCGCGGATCTGGAAGCGCGTATCGCAGCGGATGTCGATCGTGTGATCGCCATCAGTGGCATCGCCGGCAGAAGGCGGGAACGTTCGCGCACGGCGATGTTGCGGGAGCTGGCCGGCGACGCGCCGGCCGGGCAACTCTGGATCATCCGGCCGCGGCTCGAAAACGTTCGCGTCGTAGCTCGCGACGCGGGTCTGTTGAAGAAAGCGCTCACGTTCCTGAGCGTCAACGCCGCGGAGATGCTGCTGTTCTCAGTCTCGTGGTGGATTCTCGGATTGATGGCGTTCGACACGCGGTCGCTCGACACGCTCTTCGCGCTCTGGCTGCTGGCGGTACTGACCATCGTTCCGCTACGTGACGCGGGCGTGGCGGCGGCGCGCTCGCTCGTGCTGGAAGCCGGCTCGATCATCAAGCGGCGCATTCTGCTCGGCGCTCTAAAGCTCTCGCCGGACGAAGTGACGGGGAAAGGCATCGGCACGTTTCTCAGTCACGTGCTGGAATCAGGCGCCGTCGAAGGACTCGGAACTTCGGGCGCGTTCTCCGGCCTCACATCGATCACAGCGGGTGTCTTTGCAATGTATGTCTTGAGCCGCGGCGCCGGCGGAGCGTGGCACGTGGCGCTGTTTCTCCTCTGGGTCGCCGTTGCCGTCGGCATCACGATTCGTTTCGGATTCACACGCGCCGCATGGACCGAGGCGCGTTTCGCGCTCACGGGCCACGTCGTGGAAAACATGATCGGCCACAAGACGCGGCTGGCGCAGAAGGCGCCGGATGAGCGCAACTCCGGTGAGGACATTCGCCTTCAGGCGTACGTGGCCACGGAGCGCGCGTTCAATCAAAGCGCCGTCTCGCTCGACCTTCTTCGCCGCCTCTGGCCGTGGTGCGGTCTGTTCGCGCTTGCGCCGATCATCGCTACGGGCGACGCATCCGCGGCCTCACTTTCCGTTGCCGCCGGCGGAGTCCTCCTCGGCGATATGGCGCTGATGCAATGGACCGACGCATCGGCCGGAATCGCATCGGCACTCAGCGCGTGGCGGCGCGTGGCGCCGTTCTGGAGGTCTGCTGACCGCCGATCGCAACTCGGCAGCGCGGCACTGCAACCTCTGCTCGACGCGCCGGCGAACGGCGACGGTCTCCCGCTGGTTCACGCGACGTCACTTTCGTATCGTCACGCGCGTCGCGACGCCGCGGCCCTCGAGCAAGTCGACCTCACCATTCGGCGCGGCGATCGAGTCCTCCTTCGTGGGCCGTCCGGATCCGGTAAGTCGACGCTGTCCGCTCTTCTCAGCGGCAACCGGCCACTCCAGTCCGGACTTCTGTTTTACAGAGGGTTGGACGTGGCCAGCGTCGGTGTCCAGAACTGGCGCCGGCGTCTGCTGCTCGTGCCGCAGTTCCACGGCAACCACATCTTCATCGGAACTCTCGCATACAACCTGCTGCTCGGTGCAAGGTGGCCGCCGTCACCGGCAGACCGCGACGAGGCACGCGCCGTCTGCCGCGGCCTGGGACTCGGGCCGCTCATCGACAGTATGCCGCTTGGCCTGGAGCAGCCAGTGGGGGAGACGGGTTGGCAGCTCAGCCACGGAGAACGGACGCGCGTTTTTCTGGCCCGTTCCATCCTGCAGAAGCCGGCGTTGATGATCCTCGACGAAACCTTCGCCGCGCTCGACCCGGTGACACTTGAGGGCTGCATGCGCTACGTGCTCGAACACGTCGAAACCTTGTTCGTGGTTGCGCATCCCTGAACAGAAAAAAGTAAGGCCCGGAGAGGAAACCTCCGGGCCGGTGGAACTACTAGTCGCTGATCAGAACACCGCCAGCCTTTACGTCGGTCTTCACATGCATTTGTCGTCACCTCCTCGCTACTGCGAGAGATCAGACTAATCGCCGACGAGAACTCCGCCGGCCTTGACGTCCGTCTTCACATTCATTGAAATCACCTCCTTCGGGCTACGTGAGCGCACTTATGGCGTTCTTCACGTCGATTTGGGTGGAACCGATCGGAATTGTAGGCCGGGCGCTTGGCTAAATCAACGCGGCGTCAAACATCCGGAGCGCTCCAAAAAGAAAGAGCCGGCGAAATGGCCGGCTCTCAGTTCAATGGCGTGATCGGCTGCGCTATTGCGAGCTCACCATCTTGTCGATGGCAGCCAGTGCGGTCTCGACCGAGAGCTTGCTGCTCAGCGCGATCGACTTGGCGTCAGTCCAGGTGCCGTCCGCGTACGTCAGGTAGTTCAACGCCTTGTCGGTGGCGTTCGCGAAGACGAGACGATCGCCGCGCTCGATGACCGTGATCGGTCCCTGCCAATTGGCGGTGAAGCTGGCTGGCGCGATCAGGTTGAGAGGCTTGCCGCCTCCCGGTGCGCTGCCGCCGATGCTGCCCGGAACGTGAATGCGGTGCTCCGCGATCGGATGCAGCGTAACCCTGTGGATGGATTTCTTTTCCGTGTCGCCAAAAACGACATCGACCGAATCCTGCATTGGCGAGCTGACGATGGCGGGGTGGCGGAGGATTTCGGAGTTGAATTTCGCATCGACGGAGTTGACCGATTCGTCGTCGCCGACGACGAACTCTTCGAGTGAATGAAGTTCGACGGAATCCTGGGAGAGAGAGCCGTTCTCGATCGGCAGCATCGCGTAACGAGCTTCTTCGCCGCGTCCGTTGCTGTCCCACCAGAGTGCGTGGAGGATCAGCGCCGGTGCGTCGGCGTACGTGCCGTCTTTCTGAAGCTGGGAAACGCGGCGGGTGATGCCGAGGCGCAGATTTGCGCGAGCGCTGTTGCCCCGATAGTCGATCGAAACGGCCGGCTGCCACTTGCCTTCCCGATAGGAGGCGAAAAGCAGCTCGCTCGACATGCCGTTCGGCATGTGCGTCCAAAGAATAAAGAGCGTTTTCGATGCGCTGTCGTAGGCAAGAGCGGCATCGGAGTGAAACCCGGCCAGCAACGACTCGGGGACGAGCACATGCTGCGTTTCTTCTGAGCCCTTCTGAATCGAGAGCTGGAGAACGTTCGTCGCCGCGACACCCGATGAATCCGACGGAGTCTCCTGCTCGATCGTGTAGACCGTTCCCTCGGGCGTCACGAGCACATCGCGGTCGGCGATCTGCGCGAACGCGCCTGCGGCGACGAATGAGATAGCGAGAGCGCTGAGAAGTCGTTTCATAGTTTTAGGTTGATCATCGACCGAAGATCGATCGCGAATAAGAGACTCTTGAGGTGCCGGAATTGCGGGTAAAACCGCGCCAGCTCCTCGAAATGTTCTTCTGCTGCGTCGACGTCGCCGGCCTTGTACGCCGCTTCGCCGATGAGGTAATGCGCGTTGCGGATCTGACGCTCCTCGCATGCGGACTCGAGAGCTTGCTCGCCGTAGCTGCGCGCTTGGTCAAAGTCGCCGAGGTCGAGGTAACCGTAGGAGAGATTGCAGTACGCATCGGACTTCGCATGCGGAGTGGCGATCTGGTCGATGACGCTATGAATGAGGCGAAGGCCTTCTTTGCTGTCGCCCGAGAGCAGCGTACTGTCTCCGAGGTTCGTGATGATCGCGACCCGGAGAAACGAATGTGCTGCCGCGTCGGTCGTTTGAGCGCCATCCACACAAGCGAGCGCCTTGCTGAAGCACTCGATTGCCTTCCCGAACTGCGAGTCACTCTCATACACAATGCCGAGCTCGTTGAGGGCTTCGCCCTGATTCAAGACTGTTGCGCCAGTGGCGGCATCGACGGCGATCTGGCCGTAGAAGATGGCTCGTTTCGTCTCGTTCGCGAGCCGGTATTTGTACATCAGGGCATAGGCCGCGAGGAACGTGTGACGCGCATTTGGACGACGCATCAGGATCAGCGGGAGAGCTTGCACTTCTGGTCCGCCACGTTCCAGGGCAATCAGGGCGTCTGCTTTGTGGATCGTGATGAGTTCACGGACTTCTTCATCGGTGGCCAGAGCGAGCGCATCGTCGTATATCGCCAGCGCATCATCGAACTCTTCCGAACGGACCTTCGCCAAGGCCTGCTGGCGCAACTCCTCGATCCGGTTGTTCATTTCAGACATCATCACCCTCGCTCTCCCCACTGTCTGAATCCCACGAGCCGTCTTCTTCCTGCGCGCGCTTGAACTCGATGAAGCTCTCCACTTCCTTCTGCGCGCCCGGGCTTAGGCTGCGATACTTCTGCACCACCGATTCGCCGCGGGCGCCTTCGTCGAAAAAGTCGCCGATGCTAAGGTCGAACGTACCGAGGATCTTCAGGAGGGTGTCGAGGCCGACCTTGTACTCGCCCTGTTCCATGCGCGAGAGGTCGGACTGATGGACGCCGATTCGGTCGGCAAGCTCTACCTGCGTCAGTTTGCGCTGACGACGAAGCTGCCGGATTTTGCGGCCCACGAGCTCGAGTTGTGCTGGCTTATTCATGCGGGTTTCGTTGACTTTTATGGGATAGGCACCATAAACTTCCCGACAATCTACGGGCTCGGCGGTCATCTGTCAAGCCGAGAAGGTCCGAAAAACGCACAGAAACGTCCACCTCCTCCGCGAACTCATCAAAAGAGACTTCCACGCGCGCTTTACCGGCTCCGCCCTCGGTATCTTCTGGGCCGTGCTGCAGCCGCTCAGCCTCGTCATCCTCTATTGGTTCGTCTTCACCTACATGCTCCGCCGCCCGGCGGGGCAGAACGACCACTACATCGACTTCCTCATCGCCGGGCTGCTGCCGTGGCTTGGGCTCAATGAGGGCCTGATGCGCTCGGCGACCAGCATCGTCGACAACGCCCCGATGGTGCGGCGGCTGGCCTTCCGCAGCGAACTGCTCATCATCGTCCCGAACGCGTCGGCGCTCATCTTCGAATCGATCGCCCTCGGGTTCTTCGCAGCCTTTCTCCTCGTGCGCGGGATGCCGCTGCGCCTGGTATGGCTGCTGCCGTTCGTGCTCGTGGTGCAGTTCGCGGTGCAGGTCGGCGTCGGCTGGATCCTCGCCGCCACGTACGTGTTCTTCCGCGATCTGACGCCGATTCTCGCGTTCGTGTTGTCGGTCCTCTTTTATCTCAGTCCGATCCTCTATCCGGTGGCCGGCCGCTTCGAAGGAATCTTCATCTGGAATCCGATGACGCCCCTGCTCGGTTTGTTTCGCAGCGCCATGCTATCGGCTTCGTTACCTGCGGCCGGGTCAATCGTATTTCTTCTAGCTGTCGCTACCGCGGCGTTCATCGGCGGACTGCTGTTCTTCCGCCGGGCGCAAGGTACGTTGGCCGACCTGATCTGACTCATTTTCACGAATCCAAACCAGGAGAGTTGAATGTTTGATAGGAAGTTGTTCTTTGCAACGTGTGTCGCCGCGGCGCTGTCGCTGGCGGCCTTCGCGCAAACTCCGCCCAAGCCGGTTGCGGCAGCGGCGGCGCAGAAGTCCGCCACGCAGTCCAGCGAGACCGTACCCGAAGGCGGCATGCCCACGTGGATCAAACCGGAGACGCCGGAGCATCGCCGCGAGCGCCTCGGTACGAACGTCGACCCTGGCATGAACCCCGATCCGGAAACGCACTTCTGGCGTTTCGGGAAGTCGTACCACATCGAAAAGTACGAGCGGAAGTGGGCGGCCTACGACCGCGAGGAAGGCACTGTCCGGCCGATGGCAATGGTCAATTTCGCGTTCGAGGTCTACCAGCAGAACGATAAATATGTCTGGACCTGGGTCGGCGATCCCGATCCGCAGGCGGCGCAGGCGGTCGTGCCAACCGCGCAGAGCCCGCGCTACAGCGAGTCCGATCTCAAGTTCTTCGAGATTCTCCGGCCTCAATACTTTCCGCTCGATCCCCCCAGGAACGACCGCACGATTCGCTTCGAAGAATCCTCTGACGGTCTGCCGCAGATAGGCTCTTTCCGCAACTCGATGGCCGTTGCCGACATGAACGAGGATGATTGTCCCGACATCGTTCTTCCGCCGCAACGCGGAGGCGCCGAAGGGCTGCCTGCGATTTATCTCGGAGATTGCAAGGGTCACTGGAAAGGTTGGCCGGCAACCGTTCCACACGTTCTCGATTACGGCAGCGTCGTCGTCGCGGACTTCAACAAAGACGGCCACAAAGACATGGCCTTCAGCGTCCATCTCACCGGTCTCTTCGTGTACCTGGGCGACGGCAAGGGCCATTTCACCGAAGCTTCCGAAGGATTGCCGCACGATTTCCCGACGCGGCGCCTCATCGTGGCCGATATCAATCACGATGGTTATCCTGACCTGGTGGCGGTCACCGAAGGTCCGACGCCGCGTCCGATTGAGGGCGAGCCGCACGGTCCGCTCATCGCGCTGATCAACAACAAGGGAAAGTCGTGGCAGGCCGTGAACATCGCGCCGCCCGGAGTGAAGACCGGCGGCGACTGGCTCTCAGCGGGTCAGTTCAACGAAGACGGACGAACCGACTTCGTGATCGGCAGCATCTACCTTAGCAGCCGGGACATCTTCTATCTCAGCAAGGGGGCGAACGAGTGGGCGCGCCTCGAGAATAAGGACGACCTCATTCCCTGGGGCGCCTACTTCTATGGCAACGCGGCGGGCAGGATTACGTCGAAGACGCACGATGACGCGATCATCAGCTACATCCGCTACTGGCCGAGCGATCTCGACCCGGCGGTCATGCCGCGGCCGCCGCTCGCGGAAGTCACCGGCATCGACCGCGTTTCCTTCGCCAAGGACGGGACGGCCACCCGTTATCCGATCGCGCGTTGGGGCGGGCACCGTCCGATAACGGGTGTGGCCCTCGCGGACGTTGACGGCGACGGCAATCTCGACATCGTCTACACGGACTTGGCGCGCAACGAAGTGGTGATCCTGCTCGGCGACGGCAAGGGTGGGTTCACGCGCGCGGCTTCGGAAGGCATATCGCTGCTCGACCTTGGCCTGTATGACATCAAGGTGGTCGACGTCAACGGCGACAAGAAACCGGACGTCATCGTCATGTACGAGTCCGGCTCCAGCACGAATGCGGCGAGTTCGGCGTTGGCAACACCGTCGTCCGCCTCCAGCAGTGGGTCGGTGCACGTTTTTCTCAACCGCGGGTTTTCGAAGGCGGGGACGCCGGCGAAGAAGGCGGCGAATTAGGGTGGTAATGTGCGCTACGCGTCAGGCACCGATTGCGCATTGCGTCGCCGGGACATGGCGCTACCGGAAGGTCTATTTTGGCGTGCTGATCCTCACGTTTCCGGGTGGTTCTTCGACAGGCTATGGTGTATCGGCATAAAAATCGTGGTGAGGGCTTGACTTCGAGGCCTTTCCGCCATACTGTTACCGGCAATTGGAATAGAACGACAATTTTCAAATCCGACGCGGGAGGTGATCGTATCGTCGAGAGAGGGTGACCGCAGTCCGTAATCACGGTTCTAAACAATCATTTAATGTGTAGGAGAACAGCATGAAAAAACTCTTGGTTCTGGCCATGATGGCCACCCTCCTGATGGCGGGTTCCGCGTTCGCGGTGCAGCGGCTGCATACTGCTCCGAACGCGACCTTCTCGTTTGGAGCGCCGGGCGTCGCCGGTGGCCCGACGACGACGAACAATGACGACTCGTGCGACATCGGTGTTGCGCCGGCCGCCACCTTGCTTCTGCCGTACTTCGAGGTGGATGTCACCAACCGTACGCAGACCACGCTTTTCACGATCACGAACGTGACGCGCCTGCCGCAGATCGCTCACGTGACCATTTGGACGGACTGGTCGTTCCCGGTCCTCGACTTCAACATCTACCTCACGGGCTATGACGTGCAGGGCATCAACCTGAACGATATTCTGACCCTCGGCTTTATCGCTCAGCCCAACGGCACCGGCCCCACCACGGCGCAGACTCAGCCGACGGGTGTTGGCGCGTTGTCGGCCGGCTTCACCGCCAACCCGAACTTCGCGGGCGGCGGCGCCGCCATCAACTGCAACGGCTTGCCGGGCGGCCTTAACCCGACGCTCGTCGCCGCAATAAGAAGTGCTCTCACCACCGGTGTCTACAATCCGGGTGGTTCTGCGGCATGCCCGAATGCAGTCGGCGGCGTTCACGCGAACGCGATCGGATACGTCACGATCGACGTCGCGACGAGCTGCTCGCAGTTTCTGCCGACGGACCCGCTCTACTACTCGTCGAATATTCTCTTCGACAACGTTCTGATCGGTGACTATCAGCAGCTTGGGCCGGCTGCGGCCGGAACGACCGCGTCGTCGTTTGATGCCGGTGGCAACGCCATGGTTCACATCCGCGCCATCCCCGAGGGTGGACCGGCTGGCACGCCGCTGTCGGGTGCGCAGACGAACCTTCCGTACACGTTCTATGACCGCTACACCCCGGGTACCAACCGTACGATCGACCGCCGCCAGCCGCTTCCGGCTCTGTGGGCCGCTCGGTTCATCCAGGGCGGAGCGGGTGCTTTCGCCACGAACTACAAGGTCTGGCGCGAAGGTTTCGGCGCTGGTGCTTGCGCCGCGTCGCTTGCTAACAACGGCGCCCTCACGGTGGCCGACGTCGTCCGTTTCGACGAGCATGAGAATCCGAACTCGAGCACTCCTTGCCTCGTGTCGCCATGCCTCGGTAC
>Ga0233356_1000083_pt1 | contig 23909 bp, 18 predicted proteins | sample GEONSFMMS_FD_180700 | JGI IMG/M metagenome (GOLD analysis project Ga0233356, IMG submission 180700) | Soil microbial communities from Shasta-Trinity National Forest, California, United States - GEON-SFM-MS | ecosystem: Environmental > Terrestrial > Soil > Temperate forest > Bulk soil | place...
TCGCTGTTCTTGAACATGGCGTCGATCTGCTGACTGATGGCGGCCATCTGTTTCGGATCGCGCACCTTGACCCAAAACGTGCCGACCTGACCCTGGTTGCCGGTCGACTGCTGGAAGTACTCCATCGGAAAGAAAACGGACGTGGTCTGCACCGGATGGAAGTACGTGCCTCGTATGGTCAGCTCGGGATCGAACGGAAAGATCTGGCGCTTGAGGGTGATGCGGTCGCCGACCTTCCAGTTGAAGCGCTTCATCAGGTCCACGCCGACCAGCGCGCCGCGGCGGTCGGCCTGAAACGCGGCCAGGTCCTGCGGAGCCACTTTGTAGTCGTCGAAGACGGTGGGGAACTTGTCGACGTCGACGGCGAAGTTGGCGAAGAAGTTCGACTTCTCCTTGTAGTACGCGCCGATCCACTGCAGCTTGGCGGTGTCGACGACGCCCGGAATCGCCCGGATTTTCTGCTCGTGCGCGTACGGCAGCAGGTTGGCGAGCGAGATGGCCGACTGCACGACCAGGCGGTTGGCTCCCTCACCGGCGTTGGAGAAGTTCTCGAAGTTGTCGAGGATGGCCAGGAGCGTGGCCACGAAGAAGAAGATCACCGCGAGCAGCAGGATGGTCATGATGGCCCGCAGCTTGTTGCGGAAGAGATTGCGGCGGATCAGTTTCGCGAACTTCATGCGTGGGCCGCCGTTTCCACGCCGTAGCCGCCTTCGACGAGCAATCCCTTTTCGAGGTGCAGCGTCCGTTTGGCGTGCTGCGCCGCTTTCGGATCGTGCGTGACCATGACGATGGTCTTCGCAAAATCCGCATTCAATCTCTGCAACAAATCCAGCGTCTCCTCGGCATTCTTCGCATCCAGATCGCCGGTCGGCTCGTCGGCGACGAGGAGCGTCGGATCGGTGACGATGGCCCGGGCGATGGCCACACGCTGCTCCTGTCCGCCGGAGAGCTGGCGGGGATAGTGGAAGGCTCGGTCTTCGAGTCCGACGATGCCGAGGGCCGCCTGGACGTGCTCGCGGCGCTCTTTTTTCGAGAGCTTCGTGAGCAGGAGTGGCAGCTCGACGTTTTCAAACGCGTTGAGGACCGGGATCAGGTTGTACATCTGAAAAATGAAGCCGACGTGGCGCGACCGCCAGCTCGCCAGCTGCGTCTCGGAGAAGCGCGATATCTCCTTGCCGTCGACGCTGATGCGGCCGCCGGTGGGGCGGTCGATGCCGGCCATGAGGTTGAGCAGCGTGGTCTTGCCGGAGCCGGACGGCCCCATGAGCGCGAGGAAGTCGCCGCGCGGCACGGCCAGCGTGACGCCGTTCAGCACCGGCACTTCGAACGCATCGCGTTTGTAGACTTTCCTGACGTTGTCGATTTCGACGAGTGTGTCCATCGCTGCCTCCGTGCTTATTCGAACTTGACCAATTGCCCGTTTTCGAGCGAGTCGACGCCGCTGGTGACGACGCGGTCGCCGGCGTTCACGCCGCTCGTGATTTCAATGCGTTTCTCGACGACGGCGCCGGTCGTGACCCGGCGCATGGTGATGTGCTTGTCCGCGCCGACGACGGCGACATGACCGCCGGACACCGCCGATGCCGGCAGCCAGATCTTCGCCGGCTCGTGCATCTCGGCGTCCGTGCGCTCGCTCTGCAGGAACGACACGCTGGAGCTCATCTCCGGCAGCAGCCGGTCGCCGGGATCGGCGATCTTCACCTTCACCTGCACCGTCGCTTTGGCGCGATCGGCGGTGGGGATGATCTGCTTCAAAACGCCCTTCCATTTCTGGTTCGGAAAGGCGTCGACGCTGACTTCCGCGGCTTGCCCTTCGCGCAACTGGCCGATGCTGCCCTCGTTGACGTCGGCCACGACTTCGAGCGTGCCGAGATCGACGAGCGTGCAGATCGCGCCGGCCGGCAGCGTGCCCGCCACCTGACCGATCATCACCGACGAGATCACCTCGCCGACTTCCGTGTTCTTCGTGGCGATGGTGCCCGCGAACGGCGCGCGGACGACCATGTCCTGCATGTTGATTTTGATCTGGTCGACGCGGGCTCGCGCGCCTTTGAGCTGCGACTCAGCGGTGTCGAGTTGCGCGCGCGTGGTCACGCCGTCCTTCCACATTGCGGACTGCCGCTTCCAATCGCGGTCGGCCTGCTCCATCGCGGCGTTCGCCTCGTCGAGCTGGGCCTGCATGTTCGTGCTCTCGAGCACGGCCAGCACCTGTCCGGCCGAGACTTTGTCGCCGACGGTGAAGTTGAGGCGGACCACCTTGCCGGAGATTTTCGGCGTGATTTTCGACTGGCGATCGGCGACCAGATAGCCGGTCGCGGTCAGCAGCGGCGGGTTGGTAACGTTCACGGTCGGCTTGACCACGAGCGTGTCGACGACCGGCGCGCGGCGGGGCACAATCCACACCTTGTAGATTGCGATCGAGGCTCCGATGACGATGCCGAGGGCGATGATCCATCCGATGATCGTGCCCCAGGGCACACGACGGGCGTCGTCATCCTCTCTGTGAATGCGGAGCGCCGACAGGTCGGGCCGCGGACGGTCTTCGGTAACTGACATGGAAGGTCCGGTTGAACGGACGGACATGATACCGAAAGGTTCTACGTGGCACGGACACTCTTGTCTGTGCTTTCGATATCGCGCGGTCTGGAAAGTTGCGCGCGAGCCTGCCAGCCGCACAGACAAGAGTGTCTGTGCCACACAGGCCGTGCCCGTCAGAAAGTCCGAAACTGAATCGACTTCGGCTCCTGCTCGGCGACGTACATCCGGCTCGTCGTTCCATCGCAATACGCCCAGTCGTGGCTGATGCCGGTGACGAAGAGGGCGTCGTCGGGACAGAGCTCGCCGAGGGCCATGCCGAGCGTGTTGACGTCGGTGCGGTCGTCGGACTGGATGACGAACGTCGACTCGAACGGCAGATCGACGACGACGCCGAGACGGGCGATGGCGTCATGCAGCTCGCTGTAATCCGCGCCGGGCGTGAGGCTGTGACGAATCAGGAGAAAGTCGCGCGTGCTGGTGAACTGCGAGCAGCCGATGAGAACGCGCGCTTCGTCGCCGACTTCGATCCGCAGGTAGCGCACGAGGAGCTCGGCGTGACCGCCTTCGGGCAGCCAGACATTCCAGCTCTGATCGAAATTGGGTTCGGCGCCCAGCCGCCGCATGGCGTCCGACACTGCAAGTGTCAACTCGCCCTCATAGCAGACCTGAAACAGCTTGACATCCCCCATCACGCCCTCCCTCAAAACTGTCAGTGCAAGGTGAAAAGGATAACACGTCAGTCGTCAGCGATCTCGTCATCCTCGGTATCGGTCAGGCGCCGCTTCAACTCCGCGAAGCGGGGAAGGAGACGCATGGACGCGAGATCCTGATCGCGTTCGACGAGAGCGAGCGGCACGTGATGGCGAGCAGTCAGCGCCAGCAGCGTCGTCAACGCGTCTTCGGGTTTTCCCGCGACGGCCATGAGGCAGGCGCGGTTGTATGTCGGTATCCATCCCTTCGGACGCAGCACTTCCGCGCGATGGAAGAGCGCGTCCGCCTCGGCGTTGCGGGCGAGACGCCGCGCGCAGTTTCCTGCCTGCACGGTGGCGCGGACGTCGGACGGAGTGAGCTGCATGACCTTCGTGTAGTTCGTGTACGCGTGCGCGAAGTCCTTGCGGTCGTAGTAGAGATCGCCGAGGCGGCGATAGACGCGCGGAAAGGCAGGATCGGCGGCGATGCCTTTGGCGTACCACTGCGCGGCGGCAACATCCCGTCCGCGAAGCGCTTCGATGAATCCAAGGTTTGCCATGGCCTCGGCGAAATGGGGGTTGACCGCGAGCGCGGCGTTGAACTCGTCGCGCGCGTGATCCAGGTCTCCACGCGTCAGCGCGAGTCCTCCCAGAACTCCGAGGACGCGGAACTGCTGCGGATCGATGGCGAGCGATTGCTCGTAGTACTTGATCGCTTTGTCGCCGTCGCCGGTCTTGATGCCGACGAGGCCGAGCACGTTCAGTGCCGACACATTGCGCGGCGTGACCGCAATGACCTCGAGCAGCAGGGCCTCGGCTTTGGTCCACTGGCGGCGCTGCGCGAGGTGGCGCGCCTCCTCCAGTTTGTTGTGCACCGGCAGGCCGTCCTTGGGATCGATTCCCTGCATCGCGGAGCGTTCGCCGTGCGATGCGAGATACCCGAGCGCCTGCAGCGACTCCTCGGTCTCACGCGTCATCGGATTGGCCGCAGCTTTCACGGAATGGCGGCTGCTGTCCTTCATCAGTTGCGTGAGCTGCGCGTCGAGATTCGCGGCGACGCGCGGCAGCGTTGCGCGAAGGTCATGCAACTCGTGAGGATCGTTGCGAAGGTCGTAGAGCTCCGGCCGAGGGGCGCGGATGTATTTGTAGCCGTTGCTGCGGATCGCGAAGAGGGGCGCCATGCCGAAACCGACTTCGGACAGCAGCGACTCCGAATACTGCGGAAGGACCGGCGCTGCTTCTCGTCCGCGAATTGCCGAGCCGAGGTCGCGGCCGTCGGTTGCCTCGCCGCCTGGGAGGCCGAGGATCCCGAGAACGGTCGGCACGATATCCACCGAGCGTGTGGAGCCTCCGTACACGCGCGGCGCGAATGCGGACGGATAGCGCATCAGCAGCGGCACGCGCACCGTCGCGTCATAGACGAAGATGGCGTGCGTCTGTTCGCCGTGCTCGCCGAGGCTCTCGCCGTGATCGGCGGTCAGAATCAAGAGTGTGTTGTCGAGAACGCCCTTCGCCCGAAGCGTTTCGACGATCCTGCCGATCTGGCGATCGACGCCGGCAATCTCGGCGTCGTACGGAGTCACCGCGAGCGCGGCATCGGCCGCGGATGGGCGATTCGGCTGGTGCGGATCGAAGAAGTGGATCCAGGTGAAGAACGGTTTCGCGCGGGACCGATCCCAGTCGCCGAACCATTGCAGAAAGCGATCGGCGGTCTTGGGCGCCTGCCGCTCGCGGATCATGAACAGCTTCGGCTCATCCTCGGCCCAGAGATCGTCGTCGTACGTCTCGAATCCCTGATTGAGGTTGTAGCGGCGGTTGAGAACGAGGGCCGAGACGAATGCGTGCGTGGTGTAGCCGGCATCGCGCAGCCGCTCGGCGAGCGTGACGGCGTTTTCGCCGAGGGCGTACGCGCCGTTGTCGCGAACACCGTGCGCGACGGGAAAGAGGCCGGTGAAGATCGACGAGTGCGCGGGCATCGTGATCGGCGCGGAGGAAATGGCGTCGGTGAAGCGGACGCTCTCGCGAGCGAGTTTGTCGATTGCCGGTGTGCGCGCGAGTGTAAAACCGTAGCAGCCGAGGTGATCGGCGCGAAGGGTATCGACTGTGATTATGAGAACGTTCGGCCGCGGGGAGCGACGGCAGGAAACGACTTCTGCCACAACCGGCAATAACGCGACAATGACGGCAAACTGACTGAAGACAAGGCGCTTACGAAAGGGCATCGCGGTGATTTTAGTAGTTTCCGGCGACCTCATCCCTTATCCTTTCAGGCGGTCCACCCCCGCCTGTCGTCTGAAAAAGTGAGGTCGTTTTGAAAAATGTGATCGTTGTGTCTGTGGCAATTGTGGTCTTTTCATCATCGATTCTCAGCGCGGACGTTGCAGTGACCGACCGTTCCTCGACGCTGCGCCTGCTGTCGAATGAGCAGCAACTCTCGCTCGAAAAGGGCGATGGGAAACGGACGCGGCACCACGGTAGCCGCAGGCCGGGAACGCTCACCTTCCGGCCGCGCGCCCTGGCGACCGGATCGAAATCATTGGTCGACGCCTCCGGACTGACTTACATGATCAACACCGACGTCACCTTCACGACCACAAAGAGCGCTTCTGGTGCGGCTTCGGAGGCATCGTATGCCGGGCCCGTGGCCGCTTCGACGCAGCTCGGCGGCGTGACGATGTCGACTCTGAGTGACATGTTCGACGGCTATGGCGCGATTTGCGTCAGCCTTACCAATGCCACCGGCCCATGCGCCAAAGGCAATCCCGCGTATTCGATGTACAACCAGAACGGCGCGGCTGCCGTGTTCGACGCTACGGTGCCCGCGGGCCCAGCCTGCACGAACCGCCAGCTGACCTTTCCCACCAAGACGATTGGCGCGCTGTCAGTGCTCAGGAAGGTGTTCGTTCCCAACAACGATCAATTCATCCGCTGGATGAATTTCTTCACGAATACCTCCGGCGCACCGGTGACGTTCACGATGATCACCGCAAACAACCTCGGCTCTGACTCGAACACAATCATCGTCAATTCATCGAACGGCGATGCTGTCGCCCAGGCCAGCGACACGTGGATCACCAGCTTTCAGAATTACTCAAGCAACAAATCAAGTGATCCTCGGATCGGACACGTTTTGCAAGGTACCGGGGCTCCCACTCCCGTCTCGAACATCTTTTTCGCGAACGGAAATGACAAGCCGTACTGGGTGTACTCGATCACCCTTGCTCCAGGTCAGACCAAAATGATCCTGAACTTCGCGACGGGTCAGCCATCAAAGGCCGCGGCGAACGCCAAAGCCGCTGCCCTTGCCCTTCTTCCCGCGGGCTCGACGCAATGCCTGTCGGCCACCGAGCTGGGGCAGGTAGTGAACTTCGCGACCTCGACCGATCTGTCGATTACGAAGAATACGGCTGCCCCGGTCGCGTTCGGGGGCAATCCGATTACCTACACGCTGGCGGTTTCGAACCTCGGAACCTCGCCGGCGAACACGGTCTCCGTCAGCGACACGCTGCCTGCCGGTTCCACATTCGTCAGCGCCTCGGGCACGGGCTGGACCTGCAACAACGTCGCTGGTGTCGTCACCTGCACCGTGGCCACGCTTCCCGTAGGGGCCGCACCGGTGATCAGTCTCACCATCACCGCGCCGCCGGTCGCAACAGCCGGAACGCTGTCAAATACGGCCACGGTCAGCAGCGCCACCACGGATACAAATCCTGCGAACAACAGCAGCACGAAGTCTGTGCCGATCCTTCCGGGCAGTCAGATTCCGGCGCTCAGCACCATGATGTTGATGCTGCTCGCGGCGATGCTCGCTGTCGTCGCTCTCGCACGAAGAACGTAGTCACGGATACACTCGGCGGCGATGAACGCCGAACAGCAGAAGATCGAAGCGGGGCGCGAAGCGCTCCGTTTCGTTATTAGCGGCATGTCCCTCGGCCTCGGCACCGGCAGCACGGCCAAGGAGTTCGTGACGCTCCTCGGCGACGCGCTGAAACGCGGGGAGCTGCGCGACATCCGCTGCACGTGCACTTCGAATCAGACCGAGGAGCAGGCGAGGTCGCTGAACATCCCGCTGTTCGCGCTTGCCGACATCGCGCCGCTCGACCTGGCGATCGATGGTGCGGACGAGATCGACGCACAACTCCGCCTGATCAAGGGCCTCGGCGGCGCGCTGCTGCGCGAGAAGATCGTGGAACAACAGGCCAAACGATTCATCATCATCGCCGATGAATCGAAAGTGGTCTCACGCCTCGGCGTCGGAGTGCTGCCGGTGGAAGTGACGCCGTTCGCGCTCGATGTGCTGCACGCGCGGTTCACGACGATGGGATTGAATCCCGTGCTGCGACTTCGCGATGGACAGCCGCGGATTACGGATGAGGGTCACCGCATCCTCGACGTTCGCGTGCCGGATGCTTCGGACATCGCTGACGTCGTATCCGATCTTCGCCAGCTCGCCGGAGTCGTCGAGACGGGCTTCTTTCCGACGGAAGCGTCCGAGGCGTTGATCGCCACCGCGGACGGCGTGCGGCGGATGACGCGGGCGTAACAGAGAACGGTTCACGCGGAGCACGCTGAGGGCCGGAGAAAACCTCCGCTCCTCCGTGTGCCCCGCGTGAACCCGTCTCTCAGTACCCTCCCGCCGCCCCCCGGTGCCGCGCGTCGGAGATCGCCAGCAGTTTTCCGCCGGTGATCCAGACCGCCTGCACATCGCCGATGAGGTCGCGGCCGCGGACGCCGTGGCCCATCGCCAGGAGTGCATCGATCACCGGCTGGGGGGCGCGGGCTTGCTCATACGCGATCTCCTCCGGCACGGCCTGCTGCGAGTAGCGTGGCGCGGCGATGGCGTTGGCGGGCGTGCGGTTGAACAGGAGCACATCGAGGAGGATCTGGGCGATGGTGGTCGGAATCGTCACACCGCCCGGCGTACCAATGGCGAGCAGCGGTTTGCCGCCGCGCAGCACGATCACCGGCGAGAGCGTCGAGGGCGGACGGTTGCCGCCAGCGACGGCATTCGCGGCAGTCGGCGTGGTGCTGAAGTCGTTCATCGCATCGTTCAGGGCGAATCCGAGGGCGGGAACGTTGAAGCCGGCGCCCGCTTCGTCGCCGACGGACGTCGTCAGCGACACCACGTTGCCGTGCGCGTCGACGATCGAGACATGCGTCGTGTGTGCCGGCGGCGTCGCCACCGCGCTTGGGTCCGCAAGCGCGACGGTCGGCGTGACGCGATTGGGATCGATCGATGCGCGCCAGAGCGCGGCGCGTTCATCGGAGAGGAGATCGTGCAGCGGCACGCGGCCGGCGGCGGGATCGGCGAGGAACTTGTCGCGGTCGATGGCCGCGCGGCGCTCCGCTTCGACGAGCAGGTGGATGTAGTTCGGACGCGACAGATCGAGACCGCCGGCGATTTTGAGAATCTCGCCGATCACGAGCCCGCCCGACGCCGGCGGTGCGACGGTGTAAATGTCCACGCCGCGAAACGTTATGCGCACCGGAGCGCGCCAGGTCGGTTTGTAGTCGCGCAGATCGCGGAACGAGAAGACGCCGCGAGACGCGCGAACGGCCTCGATGAGTTTGTTCGCGATGTCGCCGTCGTAGAAATCGTGCGCACCCTGCTCGCCGAGGCGTTGCAGCGTTTTCGCGAGGTCGTCTTTGGCAATGCGTTGCGCCGGCGCGACGAGCTCGCGCCACGGACGCGATCCGAATCGCGCGCGCATGGCGTCGAGTCCGGCCACGAATCCCGGCACCGCGGCCGCCTGCGCGCCGGTGAACGGACCGCTGGCCGGACGCTTCGCCGCGGCCGGCGCGGCTTCGCGGAAGTCCAGCGTCCACACGCCGCCGGTTTCGGCGTCAAAGTACGTCAGGAATCCGCCGCCTCCGAGTCCCGTCGATTTCGGCTCGAGCACAGCCAGCGCGAACGACACCGCCACGGCCGCGTCGATTGCATTGCCGCCGTCGCGCATCACGCGCAGCCCGATCTGCGTGGCCGCGGGCGAGGACGTGGCGATGGCGGCGTGGGTGGCCGTGACCTGCGAACCGGCGGTCAGGTTCGCCGCGACGATCAACGCCGCTGCTGTAGTCACCAGCCGCACGCCCACCCGCACAGACAAGAGTGTCTGTGCCACATTGAGTGCCTGTGTGGCACAGACACTCTTGTCTGTGCTTCGTGCTCGCGCAGAATGACAACTCACTTCCTTCCCCGCCTCGGCGCGTGGTTTCGGTCGTAGACGATCTTCAGTCCCTTCATCGTCAGATCGTCGTCGACATACTCGATGTATTCCGAGTCGGGCGCGAGCAACGACGCCAGGCCGCCGGTCGCCACCACCGCGCGCACATCCGGCACTTCGCGTTTCATGCGGCCGAGGATGCCGTCCACCAGGCCGAGGTAGCCGAAGTAGATGCCGGACTGCATGTTCACGATCGTGTTCGTTCCGATCACCGACTCCGGTCTGCGAATGTCCACACGCGGCAGGCGCGCCGCGCGCGCGAACAGCGCCTCGGCCGAAATGGTCAGGCCCGGCGCGATCACGCCGCCGATGTAGCGCGCGTCGTGCGTCACCACGTCGAAGGTCGTGGCCGTTCCGAAGTCGACGATGATCGCGGGCCCGCCGTACTCCGCATGCGCCGCCACGCAATTGACGATGCGGTCCGCGCCGACTTCCGCAGGATTGTCGGTGTGGATGGCGATGCCCGTCTTCACGCCCGGCTCGACGAAGAGCGCCTCGAGTCCGAAGAACTTCCGCACCATCGACGCGATCGAATGATTCAGCGGCGGAACGACCGAGGAGACAATCGCGCCTTCGAACGCATCCGAAAACGTTTCGCCGATGAGCTGCCGTGCCAGGATGCCGTATTCATCGGACGTCCGCTCGCGCGCCGTAGCCAACCGCCACGAGCTCACCAGCGCATTGCCGCGAAAGACGCCGAGGACGATGTTCGTGTTGCCGACGTCGACGACGAGGAGGTTGGACACGGACTAAGTTTATCTGCGTTCATCTGCGTCATCTGCGGATACGTTCATCCGCAGATCTACGCAGATGTCCGCAGATTAAGGCCGCTTGTAGATTGTCCCGTCCTTCATCACGAAGCCGACCCGCTCCATCAATGTGATGTCGTTCAGCGGATTGCCGGGCACTGCCACGATGTCCGCGAGCTTGCCGGTTTCGATGGTGCCGATGCGGTCGGACATGTCGAGGAGATCGGCGGCATTGCGCGTCGCGGTCTGGATCGCCTGCATCGGCGTCATGCCGAACTTCGTCTCGTAGGAAAACTCCTTTGCCTCGTTGAAGGCGTCCCAGGCGAAGCCGCCGGCGTCGGTGCCGAAGGCGATCTTCACGCCGCGTTTCAGCGCGCGAGAAAAACTGTCGCGATGAAAAGCCGGGATCTTCAGCCAGATCCCGCCGCGTCCGGCCGCAACGTAATCAGTCACGCTCAGCGTCGGGCAGAGGTAGACGCCCTTCGCGACCATGACGTCGAGCAGATCATCCGGAATCGAAATGCCGTGCTCGATCGAATCGACGCCTGCGTTCAGCGCGTTCTCAATCCCCGGCCGGGCCATGGCGTGCGCCGCGACTTTGTGCCGCAGCCGATGCGCTTCCTCGACGATCGCTTTCATCTCCTCGGCGTTGAACGTCGGTGTGGACGACAGCGTCCCGTCCTTCGCGACAAAGTACGAACGGTCCGCGTAGACCTTGATCCAATCGGCGCCATGCGCGATCTGTTCGCGAACGGCTTTCCGGGCCTGGTCGACGCCGTCGACGATCTGCACTCCCATTGGGTAGGTGACGTCCGGCGCGTAGCCGCTCGGACCGTAGCCGCCGGTGACCGACATCGCGCGCGTCGAGACCACCATGCGCGGCCCGTCGATCACGCCGTTGTTGATGGCGCGCTTGACGTCCACGTCCGTGTACATCGCGCCCTCGGTCTCGAGATCGCGCACGGTCGTGAAACCATTGCCGAGCGCGATCTTCACGGCCTTGCTGGCCCGCAACGCGCGATACGCCATCGACTCTTTGAAGAGCTGCGTATCGTAATCCTCGGAGGTGATGTCGCCCTGCAAAAGCGTGTGAACGTGCGCATCGATCAGGCCGGGCAGCAGCGTCATGTCGCCGAGGTCGATGACCCGCGCATCGGCAGGAACCGAGCCGCCGATCGATTCGATCTTGTTGCCGCGGATGACGATCACCGCCGGAGACACGACCGCGCCGCCGCGGCCATCGATCATCCGCGCCGCGCGCAGAGCGACAACCTTCGGCGGCGCATCAGCCGCGAATGCTGCGGTGGCGAGTAGGAAGAGGACAACGGCCGTGATACGGTTTTTCATCGTCTGCGAATTCTAAGGCCATGCGCTTTTCCGTTTCTGAGTACGTTCGCTGGGAAGACATCGACGCCGCCGGCATCATCAACTATCAGGCGTATTTGCGCTTCTTCGGGCTGGCCGAGGTCGAGCTCTTCCGCTCGTGCGGGTTGCCGTACCGGACGCTCTTCGATGACCTCGGCCTTTGGCTTCCGCGCGTCCACGTCGAGTGCGACTTCTTCCATCCAGTCACGCTCGACGAGCTGCTCATCGTCGACGCCTACTTCGGAAAGATCGGTGCGAGCTCGATCCATCTCAATTTTGAAGTGCGCCGCAGCGAGGCGAAGGACGTCATCGTCGCCACCGGCAAGTACGTGCTCGTGGCGGTGAAGCGCGGCGAGTTCAAGCCGACTCTGGTGCCCGACGCCGTTCGCGAGAAGCTCGCGCCGTATGTGGAGAGCGGCAACCTATAATCCGCGCCGCCCATGGCGAAACGTCCCAGCCTCTTCCTGATCGACGGTTCCAACAACGTCTATCGCTCGTACTTCGCGATCCGCAACCTGACCAACTCGTCCGGCCTGGCCACGAACGCGGTGTACGGATTCACGCAGACGCTGAAGAAGCTGCTGAAGGATTTCGAGCCGGACTGCATCGCTGTGGCCTTCGACATCAGCAGCGCCAAGACTCGGCACGAGGCGTTCGCCGATTACAAGAAGGACCGGCGCCCGATGCCCGACGACTTGGCCATTCAGTTGCCGCTCGTCAATGAAGTGCTGGAAGGGTTCCGCATCCCAGTCATCGGCGTCGAGGATTGGGAAGCGGACGACCTCCTCGGCACGCTCGCCTGCGTCGCAAAAGACCGCGGCTACGACGTGGTCCTCGCGACCTCGGACAAAGATTTCTTCCAGCTCGTCGGCGACGGAATCAAGCTTTTTCACACCGGCCGCGAAGTGCTCTACGACGCGAAAGGCGTCGAGGAAACCTTCGGTTTGCCGCCGGAAAAAGTGGTCGACGTGATGGCCATCTGGGGCGATGCCATCGACAACATCCCCGGCGTCCCCGGCATCGGCGAGAAAGGCGCGAAGGCGCTGATCTCCGAATATGGATCACTCGAAGACGTCTACGAAAACCTCGACAAACTCAAGCCGGCGCAGCGCAAGAAGCTCGAAGAGAATCGCGACAAGGCGTTCATCTCGCGCGATCTGGCGCGAATCAAATGCGATCTCTCCGTCGAGAGCATCGACTTTGAGAAACTCAAGCGGCAGGACCCCGATCGCGCCAAGCTGCACGACGTCTTCTCGCGCCTCGAGTTCGCGTCACTGATGCAGGAGTTTCTCCCCGAGGCGCCGCCGGTCGAGACGGACTACCGGATTGCGTCGAGCGCCGATGACGTGCGCGATCTCGTTGGCGAAGCGAGCGAAGTCGCGATCTGGTTCGAGTCGACGACGCCGGAAGGTCACGATGAACTGTTCGCGGTGTCGCTGTCGGTGAAGCAGGCGGAGTCGCTCATCGTGCCGATCGCTGATTCGCTCGGCGGCACGCCTGAACTTCGCGACGCGCTGCAGACGCTGCTTCGATCCGATCGCGTCTTCGTTGCGCACGACATCAAGCTCCAACTCCGCCGCCTGGCCGCGAACGGCTGGCCGCTGCCTGCCCGGTTCTCCGACACGATGATCATGTCGTACGTGAACAATCCCGGCCTGCCGAGCCACGCCTTCAGCAACGTGGCGCACGACTGGCTGAAGCGCGACATGGCCTCGCGGAAGGAAGTGGCCAAGACCGCGCCGCTCTTCGCGCTCGACCATGAGATCGGCGCCACCGCCCTCTCCCCCTACCAGCAATACCTCGGCGAAAAATCGGATGTGACCGTCGCGCTGAAGGAGATGCTGACTACGGAGCTGCAGCGCGATCCCGCGCTCGTCGATATCTACGACCGCATCGAGCTGCCGCTGATCCCCGTCCTGGAGCGGATGGAAGCGCGCGGTATCCGCATCGACGTGGCACTGCTGCACGAGATGTCCGCGAAGATGGCGCTGCAGCTCGCACAACTCGAAAAAGAGATTTACGCCGAGGCGGGCACGGACTTCAACATCAATTCGCCGCAGCAACTCGCGCACATCCTCTTCGAAAAACTGCAATATCCCGTTCTGAAAAAAACAAAAGGCACGAAGGCCTACTCCACGAACGTGGAGGTCCTGCAGGAACTGGCAGGCCATGGTTTCGCGGTGCCGCGCCTGATCCTTCTGCATCGCGAGCTGCACAAGCTGAAGTCGACGTACATCGATTCACTGCCGCAGCTCGTGGCCAGGGACGGTCGTGTGCATACGTCGTTCAATCAGGCGGTGGCGGCGACGGGACGGCTGTCATCATCCGATCCGAACCTGCAGAACATCCCGATTCGGACCGAGCTTGGACGCGAAATCCGCAAGGCGTTTGTCGCCGACGAAGGGAATGTGCTGCTGGCGGCGGATTACTCGCAGGTCGAGCTGCGTATCCTCGCGCACATCTCGCAGGACGCCGAACTGATCGAGACCTTCCGGCGCGGCGCCGACATTCATCGCGCAACCGCGTCGAAGATGTTCAACGTCGCCGAGGATGAGCTGACGCACGATCAGCGCCGCGCCGCCAAGACGATCAACTTCGGCGTGCTGTACGGGATGTCGGCGTTCCGGTTGTCGAACGAGCTGAATATCCCCACCGGTCAGGCCAAGGACTTCATCGACGCCTACTTCGCGCGCTATCCGAAGATTCAGGAGTACCTCGATCGGACGCTGGAAGAGGCGCGGCGCAGCGGCAAGGTCACGACGCTGTTCGGCCGCGTGCGCTACATCCCGGAAATCCACAATAAGTCGTTCACGGTGCGCGGCAACGCGGAGCGGATGGCCACGAACGCGCCGATTCAGGGCACGGCCGCGGACATTCTCAAGCTGGCCATGATCGCGCTCGACAAACGCTTGGATGACGCCGCGCCGATGCTTCTCACTGTCCACGACGAAATCGTGATCGAGGTCCCCGAGGCGCGCGCCGCGGACGTGGCGGGAATCGTGAAAGAGACGATGGAGAACATTTTCCCGCTGGCCGTGCCGCTGCAGGTCGACGCGCACTACGGCCGGAGCTGGTACGACGCGAAGGAGTGAAGAGTGAGGCTGTCAGGGTTACTGCTTGCGCTCAGCCTCCTTTTCGCTTGCAACCAACCTCCGGCGGCGCCGCCGGCTCCGAAGAAAAACGAACCGACCATCCGCGCCACGGTCGTTACGATCCAAACCACGACTCAGCCCGCGAACAAGACCTACACGCACACGATCGTCATCGCCAACAATCGCGCCCGCAGCACGGACGAAGCCGACCAATGGCGCCTCTTCGATTTCGCGCAGAAGCAGGTGACGTACGTCGATGACATCGCGCACACGGTTCGCGTCCAATCATTCGACGATGCCATCGCCGCCCGCCGCGCCGCCATCGCGCGTCCTGTTCCGGACGGAATGCCCCACGCACAATTCGCCGTCACCAACGAACAGAAAACACTCCAAGGCGTTCAGACCAAACAGTCGGTCATCCGCCTCGGCGCCTATCAACGCGAGCTGTGGATCGGATCGCATCCTCTCATCCCACGCGGCCTCTTCGCGATGCTCCAGGCCAGCGAGCCGGCCTCGTCGCCGCTGGCCGGCATCACCCGCGCCTCCGACGAAGCGCTCATGGACGTGCAAGGCTTCCCGTTAGCCGACCACGCCGAGCTGCCGTACGAGAACAAGAAACTGGTCGTAGACAACGCAGTGGTGAAAATCGAGCAGCGGGATGTTCCGGCGACGCTGCTGACGGTGCCTGCTTTTCTCCGCTCCTCCGCGTCTCCGCGTGAACCCGTCCCCCGTTGATCAAAACGCAGCTAGAACACCAGCACCTACGGCCGTCCTTCGGCCGCCGGTGCTACAGCACCTTCCGCGAATCCCCCATCCTCTTCGTCACGCCCTCTCGGTCCATCCACTCCAGCAGCGGGATGGCGATCTTGCGGGAGAGGCCGAAGTACTCTTTGAAGTGGCCGACGTCGATCATGTCGCCGCTTCGCGTGCTGATGCGCTCGCGCGCGGCGGAGAGGGCGTCGCGGTGGACGTAGATGCCTTCGGCGAGGCGGACCAGCGTTCCCTGCTTGACCAGGAACCCGATCACGCCCTCGATGACGCGCGCCTTCTGCGTTCGCTCGTTGATCAGCTCTGAAACCGGCGGCGGCGCGAGTCCCGCCTCGGCGAAGCGCGACTCGATCATGCGGGCCAGTTCGCCTTCCGCGCCGCCGAGGGTTTTGGAGCGGCCGGGAATGTCGAGCGCGTCGCCGGCGATGGCCACGATCTTCTCTCGCGCCAGGTCCTGCAGCAGGAAGTTGATCATCGCGCCGTCGGCGTTGCGCGGCAGGAGCTTCTGCACGAACTCGCTCTTCGGCACGTTGAGGGCCATCCGGTTTTCTTCAAAGTACGCGCGCAGAAACTCCATCGATTTCCGGCGAAAGTCGATGAGCACATCGGAATGGATCCAGCGCCGCTCGCCGCTGTCGGCCAGATGCGGCAGGTTCTTCAGCTCCTTCGCCAGCGTCTCGATGCGGATGCCGGTCCGAGCCTGGACTTCGTGAATGTTCAGGCCGCGCAGACCTTCCAGCTTCGCCATCAGCTCGACGCGTTCCTGCAGGGTGCCCGAGGCCAGCGTGTCGAGCAGTTCGCCGCGCGTGTTGCGGCTGAGTTTGGGTAAATGTGCGTCGAGGATCACGCCGCCGCCGACGGTGAGCGCGGGCGAATAGCGGCGGATGACGAAACGATCGCCGGCCACGGCGACGACCGGCGATTCGAGCCGCACCTGGATGTAGGCAGTCGTTCCAGGCTTCAACTCCACCGTCTGATCGACGAAACGGATGCTGCCGAGGAGCTCGGCGGAGAGATGGTGGAAACGGATGCGCGTCTGCTCCTTCAGCGGCTTCGCGTCCGGCAGCAGATCGAGCCGCGCCGTGATCACTTGCGATGTCCGCAGCGTGTTCGGCGTGACGAGTTGCTGGCCGCGGTGGAGTTCATCGAGATCGATATCCGGCAGATTGACGGATGTCCGCTCGCCCGCCGATGCGTAGTCGCGCGCCTCGCCGTGCACCTGAATGTTGCGCGCGCGGCTGCGCTTGCCGCCGGGAAGAGCTTCGACGTCGGTGTCGATGTTCAGGCGGCCCGCGTACGTCGTGCCGGTGATCACCGAGCCGAATCCTCTCATCGTGAAGACGCGGTCGATCGGCAGCCGGAAAACGCGCGTGGTCGCATCGCGGTCTTCGACTTCGGCGACCGAGGAGAGGAGCGCACGGCGGAGGTCATCGAGGCCGGCGCCGGTCACGCTGCTGACGGGAACGATCGGCTTGCCCGCCAGGAAACTGCCGGACACCAGCTCTTCGATTTCGAGGCGGACGAGATCGAGGATGTCGTCTTCGACGAGGTCGCGCTTCGTGATCGCTACGACGCCCGTTTTGATGTCGAGCAGGCGGCAGATGGCGAAATGCTCGCGCGTCTGCGGCTTGATCGACTCATCGGCGGCAACAACGAGCAGCGCGCTGTCGATACCTCCGACGCCGGCCAGCATGTTCTTGACGAATCGCTCGTGGCCGGGGACGTCGATGAAGCCGATCTGGTAGTCATCGGTGAACCAGCTCGCAAACCCGAGATCGATCGTAATCCCCCGCTTTTTCTCCTCGGGGAGCCGATCGGTGTCGACGCCGGTCAGGGCGCGGACGAGCGCGGTCTTGCCGTGATCGATGTGTCCGGCCGTTCCGACGACGCGTTTTTTGCGAGGCATGGGGGCACGAAGTGTACCCGAGGCGGGATTGGGCACCGGATCGGCATAAGGTGTTCGGCGAAACCGAAACCTGAATGGGAGTTCGTACGTAGAATTGACCGAACAGTCGTTCTGTAGTAGCCTTGCAGCCGTTCCGAAAATGTTGGTTATGTCTCAGCAACTCAGCAGGTTGTCACGTTGCTGTTACATGGTGAAAAGTTTCACAAGGTCGTGAGATAATCCATCGCGTCGTTGAAAAGTTAAAGGTTTACTGGATGACGTGGGGGCGGATTAGCTTTCTGAAGTAACAGCCCGCCTCCAGTTTCACCGCTTGAATTCTTCTTTGAATCTTACCGATCCAGAAATTCACTCCACCCGAGCGTTCGCACCCCACCCAATCCAGTAGATTTCGCCGGCCCCGTCAAAAGCGGGGCCGGCTTTTTTTGTAACCGGTTACGTAACGAGCTCGGCGAGTGCTTGTTCGACCAGCATCCGGGCGTCGGCGTTGACGGTGAGCCAGCGGATGGCGTTGGTGGTCGCGTCCGCGGCAGCGAGCAGCCGATCGCGATCGATCGACAGCGGAACACGCCCGGCCACCGCATCGCAGAGAACCTGGCCGAGAAGCGCGACCGCATCGCTGACGTCGTCCTGCGATGCCACGAGCGCGGCGATGCCGAGGAGCGCGGCGGTGTCGCGATCGTCGGAGAAGCGCGTCAGGCCGGCCACGATCGATGCCGCAAGCGCATCGTTGGTCTCCACCTCGCCGCCGATGAAGACCGGCTGACAGCGCGAACGGATCGTCGGAAGCAATAGGTCGGGCGATCGCGTCAGCAGGACGAAGGTCGTGTCGCCGGCCGGCTCCTCGAGCGTCTTGAGCAGCGAGTTCGAGCCGCCGACGCTGAGCGCGTGCGCGGGATCGATGATGAACACTTTGTTGCGGCCTTCGTACGGACGGAGCGTGGCCGCGGCCACCATCTCGCGGATCTGCTCGACGCTGATCATCTTCCGCTCGCCGGTGACTTCGATGAAGTGAACATCGGGATGCATGCGCCGCTCGATGCGCGTGCAGGCAGTGCAGTCGTCGCCTTCGGTTCCGTTGAGGCAGTTGAGCGTCTTGGCGATGCGCAGCGCGACCTCGCGCAATGTCGCGGCGTTCGGGCCGTAGCAGAGGATGGCGTGATGCAACTCGCCGCGCTGCGCCGTCTGCAGCAGCAGTTCCGCGGTCGCGCTCATCGCAGCAACTCCGTTCGTTTCTGGACTTCGGAGACGACGCGCTCGAAGACCTCGTCAGCGTCGCCCTCACCGTCGATGACGACAAAACGTTCCGGCTCCGCGACGGCAAGCGTCCGATATCCCTCGCGGACGCGGCGATGAAACCGCAGATCCTCCGCCTCGAATCGCCCCTCATCCTGCACGGCTCCGGCGTTCCGCGAGCGCGCGCGCGTCAGCCCGACTTCTTCCGGAAGATCGAAAAGCAGCGTGAGGTCGGGCGTGAGCGAATCGGTCGCCCACGCGTTGAGCGTCCGCAACTGATCGAGGTTGATCAGCCGTCCGAATCCCTGGTACGCAAGCGTGGAGTCAGTGAAACGGTCGCAGAGCACGACCGCTCCTCGGGAGAGAGCGGGCTTGATGATCTCGACCACGTGCTGCCGCCGCGACGCCGCGAAAAGAAACAGCTCCGCGACCGGATCGAGGTGCGAGCTGCTGTCGAGCAGGATGGCGCGAATGCGGTCGGCCAGCGGCGTCCCGCCGGGCTCCTTGGTGATGACCGCACCCGGAATGCGCTCCTCCAGCCGGCGCAGTTGCGTCGATTTTCCGGAGCCCTCGATGCCTTCGAACGTGATGAACATGGTTCTGTCGCTTCAACTCTATCCTGCGAATCGCGCAGCGAGCCGTCAGGATCTCCGGTCATGCCGCGAGATCTGTGCGATGCCACCGGAGATCCTGATCCGTGCTTCGCCGGATCAGGATTCGGATTCGCGCTCCGCTAACCCATCCCGCAATCCCCGCAAGTAGTGCTCGCGCATCAACATCTCGAATACGCGATTCGTCGCCAGCACGCGAAAGCGCTCGCCGAGGCGCGCGCGACGGCGGAGATGGGACAAACGGCGATCGTCGGCGAGGATGCGGGTCTCGAGCTCGTGCACGCCGAGGAAGCCGGCCAGTTCGGGGTGCTTGCGGTAGAAGATCGCGCCAGAATGGCCGACGGTGTACTGGCGCCGCGCGAACGAATCGACGGTCATCGGGTGGTAGTGGCGCGTCACCGCCTTCGCGTTGTAGCGGATCTTCAGGCCGAAGGAGTCGAGGCGGAAGGCGAGCTCGATGTCCTCCCAGGCCGCGGCGGGAAAGGTCGTATCGAACGGGGCGTCACCCAATACGAGTCGATCGATGGAGATGTTCGACGTGTAGAAAAAGTTGAAGGGAACAATCTCGCCGTCGCGGATTAGTTTGTAGCCGAACTGCAGGCCGTAGTCGTTGATGTAGTCCATGAACGCCGTGACGCGCTCGCCGGGCGGCCAGCCGGTGTAGCCGAGGCAGGCGGTGAGGCGGTCGTCGTTGGCGTCGCGGTGGACGCGCGCGTGTTCGGCGAGAAATTGCGGCTCTGGCACGGTGTCGTCGCCGATGAAGAGGATGTAGCGGCCGGCCGCAAGCGAGACCCCGTGATTTCGCGCGCGGCCAGGGCCGGAGTTCGTCTGCGAGCGGAAGGTGAGCGCGTAGTTTTTCGCGTTGCGTCCGATTATTACTTGGGCCGTATCGTCGCCGGAGCCGTCGTCGATCACGATCACCTCGAACTCCGGCGCGGCGTCCTGGGCGTCGAGTGCGTCGAGGACGCGCAGCAGCATCGGCAGGCGTTTGTAGGTCGGGATGACGACGGAGAAATACGGCTCGGACATCGGGCGGCGGATTGTAGCGTCAGCGCGGAGCGAAGAGGAGCAGGTCGAGGCTGAAGGTGACGCGCATCGGTTCGACTCGTTCGAGCTCGCGCGGCCGGTAGATGGAGAGCAGGACGTCGTGTACGGCGTCCTGATCGAGATCAGCAATCGTTGAGGCGCGCCGTTGATCGAGGATCGCGAACTCGTTCGCGAACGTGTCGATCGTGCGCTGCACGCGATCGCGCCCGGCGCCGCGCAGCTCGACGAGATCGTCCGGCGCAGGGATGGCCACGAGGAGCCGGCCATCGTCGCGAAGGACGCGCCGGAACTCGCTGCTGTTCATCCGCGCGGTAATCGTCAGGACACGCGTGAAGGTTGCGTCGGAGTACGGAACGAAGCGGTCGGCGTTGGCGACGATCCATTCGCAATCGGGATATCGCTTCGCGGCCGCTTCGATCGCCGGGAGCGAGATGTCGACGCCGTGCGCATCGCAAGGAAGCGAGCCGAGGTAGAAGCCGTCGCCGCAGCCGGCATCGAGAACGACGTCGTCCGATTTCACGCTCACGATTGATGCGATCGCATCGAGCAGCGGCGCAGTCACGCCGCGATCGTGCAGACGGCGCCGCGCCGACACCGCATCCGCCGTATCGCCGGGCTGCTTCGATCTCCGGTCCTGCGGCTGCAGCAGGTTGATATAGCCGCTGCGCGCGACGTCGAACGAATGCCCGCGCGCGCAGATCACGCGCCGTTCCTCGCGCACGAGCGGCTGGTGACACGTGCGGACGGTGCAGAGGAGCATGCGCAACTACAATTGAACCATGCACCGTTCCACGCGGCGCCTCCTCTGGCTTGTCGCGGGTCTGCTCCTGTTTCTGATCGCCTCGGCGTTGCTCTATCAGGCGGGCATGGCGCGGCTGGAAGGAAAGCCGCGCACGTTCTGGGACAGCTTCGAGTGGGCGGCCGAGACGCTCAGCACGACCGGCTACGGCGCGGATAGCCATTGGCGCCATCCGGCCATGGTGGTGCTGGTGGTGGTGGTGCAGTTCGCCGGCGTCTTTCTCGTCTTCCTGATCGTGCCGATTTTCCTCGTCCCGTTTCTGGAAGAGCGATTCGAGCGCCGCGTGCCGCGCATTGCCCCGAAGATGGCGAATCACGTGATCGTCTATCGCTACGGACCGGCGGTGGAGACGCTGCTGCAACGGCTGGCCGATCACGATGTCGCATCGATCGTCGTCGAGACCGACGAAAGCGCGGCGCGCGCGGTCCTCGAACGAGGGCTGCCAGCGGTCTTCACCCGCGACGAGGAAGATGCGCTCGACGTGTGCCGATTGCCGCATGCGCGGGCGCTCGTCGCCAACGGACGCGACGAAGAAAACGCGGCGCTGATCCTGCGCGCGCGGCAGATGGGGTTTCGCGGCGAGATTTTCGCGTTCGTGGAGGAGCCGGCGCATCGGAAACCGATGGAGCTGGCCGGCGCGACGGCCGCGTACACGCCGCGGCACATCGTGGCGGCGGCGCTGGCGGCGCATGCGAGCGATCGGATCAGCCCACGATTGCCGGGTGCCGAGGATCTGCCGCTTGAACGGCGCGAAATTCGCGTAGCCGCAACGAGTCCACTCGCCGGCCTCACGCTTGCCGCATCGAACCTCGGCGCGGCTTCGGGCGCGATCGTGGTCGGCCAATGGATGCGCAATCGTTTGCACGCGCGCTGCGACGCGGCCATGGTTATCGAACCGGGTGCGATCCTGGAGATCGTCGGCGATGCCGCATCTCTCGATCGCGCGGCGGCGATGATCGGCAGCACGTTCCTTCGCCGCAGCGGACCGTATCTGATCGCCGGCTTCGGCGAGGTCGGCCGCAAAGTGCACGAGCTGCTGACCGACGCCGGTGAGGAAGTGCGCGTGGTCGAGCGTCAGCCGGCGCCGGGCGTCGACATCGTCGGCAACGTTCTCGATTCCTCGGTGCTGCAACGCGCGGCGCTGCACGAATGCCGCGCGGTCGTGCTGGCGCTGAACAGCGATGACTCCACGCTCTTCGCGACGGTCATCGCCCGCGACGCGGCGCCCGACGTGCCGGTGATCGCGCGCGTCAATCACTCGCGCAACATCGACAACATCTACCGCGCCGGCGCCGACTTCGCGCTCTCCATCAGCGACATCTCCGGCGAGATGCTCTCCTCCCGACTCCTTGGGCGGGTGGCGCGCTCGCGCGACGAGCACCGGCGCGTGGAGCACTTCACGGCGCGGACGACGCGCGCGCTGCGCGACCTTGGCTTGCGGCAACAAGGCTGCTCGCTGCTGGCGATCGAGCGGGACGGCGCGTTCGTGCCTGCAACGGCGGACTTGGTCGTCCAGCCAGGCGATCGGTTCTACGTCTGCGGCGCGGCGGATGCGGTGCGCGAAGTGAAATTGTCATCCTGAAGCCATCGAAACTGGGCGCCTTCGCGCGCGACGACGATCCCCAAGCGGCCCGGACCTTGCTCTAACACGTCGCAGGAGGACGTGATGAACGTCAAATCCCCGACTCATAAGACGCTGAAGCGCCTCATCCCTCCGCTGACGGTCTGGGCCATCGGCAAGATTCTCGAGACGCCAAGCGTCAAGGGCAGCGTGATGGAATTGGATGGCCTTGCCTATAAGAAGCGGCACAGCGCGGCCAGATCGATCAAGCGCGGCGTGAAAAACGCGAAATCGAACGCCTCCTGGCTCGCCGCGGGTGCGGCCGCCATCGTTCTCGGCATCGGCCTGATGACGAAGGCGACGCGGAAGTGACTCCGACTACCGCGTAAACAGTTTCTTCACCGACTTCACCACCACGATCGTCGCGCTGATGCCGCCGACCAGTGCGCCGATCAACAGTCCGGCAACGCCGCCGGCGGCCATCTTCGCGATCCCCGCTCCGCCGCCTTTCGATGGCGCGGTCTTGTAGATGACGACGGGCTTTGCTGCCGGCGCAGGCGTCTGTTCTTCTTTCTCCTTTTCCGTCCGCTTCGCGTCGGCTTGCGCCTTCAGGCTGCCGTGCGAGCGCGCGAAGACCTGCGTGAATTCGGCGCCGAAGAGGAGGATCTGCGCGGAGTAGTAGACCCAGAGCAGGACCAGGACGAGCGATCCGGCCGCGCCGAAGCTCGACCCGACTGCGCTCTTCGCGAAGTAGATGCTCAGCGCGAACTTGCCGAGGACGAAGAGTAGGGACGTCAGCGCCGCACCGAACCAGACGTCGCGCCATTCGATCTTGAGGTCCGGAAGCAACCGGAAAATCCCGGCCATCAGCACAGTGATGACCACGAACGAGAACGCCAGCTCCACGATGTGCCAGAGCGCTTCGCCGCCCGGCAGGTGATCGCCAGCGTACTTGCCCATCGCCGCGATCGCGGTATCGATGACGAGCGAAACCAGCAGCAGAAAGCCGAGGCCGAGAACCATGGCGAAGGAGAGGAAGCGGTCCTTGACCATCCCCATGATGCCGCGGCCTTCTTTCGGCTTCACGTCCCAGATCGTGTTGAGCGCGTCCTTGAGCTGGCCGAAGACGCCTGATGCGCCGAGGAGCAGGGTGATGATGCCGAGGATCGTGGCCACCGTGCCGCTTTTCGGCTTGGCCGCGTTCCTGACCATCTCCTGCACACCTTCGGCAGTAGTCGCGCCGAGCACGCCGTGAAGCTGCTCGAAAATCTTGTTCTGCGCGGCGTCGTGTCCGAAAACGAGACCGGCGATGGCGATGACGATCAGCCTG
>Ga0233356_1000084_pt1 | contig 23869 bp, 16 predicted proteins | sample GEONSFMMS_FD_180700 | JGI IMG/M metagenome (GOLD analysis project Ga0233356, IMG submission 180700) | Soil microbial communities from Shasta-Trinity National Forest, California, United States - GEON-SFM-MS | ecosystem: Environmental > Terrestrial > Soil > Temperate forest > Bulk soil | place...
CTATCCGACCTTCGACATCGTCGAGGCGAATGTGGATGGTTCGAACGCGAAGAAAATCACCACCACGAACGGCTACGACGCGGAGATGACGTGGTGCCATCAGGGCGGGAAGATGATTTTCACCTCGATGCGCGACGGCGATCTCGATCTGTACGAGATGGACGCGGCGTCAGGAAAGGTGAAGCGCCTGACCAACACGCCCGGCTACGACGGCGGCGCGTTCTACAACGCCGACTGCACGCAGATCGTCTGGCGCGCCAATCATCCTGTCGGTCCCGCGCTCGACGAATATCGCGCGCTGCTGGCGAAGGATCTCGTCAAGCCGTTGCACATGGAGCTGTTTCTGATGAACGCCGACGGCACGAACCAGCGCCAGATCACCAGCAACGGTGCGGCGAATTTCTGTCCGTATTTCTTAAACGACAACAAGCGAATCATCTTCGCGTCGAACGTGAATACGAAGGGGTTCGACTTCGATCTCTGGACGGTTGGCAAAGACGGACAGGGACTGGAGCGCATCACCACGGCTCCCGGCTTCGACGGTTTCTGCGTTTTCAGCCCGGACGGTCAGTACCTGATCTGGGCTTCGAGCCGCGCGCAGCCGGAGGGGCATGAGATGAATCTGTTCATCGCGAAGTGGGTAGATTAGGTGCAACTTGCCGCGGAGCGGCCGGCTTCAGAGCGCCGAAGAAGATTTCCCGAAGCTTCGCGATCCCTTCCCGAATCCGCCCATCGTTCTCTTTCGCGAACGTAAGCCGCATCGTGTTCCTGCCGCTGCCGTCGACGAAGAATGGGGCGCCGGGGATGTATGCGACGCCGCCGGCGACGGCCTCGGGGACTAGCGCCGAGGTATCGATGTCGTCGTTGAGCGTCACGAACGTGAACAGGCCGCCGTCGGCGGGCGTCCACGTCGCGCGGGCGTTGAAGTGCTCCTCGAGAGACCGCAACATCGTGGCGCGTTTGGCGCGGTAGAACGCGCGTACCTTCTCGATCTGCGCGGGCAGCTCCCCGGCAGCGGTGAAATCGTCGACGATCGATTGGTCGAGCATGCCCGAGCAAAGATCGGCGGCCTGTTTCGCGATTTCGAGTTTCGCCAGCAGTTCCGGCGCGGCCACGATCCATCCGCAGCGGAGGCCGGGCGCGAGGACCTTGCTGAACGAGCCGAGGTAGATGACGCGATGATCGTCGTCGCGCGACTTCATCGCCAGCGTGTCGGCCTCGCGCACGTAGAGCAGCTCGCCGTACGGATCGTCTTCGATGACCAGGAAATCGTGCTCCGACGCGATTCGCAGCACCTCGGCGCGGCGCTGCTGTGTCATCAGGCGGCCCGACGGATTCTGAAAATTCGGAATCGTGTACAGCAGCTTCGGCTTCACCCGCGCCGCCACCTCGGCCAGCGACTCCGGCACGATGCCCTCGTCGTCCTGCGCGACGCCGACCACTTCCGCGCTGCGGGCGTGGAACGACGACGTGCCGCCGATGTACGTCGGCAGCTCGACCAGGACGACGTCGCCGGGATCGAGGAGTGTGTGCGCGATCAGATCGAGCGCCTGCTGCGAGCCGGTCGTCATCAGCACGTCGGCGGCGCTGCAGTCGATGCCGCGCGAGCGGCAGACTCCGGCTACGAAATCGCAGAGCCGCGGAAGTCCGCGCGTCGGTCCGTACTGCAACGCGACCGCGCGGTTCTCGCGGATCACACGGGACGCAATTTCCGCGATCCGTTCCGCGGGAAACGTTTCCGGACTCGGCACGCCGCCGGCGAACGAGATCACGTTCGGATCGTTGATCAGTTTCGCGAATGCGCGGATCGCGGACGGACGGAAGTTCCGCGCATCACGCGAGAGAAACTTCTCCATCACGGCTCCTCGGTCATCGAAACGAAGCACGCCATCAGCCACGCCCCGATCGCCGCGCTGACCATGCTTTGAATGACGCTGGACGCGAGCCGTACGGGCGTGAAGAGCAGCGCGAGCGACGGCAAATGGTGCTGCGAGATCGTCATCGGAATGCTGAAGGCGGAGACGACCGAGTTCAGCGCCATCGAAACGACGAACGCGATCACCGCCACGGCGAGATGGCGGCCGATGTCGTCGCGAACGGCGCGCCAGGCAAGGCGAAGCGACTCGCGCGCCGGCAGCGAGCGGGCCACGCAGATCGTGATCGCCTTCGCGCACCAGATCGACACGACGATCGCGACCGGGATCAGGACGAAGATGGCCACTGCCAGTCCAACGCATCCGACCGCGACTCTTCCGACCGTGTCGGAGATGAGGATCAGCGCGACGATGGTCAGCATCAGCGGCACGAGCACGAACAAAAGTCCGACCGACCACGCCCAGTTGTACAGCCAGAAGACGCGCCACCACGACGCGGCGCCGCCGGCCAGCCAGCGATCGATGGAAAACGCGCGGAAGGCGTCGCGGCCGGCAATGGGCGTCCGTTTCGCGTTCCGTTCCGCATCGACGTAGATCTGCGCCGCGCCGCCTTCGAAGAACGCGTGGATCGCCAGCAGCACGCCGAGGACGATGAAGGCGAGCGCGAACATCCAGACGAAGAGCATCAGATGGCCGATCATCCATCCCACGATCGCGCTGGCAGGATCGCTGGAGTTGATGATCTCGTCCCTCGACAAACCCGCGGCCACGACCGCCGGAACGATGGCCACGATGATCGAGGCGATCACGATGCCGACCAGCACGATGCTCTCGGCAATGCGCAGCGCGATCACCGGCCAGTTGGCGATGGTCGAGTCGAGCCCGCGGCGGAGGACGTCAGGAAGGCTGCGTTTCAAAGGATGTTGCGGCTCTGTTTATTGGCGATGCGGTGATCGGGGACACCTCTGATCGAGATCAGCTCGGTCATCTCGTGCAGGCGGCTGCGCAACCGGTCGCCCACGCGGTCCTGCAGGCGCTGCCCCTCCACGCTGGCGTCGTCGTAATAGTTCGTCGTGAAAATCGTGGTGCGCTCCGTGTTGTAGCGGCTGTTGATCACGTAGTAGAGAACGTCCTGCACGAACTGCGTCGGCTTCTGCGACCCGAGCTCGTCGAGGACGAGCAGGTCGGCTTCGAGCAGCGGCCGCAGGATCTCCGCTTTGCCGACGGCCGCATCGGGATCGAAGCTGGCCTGGATCTCCTGGATGAGATCCTGGAAATTGCTGAAGAGCACGCGTCCCGGCTTGCCGCTGTGGATGATCTCCACCAGCGCGGCAACCGCGAGATGCGTCTTGCCGGCGCCGCAGCCGCCCATGAGCAGCAGGCCGCGGCCGTCGATGGTCATCGGCCAGGCGTCGACGAACTCGCGCACGCGGTTGCGCGCTGATTTCAGGACCGCGTTGTTCTTGTCGTAGAACGTCTCCAGCGTGCAGTGCGGGTAGTAGCGCCGCGGGATGGTCGACGCCGCGATGCGCTGCCGCCGCCGCAGATCGCCCTGACATCCGCACGGCTCGACGCGCAGGGAGTCGCCCGCGAGCGGAATCCATCCCGATCCGTTGCAGCGGGCGCAGGTGGCGGGAAGGATCGCGGACATGGCCGAGAGTTTAACGCGGACCGGGTGAAACATTCGCGGGGCGTCCGTCACTACAGAATCAGAGGGACGTACGGAACCGCGTCTCTCCACCACCAAACAGGAGGAAACCCACATGGCTGCGAAAAAGAAAACGACTGCTTCCAAAGCCGCTGCTGCCGCCGACGGCAACCGCACCTCGTCATCGGTCGACGAGATGTTGCTGGCCGCCCTCGAGCGCGGCGACGACAATCTTCAGACGGGCCGCTATTTTGCGACGTTCAAGGAAGGAGCGGCTGACGCCGGCGTGAAGTCGCTCACCACCGATCGGGGGATGCGCGTCGCGGACGCCCGAGACTTCACCGATTCGGCTCTCTCGCTGGAGAATGTGGCCGATGCCGACGCGGTCGTCTTTCCGGAGATCGGCGTGGCTCTGGTCGGCGGTCCCGCCGCCGCCGAGCACGGCATGGCAATGGCTGCCGCCGCGGGCGTGGCCGGCGACAGCGCCGTTGCCTCGGTGGATCCTGAGTACTTCGTCTTCTCGACGGCGGTCACTGACGAGTACTTCCGCACGCTCGCCGCCGACGGCGGCTCGTCGAATCCCGGCGAGTACCTGCGCGGCTTCCTGCGCGCTGCAGAAACGATCGCCAAGGACCTCGGCGGCGCACCGGGCGTTCCGGCCGTCTCCGAGCACGAGGAACAGGCGCTCGTCCTCGGCGCGACGTGGGGCCTCAGCGCCTGCCGCGTGCCGCCGAGCACCCGCAGCGGCGCGGGCATCAAGATCGCCGTCCTCGACACGGGGATGGACCTCGGCCACCCCGATTTCGCAGGCCGCAGCATCACCAGCGCGACCTTCGTCGGCCAGCCGGTGCAGGACCTCCACAATCACGGAACGCACTGCATCGGGACGTCCTGCGGTCCGCAGGCTCCATCCGGAAGTACGCCGCGCTACGGAATCGCGTTCCGCGCGGCCATCTTCGCCGGCAAGGTTCTGAGCAACAGCGGCAGCAGCGTCGGCGGCAGCGTTCTGGCCGGGATGAACTGGGCCATTGCCAACCGCTGCGAGGTCATCTCGATGTCCCTAGGCTCGCAGTCTTCGGCCCAGCCGTACTACACCGCGGCCGGCCAGGCCGCGCTCAATGCCGGTCTGCTCATGATCGCCGCCGCCGGCAACGCAGGCGCGAACGTGCCCACGGGAGCTCCGGCGAACTCGCCGACGATCATGGCAGTTGCCGCCCTCGACGCCAATCTGGCTCCGGCCATCTTCTCGCAATCCGGCAAGATCGAGATCGCCGGACCGGGCGTCAACATATTCTCGTCATTCCCCCGCCCCGCGCGCTACGGGTACATGAGCGGCACGAGCCAGGCCACGCCGCACGTGGCGGGTTGCGCGGCGCTGTGGGCGGAAACGTCGTCGAGCCTGCGAGGGATCGCTCTGCGGCAGAAGCTGATGCAGACCGCGAGGCACCTGCCCTTCCCTGCCACGCGCGTCGGCGCCGGCCTCGTTCAGGCACCGTAACTGCTGCGTTCCTCCTGTACCCGCCGGCAAAACGCCGGCGGGAATTCAACGGAAGTTCATCCTGCGGAGCGCAGCGACCGTCAGGATCTTCGGTCAGCCCGCCGGTGTTGCGCGCGTATCATCCGAGATCCTGACGATCGCTGCGCTCACGCAGGATGGTTTTTATACGGAGGCGCTATGGCGAACGAGAAAAAGGATTGGGTCGTGACGACCTCCGGCGACCGGCCGCTGGCGGAGGTCGCGAAGGATCTCAAAAAGCACGGCTTCAAAGTCGGTGAAGTCCTCCACGAGCTGAACATGATCACCGGCGAGGGCGGCCACGACGTTGCCGCGAAGGCGCGCAAAGTCAAAGGCGTGACGGACGTTTCCGCCAACGTCGGCGCGGATGTGGGGCCGCCGGGGTCCTCGGAAACGTGGTAATGCGTCAGGAGCGCTTGGCTGGCCCGGTGTTCCGATCAGCGGCGAAGCCGCGCGAAAGAACCGTAGCCCACGGCTTTCAGCCGTGGGGAAACGGAGGTTGTTCATTTTGCGAGCCCGCCTTGGCGGGCGATAGAAAGCTTTCTTTCGCCCGCTCAAGCGGGCTCACAAGCCCTCGGCACACTCGAGTTCCCACGGCTCGAAGCCTTGGGCTACGGTTCTTACGCCGGCTTCGCCGACGAGGACGCCAGCACTCCGTCGCGCAGACCTTGCCCTTGTTATAGTCGTGCCGATGTGTGGCATCTACGGAATGGTCGCGGGCGGCGCGGCGCTGCGATATCCCGAGGTTCTCGGCTTCATGGGCGAGGCACTGCGGCACCGCGGGCCGGACGGCCACGCCGAGTTCGCGCGCGCCGAAGCCGCCATCGGTACCGAGCGGCTGCGCATCATCGACCTGCACGAGCGCGCCGACCAGCCATTCGCCGCGCCCGGCTCGCAGGTCTGGCTCGAATGCAATGGCGAGATTTACAACGCCGCCGAAATCCGCGCGCGCTATCCCGACTATCCGTATCGATCGAAGTCCGACGTCGAAACGATCCTGCCGCTCTATCTCGAGCGAGGCGTCGCCGCGATTCCGGAGCTGGACGGCATGTTCGGATTGGCGATATGGGATGCGCGGACGCAGACGCTGATCCTCGCGCGCGATCGCGCCGGCGAGAAGCCGTTGTTCTACGCGAAGGCCGGCGCCGAGGTCATTTTCGCGTCTGAGCTGCAATGCCTGCTGCGGCATCCCGACATCAGCCGCGAGCTCGATCCGATCGCCATCGGCGAGTACCTGCGGCTTGGATATGTGCCCGAACCGCGCACGCCGTTCCGCGACGTCCGCCGCGTCGAGGCGGGGACGTTCCTTCGAATTCATCAAGGTGATATTGAAACCGTTCGCTACTGGGATCCCGCATCCTTCCGCATCGAACGCATCTCCGCCCGCGCTGCCATCGACGAAACGCAGCGCCTCGTTGAGCGCGCCGTCGAAAAGCAGGTGATGTCCGACGTTCCCGTCGGCGTCTTCACCAGCGGCGGCCTCGACTCCTCGATTCTGGCCACGCTCGCGGCGAAGTTCATTGGCGTCGATCGCGTGCACACCTATTCGGCCGCGTTCGCGGAGCAGTCGTATGACGAGAGTCCTGTCGCCGAGGAGCTGGCGAAACGGATTCGAACGCGCTATGTGCCGGTGCGGACGGATGCGGAGACGTTGACGGAAGCGCTGCAGGCCGTCGTCGGCGGCGTGGCCGAGCCGCTGTCCGATCCCGCCATCCTGCCGACGTACCTCCTCGCCCGCGCCGCACGGCAGCATGTGAAAGTCATCCTCAGCGGCGAAGGCGCCGACGAGCTTTTCGGCGGCTACCCGACCTACCTCGGGCACAAGATCGCGCCGCTCTACGACACGATGCCGTCGTTCATCCGCGCGATGCTGCGAAGGATCGTCCAGCGCGTCCCGTCATCGACGAAGAAGGTGACGCTGGAGTTCCTCCTCAAACGCTTCGTCTCCGACGCCGAGAAGCCGTGGATCGAACGCCACCTGGCTTGGTTCGGCACCGGCCTCACCCCCTCGGTCTACAAGCTCGGATCGGATCTGCCCGACCTGCCGCCGTCCAACGGCGACGCCCTCGCCGGCGCGATGCTGCTCGATTACCGCAGCTATCTTCGCGACAACCTCCTGGTGAAAGTCGACCGCGCCACGATGTTGTCCTCGGTCGAAGCGCGCGCCCCGTTCCTCGATCGCGACGTCACGCGCTTCGCGCTCTCACTCCCGACCGACCTGCGCCTCCGCCGCTTCGAAACGAAATGGGTCCTGAAAAAAGCTGCCGAACGCTGGCTCCCCAAGGACGTGATCTACCGCCGAAAACGCGGCCTCAGCGTCCCCATCGCCAGTTGGATCAACGAGGGATTGCGCCACGAAGTGGATCGCCTCCTCGCGCCGGCGAAACTCCGCGCCCAAGGCCTCCTCGACGAGCAACACGTCGCCGACCTCCTCTCCGCCCACCGCACCGGACGCGCCAACAATGCCAAGCCGCTCTGGGCGCTGATCGTGTTGCAGTACTGGATCGAGAACTGGGCTAGCTGATTTTCAACCACAAAGACACAAAGGACACAAAGGTGCTCTCTTTGTGTCCTTTGTGCCTTTGTGGTGAATCGATTTTTTCAGTCGACGAGCCGCTCGTCGATCCGGATCTCCGAGGTCAGCGTCTTGTGGACCGGGCATCGCTTGGCGACGGACAACATCCGCTCCCGCTGCTCCGCCGTGAGATTGCCGATGAGCTTGATCTCGACGGTGAAGCGATGGATATAGCCGTTCGTGGTGAGGCAGTCCGCGCAGTCCTTCGCATACATCCGGTCATTCGCGATGGTGATCTCCACGCCCTCCAACGGGATGTTCTCTTTCGCCGCCACGACGCGCAGCGTCATCGACGTGCAAGTCCCCAACGCCGCCGCCAGAAAGTCATACGGCGTCGGCCCCGCCTCGGTACCGCCGGCACTGACCGGCTCATCCGCAACCATCCGATGCGGACCCGCCTCGATGTCATTCCGAAGCGAAGCGCCTGCGCGGACGATGACTGGTTGCATGAGTGACCTCCTTAGCTCGACGAAGACTTCACTGCCGGTACGGCAACAGCGTCAACCTTCCCGCGGTCCATGTCTCACCCCTAGGAACCAACGGCAGCCAGTACCAAGTCGGCGATTCGCCGGCTAACGCGATGCGGGCGAAGAGACCGGCGGCGTTGCGGGAGAACGGGTTGACGATGGGCGGGGAGAGCTCGAGCGTCATCGTGTCGGTGTAGCGGGTGGCGGTATTGGGGGCGATGCCGCGCCAGCCGCAGGTGGTGGGGATCGTGATCGGGATTTCAGCGGCGGTGGATGTTGCCGCGGCGGCGGCGCGCGAGGAGTCGAGCGTGCCGTGGTAGAAAAATGAATCGGACAGCGACTGCATCGTCAGCGGTGTGATCAGCGACGGCTGCGCGGTTTTTACGATGTTGATGGTGGTCGCGCTCGAGATGCCTTCGTCGCGCAGGCTGGAGCAGAACGAGTCGAGGATCGACGCGGGAATCGCGTTCCATTGCGGAGCGCGGGGTGGCGCTGTCGTTGGCGATGACGCGCAACCGATGAAGATCAGGGCAACGAGCAGTGCGGTCCACGCGCGGAGGCGCGTTGAACAATCCAGCCCCGGGCTCTGCCCGGGGTTCGCGATGGCGGCGTGGGTTGCGACCGCGGAGGCGGTCGCCAGAGATTTTGTAGCGGCCGCCTCCGCGGCCGCGTAACTATGGCCGATCGCTAACCCCCGGCCGAGCCGGGGGCTGAATTGTTGGACGCGCCTTCGCGCGTCACGTTGGATTTCGGCGTCTGTCATACAAGTCTCAATTGCGGCGTCAATTTCGCTTCGAAAAACTCGCGAATCTCACTCGCCGGCTTCTTCGAAATCAGTTCGCGCGGCGACTCCTCATACCAGTCGGTCGGAAAGAACTGCGTATACGTCTGCTGTGTGAATCGCTTGCACAGCAGGGCGATGATGCCGATGTCCGTTTCGCTGCGAATCACCCGTCCAGCCGATTGCACCACGCGCGTCATGCCCGGGATCAGGTACGCGAACTCGAAGCCCGAGCCGTACTGCTCGTCGTAGTACTGGCGCAGCAGCTCCTGTTCGAAGCTGACCTGCGGCAACGCGGGGCCGATCACCATCACTCCCGAAAGCATGTCGCCACGATAGTCGATCCCCTCGGCATACATGCCGCCGGAAACGGCCATGATCAAGTTCCCCTTGCGCGAGCGCTCGCGCAGGATGTCCAGCATGGCGTTGCGCTCGTAGTCGGTCATGTCGGTGCGCTGCACCATCACGTGCTTGCGGATCGGCGGCATGCGCTCGGCGATCTCGCGCAAAAACGCATAGCTCGGAAAGAGCGCCAGAAAGTTGCCGTCGCCTGCCTCGGCGATCGACGCGACGTTGTCGGCGATGCGATCGTACGAATCCGCGCGCTTCTTGTACGACGTGTCGACCTCGGAGATCACCACGATCTTGCGATTGCCGCGCGGAAACGGCGACGGCAGCGACAACTCCGTCGTCCGGTCGGTCGGAAAGCCGAGAAGCTTGCGGTAGAAGTCGAACGGTTCGAGAGTGGCGGAGAGCGCGATCGTCGCATGCGCTGATTCGAAAATGCGCCCGAGGAAGCGTGAAGGGTCCTTGCAGAAAACTTTGAATTTCAGGCCCTCGGGGGTGCGCTCGATGATGTGCGCGAACTCATCGCCCTTCTCCGTCATCAGATTCGCGACTTTCACCAGCTTGAAGTAGAAATCGATGAGCGGATCGTCAGTCTCGACGATGCGGTTCTCGATCTTCCAGCCGATGTAGTGCATCACCAGCCGCTCCCACTCGGTGCGCTGATCGAGGAACAGTTCGCGGTCCGGCTCGCACAGCGACTGCTTGACCGACGGATCTTCGCCGAACGATTCGGCCAGCGTGTGGAAGTGCTCGCGAAGGACTTCCAGCAACTCCTCCGCCCCCTCCAGCCAGCAGTTGCGCGTGGCCAGATGTTGGCGGATGCGGTCGAACTGCTCCTCGTGCAACTCGGGCGAGTAATAACCGCGGCCACGGTCGACGAGGTTGTGCGCCTCATCGACGACCAGCACGCAATCGCCGTAATCGTTCTCCTGCTGGTACGCCTTGAGACCGACATACGGATCGAAGATGTAGTTGTAATCGCAGACGATGACGTCGGCCTGTTCGATCAATTCGAGCGACACTTCGAACGGGCAGACCTCGTTCGACTTGGCCATCTCGAACGTGATCTGCGGATCGAAATAGCTGAACGACGTGACCAGGTGATTGAGCAGGTCGGTGCGCTGCATCTTGTCGGAGTAGCGCGCCGCGTACGGGCAGAAATCCTCATGGCAGATGATCTCCGTATGCGCGCACATCTTCTGCTTGGCGCGAATGCGCAGCACGCGAAACGAACCGTCATTGAGCGCCTGAAGCGCTTCGACCGCGGCGTCCTGCTGCATCGTCTTCGAGGTGAGGAAAAAGAGCTTCTTGCCGAGCTTCAACGCCTGCTTCACCGCCGGATAAAGCACGGCCATGGTCTTGCCGATGCCGGTCGGCGCGGAGACGAGCAGCGCCTCCTTCTGATACACGGTTCGCGCGACGGCGGAGATCATCTCCTGCTGCCCGGCGCGCATCTCCGCGAACGGAAAGGTGAGCGTGTCGGCGAACGCGCGCTTGGCCACGCGCAACGCGACGGCCGTTTCAAGATCGGTGACGAGCCGCTCCAGCCGCTCGTTCAGCGTCTCGATGATCTTGTCGCGGTCGAACTCGGCATCGATCGTTTTCGCGTCGCCTGAAATCAGATCGATGAGCACGAGCTGCGGGATGAACGTGAATCCCTCAAAGTCCGGCTGGCCCGACAAAAAGTACGAATACAACAGCAGTTGCAGCAGATGCCGCTGCAGTTTGTCCGAGCGATAGAGCGCTTCCAGCTCGAGATCGAAGTGAATCGATTTCACTTCCTCGATCGTGACGGTCTTGGCCGCTTTGTCGACCGACAGCCCGTCGATCCGTCCGGTGATGGTGACGGTCCACGCGCCCGCCTGCGTCCGATGCATCACATGCACCTCGGCCCGATAATTCGCATCCTCCCCCGTCCGCTGCTCGGCGCGCTTGGTGTGGATATCCTGCCCGATCCACATCCGCCGAAACCCGTCCCCGCGCTCGACTCCGATGCGCCGATACGTCGATTCGTGAACGAGATCGCCAACGGAACAGACGATCTCCCTCTTTTCATGGTCGACGCGCATGGGGTTATTGATGGTAACAGGGGTTCGGTGTTCTAGCGCCGAAGAGAACCGTTTCACGCGGAGACGCGGAGGCGCGGAGAAAAGCGAAGAGAAGAAACGACTTCCACGGTTACTCCCGAATCGCCGCGTCCGCGCGCGGAGGCGCGCCAAACAATCCAGCCCCCGGCTCTGCCGGGGGTAGGCGTGACGAGACGTATTCGTGGCCGCGGAGGCGGCCACTACAAAGAAGCCGCGTCGCTCTGCATCGCCGCCAACATCCCACACGCGGCGTGTTTCGCTGCGCCGCCGGAGTAGCGGCGGACGATCGGGATGCCGAGCGTGCGCAACTCATCGCGGAAGGATGAGAGCTCGTCATCCGTCGCGCGGCGGTAGCCATCCGGGCGCGCGTCATTGACGTCGATCAGATTCAGTCGCAGCGGCACGCCGTCGAACAGCGTCCGCAACGCCGACACCTCATCCGCACCCGTGTTGATCCCGCCGAGGACGACCCAGGCGATCGTGGCGCGTCCGCCGGCGGACTGCTGATAAACGCGAACGGCGTCGGCCAGCTCGCGCACCGGCCACGCGGACGCCGACGGCAGCAACGCACGCCTTCGCTCATCGACCGCCGATGTCAACGACACGATCAGGCGGAACGGCTGCCGCTCGCGAGCGAAGCGGAGAATTTGCGGTACGAGTCCGACGGTCGAAATGGTGATGTTTTTCGCGGCGATGCGCCCGCCGCACGGATGCGAGAGGATCGCCGCGGCCTGCATGACCGACGCATAGTTATGCAGCGGCTCGCCCTGTCCCTGAAACAGCGCGCCCGTGACGACGCCCGGCGCTTCATCGCGTACCGCCATCCACTGCGCCACGATCTCCCACGGCTCCAGATTGCGAATCAATCCGAGGCGGCCGGTTGCGCAGAAGGAACATCCCATCGCACAGCCGGCCTGGCTGGAGATGCAGACCGTGAATTTCCCCGCTGCCTCCAACGGAATCCGCACGGCCTCGGCGAGCGCGCCGTCGTGCAGGCGAAAGAGATACTTGACGAAGCCATCGCTCGGATCGGTGGCGCGTTCGACGATTTCGAGCGGCTGGCGCGTCGTGAATCGCTCCACGGCGTCTTCAACCTTGCGCGGCACCGGACGCGAAGTCGGAAAGCCGCTGCGTCCCGCCATCACATGCGCGATGACGCGTCGCGCCTCGGCATCGCGAATCTCGACGCCATTCGCGCGCAAGTGCACGGCGAGATCGGAAGGAAGCAAACCGAGGAGATGCATCAGCGCTCCCCGTCGGCGTAGCCGGCGTAAGAACCGTAGCCCAACCCCTTCAGGCGTGGGTAATCGAATAAGCGGAGAGTTTGTGAGCCCGCTTGAGCGGGCGAAAGAAAGCTTTCTATCGCGCGCCAAGGCGCGCTCACAAATCGATGACGACATCGGCTGACCCACGCCTGAAGGCGGTGGGCTACGGTTCTCACGGCCGGCTTCGCCGGCGGACCGTCATCGCGCTTCATTGAGTAGGAGCACGATTTCCTGCGAACGCATGTCGGCGCCGGGCGCGACGCGGTACTCCCCTTCGTGCTCTTCGACCAACTTCAGACGATCGAGATCCTGCTTGCTGATGCCGCACGCTTTCGCGAACGCCAGCCACCGCGGCGGCGCGGCCGATTCAACTTCATCCTCACCCAGCATCGGCTCGCCCGCGCAATTGAAATGCTCGCAGCCGAACTGCTCGGCGCACTGCGGACACGGCGGCGGATCATTGAAATCCGCCAGCTCGCTCTCCGTCAGCACGCGCATCACGCCGCCGCGCTTCTCGCGAACGTAGGTCAGGCCGCTCTCGCTGCTGGAGAGGAGGTCAAACCGCTGCGCGTCGGTGTCGCCGGTGTCCATGTGACGGAATCGTATCGTACAGCGCATGGCGAGGAGGAGCCGAACGCCTCGGGAGGCCAATTCAGGCGACCGTGCAACCTCTTGCAGGAGGTCGCGATTCTCTTCGAAGAGGTTCCGCGTCCTCCTGCAAGAGGTCCAGCTCCTCTTCGAAGTGGTGCCGATTCTCCTTGCAAGAGACCGAGATCTTCTTCCAAGAGGTCCGACTCCCTTCGCAAGAGACCCAGCTCCTCTTCGAAGAGATCCCGTTCCCCTTGCAAGAGGTGGCGATCCTCTTCGAAGAGGTCCGGTTCCCCTTGCAAGAGGTCCGACTCCTCTTCGAAGAGGTCCGGTTCCCCTTGCAAGAGGCCGGATCTTCCAATGGAAGGCTCAGATTTTCGCTACATCCAGAAATCGCGCGGATACAACCGCACCAGCGCCCCTCCGAACGTTTGCAGATAGCGCTCGTACGCATCGAGCTGCTTATCCGGTCCGATGACAAAGTACGACGAATCCGCGGCCGGCTTCCACGTCGCGCCGTCGTAGCCGGGGAGGGAGGCGGAGAGGACGCGATCCTTACGGTCGAAGAGCTTCTCGCCGAGGTTCGGATCCGCACGGAGAGCGAGGATCGACTGGCGGAACTTGCGCACCTGCTCCGGCGTCTGCCCATCGGCAAGATCGGCAGCCATCGCTTCGGCGCGGGTCTCGTAGGCAGCGGCGCCGCGCAGTTCGCCGAACGCTTGCGCGATCGTGTAGTCGGCCAGCGACGGATCACGCGGAGCAGAACGCAGTTCGCCGATCACGAAGCGGATCGTCTGCGGCAGTTCGGGCGTCCGCTCGGCGTAGTAGCCGGTACGTCCGGCGCTGACCGATCCGCGCAAACCGTTGCTGTAGGCGAGGCCGGCACCGATCGTCTTGAGGAAGATGCCATGCGCGCCCGCGCCGGCAAAGAGTCGCGAGGAGAGGAAGTCAAGCTGCTTCTCGCGATCGTTGAAATCGGCGTACGAAGTGCCCGGCGCGGAGGTGATGACCACGCCGCCGTTCATATTCGGCGCGAGGAGGCCGACGAACGACGGCGGATCGGTGATGGCGCCGCGCTGCCGCAGCCGGGCCTCGACGATGTTCTGTCCCTTGATCATCACGCGCGACACCGGCGCCGGATCGAGCGCGTTGATCAAACCCGCGATCGGTGCTTCGAGCGATTTCTGCGTCGACGCCGAGGCGGCCTGGAACATGCGCGCGTTGCCGGCGTGCAGGATGCGCTTCCGCACCGCATCCAGCTTCGCCAGCGCCTCGGCGGGCGGAGTGGCGAGGTCGTCGCGCATGTCGGTGACGAGCTGCGACCAGTCGGCAGCGAGGCTGGCGTCAGGGATTTCGACGAGCGTCAGATCGAGATCTTTCAATGCGTCGGCCGCGATCGATTTCGCGCCCGGCGAGAGCTGCGCGTAGGAAGTTGCCAAGGAGAGCAACGAATCAGGCGCACTCCCTTTGCCGGACGTCACCGCGGCGATGAATGCTTTCAGATCGGCGCGCGAAGCACGGGCCGATGCGAGTGACGTCAGATACGCGGCGATCGCATCGCGATCGCCCGCCGGCGCTTCCTTCAACATCCAGCGCAACCGCAGCGCGTTGTGCGAGCGCGTCAGGAACGAATTCGTGCCCATGAGCAGCGCGCTGTCCTGCCGCCGCCACGCCTCCGCCGGATTCTGTACCCACTGCTCCTCGGCACCCTGCATCGTGTTGCGCAACTGGCTCAGCGACTGATCGACCGCATCACGAATGCGCGCCAGATTCTCCACCCGCCAGTCGGGATGCTCGAGCACGAGCCGCATCCATTCGATGGCCCGCTTCGATTCCGCCAGATCGTTGCCCGCCCCTCGGACGACCAACTCCGCGCGATTGGTGCGCGTGTTCGTGCTGTAGTTCGCGTTGAGCGACAGAATCTCGTTGCGCAGCCGCTCCGTCATCTCGTCGAACGACACGGGCTTGCCGTTCTCGATCACGCCGACGCGCGTGAGCAGGTTCGACAGCAGCGCGAGGTAGCGATAGTCGTCCGGTGGCAGCGTGTCGAGACGCAGCGCGATGCCGGTGGTGGCGCTGGTCATGTTCTCGAACGTGGAGGCCACCATCGGAACGTCGTGCGCAAGCTTCGTCGTGGCGAACTTCAGCCCGTCATCGATCGTCATCGGCGGCGCATCGATGAACTTGGCCGCCTTGACCGCCTTGGCAGCGGTGTCGATGCGCACGGTCTCGGCGTCGTAGTCGGTGCGATACCGCTTGATGGCCTCCTGCGGATCCGTCACCCCGTACTGATGCGCCAACCTCAACGCCTCGGCATTCGCACGCGCGGCGCGCTCCGAGTCGTTGCGCGCGATCATCTCCGGACTCGGCTTCGCAGCGACCGCGTACGGCTCAGTGCCGATAATGGACCATCTCGCCAGCGCGTCGCGCCAGAAATTCTTCTTCGTCGCGATCAGCGCATCGACATGCGCAAGCTGCGGTTTCATCGTCAGCGACTTTTTGAACGTGCCGGTCTTCTCCAGCGCGAGCAGCTGATCCATCCACGCCGACCCCGTGTTGCGGAAGCCGAACAGCGGCGGCGAGTTGACGAACTTGGAGAGGTCGCGATGCTGCTCGACGACTCGGCCCGCGATGCGCTTGTTGAATTCGTCGAGCTCCGGCGATCCATCCGGCAGGTTCGCGATGCGCGCGATTTCATCCGTGACCACCTTCCGAACCTCGGCCAGTTTTTCGCCGGTGAGATTCGTTGCCGAGACGTCGCCGAAGAAGATCGAGACGCTGTGTCCCTGATCGGAGCTGACGCGATTGCCGACCGTCTTCGCACCGATATCCATCGTCCGCGTCTTGCTGTCGATGAACTTCTTGTACAGATTCGACGTGGCGTCGCTGGCGATGTTGTCGAAGAAAAGATTGAGCAGCAGCTCGTCGTCGGCATTCAAATCCATCCGCGTAGCCGGCCACGTCAGCACGATCGGGCTCGGCTGCTGCGGATTGCGATTCGGATACTCGGTGAAGGCGAGCGTGCCCGCGGGCGACGCGGCCGGCTTTGGCTGATCCTCCATCTTCATGCCCTTGTGCACACCCGCGTGTCCCTCCAGGCGATCGAGGATGGCGTCGATGCGCGTCAACGCGTCGGCGACCGGAACATCGGGCGGCAGCGCCACGATCGATCCCATGTTCGCGAGGAAGTAGTGCGCCTCATGAAACCCGCGGATGTCCGCAGGCTGCATGGTCCGGATGCCGGATGGCTCGCCGCCGGCGTTGTACGACAGCGGATGCTCCTTGCCGTAGACGAGCTGACCCGTCGTCCGGAACAGCTGGCGGAACGAACCCGACGACGAGCTGGTCATCTCGTTGTAGACGGAGCCCTTCTCTTCGAGCCGGAGCGAGTGATCGGGATTCTCGGTCACGCCGAAGTTGCGCACCTCGCGGCGGATCTCTTCATCCGTGTAGTCGGGATTCAGCAGCGCGTTGAGCTGCGCATCGAGCAGCTTGAAAAACACGCCCGGACCAGCCGAGGTGTTGAAGACGTAGTTCGTACGCCATTGTCCGGTGTAGGCGCTCGACTGCGAGAGCCACATCGTGTCCAGCCCCGCAAACGCGCGCCCGGTCGTCCCCTTGCCGACCAGCAAATGCTCCTGCGTATGCGGCTCCCCCTGATCCGACACCGGAAACGAATTCACCCACGTATGAGCCTGCGGCACCGACTCGATCTGCAACAGATCAAGCGTGAAGTTGCTCCGCCTGTGAACGAGTCTTGCGCCGACGGGCTTGTCGGCATCGTTCAGATAGACGGATTCCACCCGAAACCCGCTGATCTCCTGGTTCTTGGTCAGTTTGCCGAAATCAACCGGCGGTGCGGCGAGCGTGGACATGGCGATGAGCGAGGCGAGGATAGCGATGGTTGCGCGCATGAGCGGGACATTGTAATTGGCCTCGGAGACTCGTTATCAGGCCACACCCTGCCGCTTGCCAGAGCACAGACAGGAGTGTCTGTGCCACACCAGCTCTCCCCCGCCGCACCATCGCGCAAGAACGGCAGGATGCATGTGGCACAGACACTCTTGTCTGTGCTGGTGAGGCTCGGGACGACTGAGAATCACGGGCGCGTTTGTCATCCTGAGCCGCCGAAGCCACGCAGCGCGAAGCGCGAAGATGGCGCAGGACGGCGAAGGATCTCAAGTTACGCGAGTTCCGTTGGAACCCGGGTTTCAGCAAATGTTGCGCATCTTGAGATCCTTCGCCTCCTACGGCGTCTCCGCCTTCGGCTCCGCGCCTCCGGCAGCCTCAGGATGACAGCTACCGCGGTGACGCGGCACACTCCGGCCAGGACATCGCCATCTCGAACCCGTCCACGTCGGACGCGATCTCCTCGGCGTACGCGCAGACCACATCCTCCAACTCGCGCGTCAGCACGTCATCGACCGAGGTCTGGTTCCGGCGCGCCAGCCATTGCAGCATCTCTTTCTGATACCGCGGCACTCTGGTCCGCAGTTCCACCAGCCGGATGGCCTCGGGCATCACCCGCGCCGCGTCGTCGCCGAGGGCCTCCTCGATCATCGACTGAGGCCACGTCCGCATCGCCGCCGCGATCATCTCTTCCTTCGAAACCCGCATCCCCATCGCGGTCGAAACCGCTACAATCGTCCCCTCGGCGATCTCGGCCTTCAACTCCAGAAACGAGATCCCCAACCGATCAGCAGCCTTCATGTACGCCACATTCGGACGAGGAGTAAGAAAGATACGGCGGATGGAAATGCGGGTGAGTTTGTCCATGGATGATCTCCTCTCGATGTACTGCGATAACATAATACTGCTACAGCAGTATGTCAAGAGCGAGTGTGGATGAGTGGCCGCCATCCGCCGAGAAGCTGAGACGTTCGGACGCGAGTTGCGCAAGGTCCGGCTGAAACGCGGCCTGAGCCAGCAAGCGCTCGCCGAGCGCTGCGGCTCGAACATTCCCTACATCAGCGAGCTGGAGCGAGGGTTGAAGGCCCCGACGCTGACGATGATCCTGCGCCTTGCCGGTGCGCTCGAATGCAAGGTCCGCGACTTGATGCGCGTGTTCGACACGGCGCCGCCGAATTCGTTTCTTCAGTAGCGCGAGCCGATTCGCGCGGCTTGGTGTTTTCTAAGGGCTAAGCCGGTACAAACTCACGCCGTGACACTCGCAAAAACCAGTTGGATTTCAGCCAAGAGCTTGGATACTTCCGAGTCGAATCCCATGATCGTGAACCGCTCGGGATAAATGTGACCAAATATACGCAAGACACTCACTGCCACGCCTGCACCAAACCCAATGGCGCCAAGAAGTGCGCGCTCTTCTGGATAGAGTATGAATATCGCATAGTTGACTTGACCCTCAGTCTCCTCTGAATGAAACGATGAGAAGAGCCCAAGCTGGTTTGGATGGGCGCCTAGGTCAATCGTTCCTTCGTAAACTTGCTTGACGTGATCGCCCTCGTAAGGATCGATCTGTACGTGTGTCGATCGAACATTTCCGATTTTAAACTCATCCTTGCATGCCTTCGTCGCGGCGTCGCTCTCGCCACGGCGGAGCCATATCTCGGCTCGTTGAGCAGGCGCAGGATCCTTAGCGATGTGCAGCGCATACCACGCATTCTCAATCGCACTTCTATAAGCGAGATACGCTTCAGGAATCTGGCCACTCATCGACAGTCTGAATCCCGCAAGGAGAGCAGACCAAGCTCGGACACAGAGGAATCTGGGAACCAGAAGGACTTGCTGGTTGTCTTGTTCGAATGTCTCCTGCACACGTTCAAAAATTCGGTTCAAACTCTGAAGTATCGAGTAAACCTGCGGATAATTGAGGGAGGCCGCGCGACAGTTGTACTCAGCCTGCGCGAAGAACGTTGACAGGGGATCGCCGGGCCACGCCGGTACTTGATCGTGATCTGATTTCATTTGCTCGCTCTCGGACACTTATACGTCTTCCGAGTAACTTCCGCACCTTCGTGGGATCACCCGTGGGCAATCGGCAGAGGCGATTCGTGCAGACGTACGCGGTCGCCTTTCCGCCGATTGCGCGCTGCAGTTTCGTGAATGGCGCGATACGCGCGACATCCGCCCCGCCGTGAAGAACGACCTTGTTGGGAACGAACGACGCGAACACCGCCCGCTGGAGCGGTTTCACGTCCGCGCCGGCGAGGACGATTTCGAACGATGGTCCGAGAAGGAAATCGAGTCCGCTCATTAAGTGCGCGGAGGCGGAAGGAACGAGGGTGACGTCGGCGACGCTGGTGCGAAGGAGATCGTCGGCGGCTTTTTCGTAGAGGGCATCGCCAGTGATGCGGGAGAGTCGGACGAGGTTCGTCAGTTGGACGGAGTTGCCGGAGGGGAGGGCGCCGTCGCTGGTATCGCGGGGGCGGATGAGGAGGGTGGCGGCGTCCGACGGAGTTAGGTAGAAGCGGCCGGTTGGGTCGCGGAAGCGGGTTAGGGATTCGCGCTCTAGGGTGATTGCTTTCTGGAGGTAGCGGACTTCGAACGTCGCTTCGTAGAGGTTCAGCAGGCCCCAAGTCAGGAAGGTGTAGTCGTCGAGGAAGGCGGCTTGTTGTTTGTCGGAGTGCTGGAGGTGCGGTTGGGCGAGGAGGACGTTTGCGGCGCGGCGGGCGGCGAGGGCGTAGGTCGCCTCGTCGAGGACGGCGGCGCCTTGCGAGAGCGCGGCGATCATCAGGCCGTTCCAGTCGGTGAGGACTTTCTCGTCGCGGGCGGTGCGGTTGTCGGAGTCGTTCGCGGAGTAGAACGTGCCGTTCGGGGCGCGCAGGTCGCGGAGGACGTACGTGAAGATCGCTCTTGCGGTGGCGGCGTACTCGGGCTTGTGCGTGGCTTGAAACGCTTCGAGGTAGGCCATCGCGATCAGAGCCTGGTCGCAGAGCATCTTTTCGTAGTGCGGCTGTTTCCATTCGGCGTCGACGGCGTAGCGGTGGAAGCCGCCGCGTTTGGCGTCCCAGATCGCGCCTGACCGCATTTTTCGCAGCGTCGTCTCCACCATCGCCAGCGCGTGCGGCTCGCCCGTGCGGCGCCAGTAGCGGAGCAGGAACATGAGTTGGTGCGCGGCGGGGAGTTTCGGAGGGGGATTGAATCCGCCGTTGATTGCATCGAAACGATCGGCGAATTGTTGATACGTTTTTTTCAGCATCTCGGCGCCGGGGATTTCGGCGGATGCGTTGTCCGGCGCCAGCGATTGCATGACCATCGATGCGGTCGATGCGATCTGTTCGGGGTGCTCCTTCCAGGTTTTGCCGAGGTTTGTGAGGAGCGTGGCCAGTCGATCTTTTGGGATGTACGCGGCGGCGAAGAACGGTTTGCCATCCGGAGTGAGGATCACGTTCAGCGGCCAGCCGGGATCGGACATCAGCTTTCTGGCGACGGCCATGTAGGTGCTGTCGACGTCGGGGCGTTCCTCGCGGTCGACCTTGATGGCGATGAAGTTGGCGTTCATGAGTGCGCCGATTTCTTCGTTGGAGAACGACTCGGCATTCATGACGTGGCACCAGTGGCAGGTGGAGTAGCCGATGGAGATCCAGATTGGTTTGTTTTGTTTCTTCGCCTCGTTTAACGCTTCCTCGCCCCAGGGGTACCAGTTGATTGGGTTTTTGGCGTGTTGTTTTAAGTAGGGCGAGGATTCACGGGAGAGACGGTTTTCACGCGGAGGCGCGGAGGGGGCGGAGAGAGACGCTGTTTTCGCTGGCGTAGCCTGCGTAAGAACCGTAGCCCCCGGCTTCAGCCGGGGGTTCGCGAGCGGCCCATTTTCGTGAGCCCGTTTTAACGGGCGATAGAAAGAGTTTCGCGAGCGGCCGTTCTTTCGCCCGCTTAAGCGGGCTCTCACTTCATCGGCATCCGGTAACCCCCGGCTGAAGCCGGGGGCTACGGTTCTTATGGCGGCTACACCGCCGATTAGGCGAGGCGGCGGCGCGATTTGCGCGGCTGCCAGCAGCAGCATTTCCAGGATCACTTTTGCAGGCCGGTGGATTGGTTGATTCGGTATGTGTGATCGGCGGCTAATCCTTTGAACGTCTGTCTCTCGCCGTTGGGCCAGATCACCGTTACGTCGGCTCTTGTGTCCGCGCCTAGGCCGAGGTGTTGTTCCTTTGGGGATGAGGTGAGGTAGCCGATGGTGCTGAAAACTTCGCGCCAGAGGTTTTTGAGATGGGCAGTATCGACGAGGATTTTGGCGCCGATGGCGTCTCTCGTTACGCCTTTGGAGGGATCGCCGGTGAGGTGGATCTTGATCCAGTGATTTCCGGGAGTGCCGTTGTTGCGGTAGAGCATCGCGGGGCCGTTGAAGTTGTTGACCATCATGTCGAGGGCGCCGTCGTTGTCCATGTCGAACATCACTACGGCTCTTGCGTTGCCGGCGGGGTCGGCGCCGCTTTGGGATGACTGCTCTTCGAGCATGCCGTTGCGATTCACGAAGAAGACTGGGGCTTCCTTTTCGGCGACGGGGACGATGGTCTGCTGTTGTTGCCCCGAGGAGTTGGTGAAGTAGGGGTTGACGCTGGAGTACACCGCGTATTCGTTCATGCCGTTGACGAGGTAGAGATCGTCGTCGCCGTCGTTGTCGAAGTCGAAAAAGTTTGCGCCCCATGACCAACCGGTCGACTTGTAGCCGCGGCCGACGGCTTGCGACTGCGCATAAGAAACCAGCTTGCCGTCTTTCGCGTTCGACGTCCAGAGATCGTTCGCTTCGACCACGCGCATGTTGGCCATCTTCTGGGGATTGAATTTCAGGCGTGTCTTGGCGTCGGGGAGGACGTACTTTTCGTCCTTGTTCATTGTGACGATATTGGAGATGTAGACGTCGGGGAAGCCGTCGCGATTGAGGTCGGTGATGCCGATGTTCATCGTGTAGCTCGGCTTGTCGGTGCCGAGTTTGGACGAGACTTCCTCGAACTTGATTGGCTCTTGTGACCCTGCGGGTCGGCCGAGGTTGCGGTACCAGGCGTTCGCGCCGAAGTCGTTGCCGCAGATGAGATCCTCCCAGCCGTCCCCGTCGAAATCGACGTGGTTGATGGCTTGGGCCCAGCCGGTGTTGTCGACGCCGCTGCCGGCGGTGACGTCCTCGAAGACGAAGTTGCCTTTGTTGCGAAAGAGCTTGTTCGGAAGGCCGTTCGTGTTGCGGCGGGCGAACGTCGGGAGGACGCCGTGGACGTAGTCGCCGAAGTAGCCGATGTAGAGGTCGAGCAGGCCGTCTTTGTCGAAGTCGAGCGCGGTGGCGGGACCGCCGACGAGACCTTTGCCGCCGAGGTTCGTGCGGGCGGTGACGTCCTCGAACTTGGCATTTCCGAGGTTTTTGTAAAGACGATGATCGTCGTCGGCGTAGGTGATGAGGATGTCTTGCAGCCCATCATTGTCAAAGTCGGCGATGATCGGCTGGCGCGGCTCGCCGGGGCGTCCGTCGGTGCGTTTCCAATTGAGACCAGCCGATTCGGTGACGTCGGTGAAGTGACCCTTACCGTCGCCGAGATACAAGGCGTTGCCGGAACCGCTGAGGACGAGGACGTCGATGAAGCCGTCGCCATTCACATCCTCGGCGGCAATTCCTGAGCCGCCGAATGCGGGCGGAACGGCCAGCACGGTTTCGGTCTCTTTGACCGAGTAGCTGCGGATGAGGCGGGCCAGCCAGTCGGACATGCGGTGCTCGAATTTGACGCCGCTGTTCGCGGTGACGTCGGTGAAGAACTTGGACGTATTTTTTGACGATTTCGACGGCGCCGAGGCGATCGTCGTCGTCACTTTCTTCGCGGGAGGAAGCGCGGCGTTCTTGTCGAGCAGCGACTGAATCGTTTTCAACGATTGCGATAGATCGGAACGATCGAGACGGTCGCGATTCGCAACGGTGGCGCTCTTCCCCGCCACGCGCAGAATCAACGTTCCCATCTGCGCGCCCCCCTCCGTGAGCAGCTCAGCCGCAAACGGATCGAGCTCCAGCGTCCCTTTGTATTTCGGATCGTTGAGGACTTCGTTCAGATACATCCAGTGCAGACCGGGATCGCGAAAGGCATCCAGGTCATACGCCTCGATCACGATCTGATCGGACTTCGGCAGCCGCGGAAAGTAGATGCAGTCCTCGTATTCGTTGAGGACGTGCGGCTCATACATCTGAACAGCATCATGCACGTCGTCGATGCGGATGAGCGGATGGCCACGCTTCTTCGCGCGCTTCTCCGCTTCGAGCATGACGTCGCCGGTCCAGGCCACCATCGTCTCCGTGAATTGCTTCTTGAACGCCGTCCCATCCTCGGCATCGCTCGGCCACATGTGGCGCGCCATGTAGACCTGCACGTTGCGGGAGAAAACGGCGTTGGAGAGGTCGTTGTATTTTTCGAACGCGGCCAGCTTCTCGGCGACGATCGCCTTGCTGGTGGCGAATTTTTCGCCGGACTTGGCTGGTGCAGCGTGTGATGCAACCACCGGCTTGCTCGATCCGACGATGCCCGACCACGCGGCTTTCATCTCCGCGCCGTTGATCTGATGCTGGTTCTTCGTCCGCGTGTCGCGGTCGGCATGTTGCAGCGCGGCGAGCGTGATGAGATCGACCGACTCCTTGAACAACTCCACCGCCTTTTCATCGAGCGGGAGGAGGTTCGTCCCGTCGACGAAGGCGTCCTGCTGGACGGAGAGAATCGCGCGCAGCGCGTAGGCGACCGCGCCGTACTGGCGTTTGTCGCGCGCGCTGATCTCGGTGCGGCGGGCGTCA
>Ga0233356_1000085_pt1 | contig 23785 bp, 21 predicted proteins | sample GEONSFMMS_FD_180700 | JGI IMG/M metagenome (GOLD analysis project Ga0233356, IMG submission 180700) | Soil microbial communities from Shasta-Trinity National Forest, California, United States - GEON-SFM-MS | ecosystem: Environmental > Terrestrial > Soil > Temperate forest > Bulk soil | place...
CGGATAGACCGGCCACACGTATCCCTTCGACATATCGGGCTTGGCCGGACACTCCGCCGCGCCGCCCTCGGTGGTCGCATAGACGATGCGGTCGCCCTGCGGGTACTTGAAGTAGCCGCACGTCGTCCGTCCCTTGCCGCTGGAGACGAGCTTCGTGTCGCCGGTGGCCAGGTCCATCGTGTACTCCTGATCGCACCCGGCGCCGGGCGGCGTGGCCTGATAGATGATCTTCGTTCCGTCCGGAGTGAAATACGCCTCGGCGTTTTCGCCGCCGAACGTGAGCTGGCGGATGTCTTTGAGGTGCTTCTCGCCGTCGAACGTTTTCTCGTACGGCTTGCCGGCTTTGATGACCAGAGACGAAACTTTCGGCGCGGGCGCAGCGACGCCGCGCGTCGTCAGCGTTGCGCGCAACGTTTTCCGCTCGCCGTCGCGGACGACGATGATGTCGACGGTGTCGCCCGGCTTGTGATCCTGCAGCGCGTACGACATGTCGTAGAGGTTCTCGATGCGCGTGCCGCCGATCGAGACGATGCGGTCCTTGCCGCGGATGCCGGCCTTGTCCGCCGGCGAGCCGGGACGGACGTCCGCGAGCAGGACGCCGCCTGTGGTCTCGCCCATCGCGCTGTAGTCGGGGACCGTGCCGAGGTACGCGCCGTAGCCGCGCGAGTCGCCTTCCATCGCGGGAGCGGAAGCTGCGCGCGCGTACTGCGGCGTCACGCGTCCGGAGGCGAGATGCATCATCACGCTCGTCCCGAAATCGACGACGTGCTCCATGCCCGCGTAGTTGAGGCTCTCCGCCACATCTTCCGGCGTGTGATAGCGATCGTGCGCTCCGGTGAAGAAGTGCAGCACCGGAATCTGCTTCGCGTAGAAACTGGTCTGATCCGATGGACCGTAGCCGTCGCCGCTCGACGTGACATTGATCGCCGCGAACGACGTGGCCGTGTCAACGACCTCTTTCCATTGCGGCGCGGAATCGGATCCAAACACGATCAGCCGGTTGTCGCGCATCATCCCGACCATGTCGAGATTGATCATGGCGATGACGCGCGGCATGAGCGGCGAATGGCCGACGAACCACGACGATCCGGCCAGTCCGACTTCCTCGCCGGAGAAGAGCGCCACCACGATCGTGCGGCGGTTGTTCACGTCCGCGAGCTGCGTCTTCAGCCGCTCGGCGATGGCCATGACCGCGGCGTCGCCGGACGCGTTGTCGTCGGCACCGGGATGGATGGCGTGCTCGTTCGGCTTCATCGAGCCCTGACCACCGTAGCCGAGGTGATCGTAGTGCGCGCCGAGGACGACGACTTCGTTGGCGAGAGCACCGCGTCCAGGAAGGATGCCTGCGATGTTTTCGGCGTTGACGAATTGCGGTTTCACGTCAGCGACGCCGCTGATGCGCGTGTCGAGAATTCGCGAGCGCGGTTTGACATCGGCGTCGACCTGTTTCTGCCACGCGGTCAGATCGCCGACCCATTTTTCCGCGATCGACGTCTTGACCTGCAGCACCGGAATGCCTGCCGGACTCTCCGGGCCATCATTGACGAGCGGCGGAACCTTGTCCTTCCCTTCGTCCTGCAGCGGACCAGTCGTGAAGATGACCGCCACCGCGCCGCGCTCGCGCGCCTGCAGAACCTTGTAGCGCATGGCCGACCAGCGGCTCGGCTTGCGGCCATCGAACTTCGAGGCGTCATCTTTCTCCTGCGGCTCGTAGCGCAGCATCAGCGCGACTTTGCCCTTCAGATCGACGCCGTCGAAATCGTTGTAGCCGATCGGCGTGGCATCGATGCCGTAGCCGACGAATGCGATCGGTCCCGCGAACGCGCCCGCGCTGGAGAATCCGAGAGGCGTCCAGTCGCCGTCGGCGACGCCTTGCAGCTTGTTGCCGCTGCCGAGCGCGACGCCGGTCTTGATCGGGAACTGCTGGCGGTACGACTTTCCGAACGCCGGCTGCAGTCCGATCCCTTTCAAACGCCCTTCGATGTAATCCGCCGCCTTGTGGATTCCCTGTGTGGTGATTCCGCGGCCCTCGGTAGCTGGCGCAGCGAGGAACGCGACGTCCTTTCGAAGCTGCGGCTCATCGGCGAACGCGAACGTAGAGAGGAGCAGCGAGGCGGCAACGGCGAAGCGACGGACATTCATTTAGGAGCCTTTCGGACGAAGTTGCACGCATTCTAATGGCGATGGATGTGCGGCACGACTGTCGCACGCGCAACGACATGACCAACGTCGCACTCGTAACCGGCTCCAGCCGCGGCATCGGCCTCGAAGTAGCGAAGCAGCTCGCCTCGCGCGACTTCCGCGTGATCGTGACGAGCAGGAAGCAAAAGTTCGCCGAAGCAGCAGCGGCGAAGATCGGCCGCGAGGCGATCCCGCATGCGCTCGACACCTCCGATGCGTCGTCCATCCGTGAGCTCGCCACGTGGATCAAGCGTGACCTCGGCCAACTCGACGTCGTTGTCAATAACGCTGGAATCCTGCTCGGCGCACAAACGAATATCCTCGATCTATCGCCGGAAACGTTCGAGACGACAATGCGCACCAACGCGCTCGGTCCGCTCCTCGTTACGCAGGCCGTCGCCCCGCTCCTTCGCCGCAGCAAATCCGCGCGTGTCGTCAACGTCTCCTCCGGTGCGGGACAGATTTCGTCGATGACTAGTTACGCGCCCGCGTACTCGATCTCGAAAGCGGCTCTGAATGCGATCACAGTCATGCTCGCGAACGCGTTGCCGCACGCGCGCGTGAACTGTGTCGATCCCGGATGGGTACGCACCGACATGGGCGGACGGAACGCAACGCGTAGCGTCGAAGAAGGCGCCGATACGATCGTCTGGCTGGCCACATTACCGCCGGACGGACCGACCGGCGGCTACTTCCACGACCGCCGCCGCATCGCATGGTGATGGTAATCTTCGCCGCGTTTTTGCGGAGCTGACCATCATGCCCGGACCGATCACAGACTTCATCCAGCATCACTATCGCCACTTCAACGCGGCAGCCCTGCGCGCGGCGGCGGACGACTACATCAAGCACATCGACGGCGGCAACAAGATGCTGGTCACGCTGGCCGGCGCGATGTCGACGGCGGAGCTGGGCATCTCCCTGGCCGAGATGATCCGGCGGGGCAAGGTCCACGCGATCTGTTGCACCGGTGCGAACCTCGAGGAGGACATCTTCAACCTCGTCGCACACGATCACTACGAACGCGTTCCGCACTACCGCTACCTTTCCGCGCAGGACGAGAAAGCGCTTCTCGACCGGCATATGAACCGCGTCACCGACACCTGCATCCCCGAGGGCGAGGCGATGCGCCGGATCGAATCGGCGGTGCTCAAGCATTGGGTTAAGAAGGACATGGAAGGCCGCCGCCTCTTCCCGCACGAATTCATGTACGAAATCCTTCGCGACGGCTCGATCTCCGAGTTCTATCAGATCGATCCGAAGAATTCGTGGATGATCGCCGCCGCCGAAAAAAATCTCCCCATGTTCGTTCCCGGCTGGGAAGACTCGACGCTCGGCAACATGTACACCGGCCACTGCATCTCCGGCGACGTGAAGAACGTGCACACGGTGCGCACCGGCATCGAATACATGATCGAGCTGGCCGACTTTTACACGAAGACCTCGGAATCCGCCTCGATCGGCTTCTTCCAGATCGGCGGCGGCATCGCCGGCGATTTCCCCATCTGCGTCGTCCCGATGCTCCACCAGGATTTGCAGCGCACCACCGTCCCGCTCTGGGGCTACTTCTGCCAGATCAGCGATTCGACCACGAGCTTCGGATCGTATTCAGGAGCAGTCCCCAACGAGAAAATCACGTGGGGCAAGCTCGGCGTCGATACACCGAGTCACGTGATCGAATCGGATGCGTCGATCGTGGCGCCGCTGATGTTCGCGTATGTGATGGGGTGGTGAGCGTTGTCTTGGCGAAAGGCTTAAACCACAGAGACACAGAGAACACAGAGGGGTTCTCTCTGTGCCCTCTGTGTCTCTGTGGTTTAATGAGTCCGAATAACTTCTCGGAGCATCACGTTCGGACCGCTGCATGCTCCGGAAGACGCTCTTCGCGATCGTCACCCTCGTCGCGTTGCCTGCGCTGGCCAGACGTCGGGCGGTCATCGGTCCCGAACCGCTGACGCACGAAGCGATCATCTCAACAGCGATCCGCATCGCGGACCGCGTCACGATCGATCCGGACCAGCCGCGCCTGCACTGGGAGAATGCACCGTATCTCGACGGGCTCGTTCTGTTCGGTGACGAGCTGCAGCACGAATCGAATCCCGCCGGCGCGCGGCTGATCGAACGTGCCGCTTCCGTCATCCTCGGCAGCGACGACGACATCAACGACATCTTCTGGGGCGACGGCACTGCCTACGCGCAGGTGGCCCTCGATCTCTATCGCGTCCTTCCTCCAAGCGATCCGCGGCGCGCAGCGCTGCTGGCGACGCTTTCCGGTCCGGTGAGCTTCGCGGAGCACGCCATCCGCGTGGCGCCCGCGGCGGGCAGTCCGCGCGATCCGTGGTGGATCGACGGCGGCTTCGGCACCCGCTACTGGCAAGACGACATGTACATGGTCGTTCCCTGGCTGGCCATGAATGGTTCGTCGCTCGACGGGTTGCCGGCGAACGAGCTGTCGCGGAATCTGGCCTACGAATGGATCGAGGCGTATGTCTACGATCACCGTCCGGCATCATCGGATCCGCGCGAGGTTGCCGTTCCATCCGCCGCCGCGCGCAACGGGTTTCTTCTGTGGGATCCGGATCACGATCTCTTTCAGCATCAGCCGGAGTGGATCGGCAGGAGCGACGTTTTCTGGGGCCGCGGCAACGGCTGGTCCGCGATCGCGCTGATGCGCGCCGCGCACTACCTCGATCTTCCGTACTCCGGCACGAAGTATCCAGTCGTGCTCTCCGCGCCTGAAATCCGCGACCTTCTCGTACGGATGGCGGCGTCATTGAAAGCGCGGCAGACGCCCGACGGCGGATGGGGCTCCGATCTCTCGCATCCTCTCGACTGCCCGACCGCCGAAACATCGGCGACGGCGATGATGACGTTCTTTCTCGCCCGCGGAATCAACGAAGGATGGCTCGATCGCGATGCGTATCTCCCCGTCGTTCGGAAGGCGTTCGCGCTGTTGATGCAGCGCGTCGACGCCCGTGGCGTCATCGCCGGAATCCAGCCGCCAGGCATCGGTCCCGATTGCAGCCGGATCATCGCATCGGATGATCCGATCAACGTCAACTACGGTGTGGGTGTGTGGCTTCTGGCAGCGTCGGAGGTTCTGAAGTTTTCGGACGATTTGAAATGAACCACAAAGACACAAAGAGCACAAAGGTTTCTTTGTGTCCTTTGTGCCTTTGTGGTTCATTTCAGTAGGTTTATGAACGCGCCTGTGCGCTCCCACGGAACACGATGACCGGCGTCATCAACGATAGCGACCCGTCCGCGCGCGAGCGATGCAGCGCGACGCGCCTCAGCCACGTACTTCGTATCCCGCGCGCCGGCGATCCAGAGCGTGGAGATCGTCAGCTCGCGCAATCGCGAAGCGACCGGCGGCAATACGCCCGATGACCATTCGCGCAGCGCGCGTGGATCGCAGTCGTCGCGCGTGCGATGCAGGGACGGTCCGGCGAGGACCGGCTGCGCGTTCCACACGGCCATGACGCTTTCGAAATCCTCGGATTCGAAACGTTGCGCCCATGCTTCGTCGGACGCGCGGCGCGCGGCGCGGGCGGCTTCGCCTTCGATGCCGAGGCCGGTGGAGACGAGGATGGCGCGTTTGTAATCGGCGCCGGCGAGGAGGGCCTGCAGCGCCAGGCGGCCGCCGAGGGAGTAGCCGAGGAGGATGTCGCCGTGATCGGGGATGGCGTCGAGCGGCGGCGTTTCGATTTCGAAGCCGGCGTCGCGGAGAAAGTCCCAGTCGCGAGAATTGCCGAGGAAGCCGTGCAGGCAGGTGATCACCACAGCGCGTCGTACCTCGCCCAGGCGCGGCCGGCATCGGGGCGCAACTCGGTGACGCGGTCTTCGATGCCCCACATCGCGGCCCAGTGGTTGAAGCGGAGGTCGTGCGCGTTTTCGATGATCCGCTCGCGCATCGATGCGTCGAGCTTGCGGAGCGAGGGGACGCGGCTGAAGATGCGGCCGCCGCCGTTGTTGATGATGACGATGCGCCAGTCGATGCCGATATCGAGCTGCCGCACGATCCAGGGCGCGTTGCTGTCGTAGATTACGGTCAGGTCTCCGACCACACAGACGTTCGGACGCGAGGGATCGCACTGGCCGAAGAAAGTCGAGAGCTGGCCGTCGATGCCATTCGCGCCGCGGCTCGCGGCGATGTCGAAACCGCGCGGCTCGCGGGTTGCGGCGAGGTCCCATTCGCGAATCGGAAGCGAGTTGCCGAGGTAGACGCGGGCGTTCGGCGGAATCGTGCGGGAGAGTTCGCGGAACATGGCCAGTTCTGAGTTCGGTTCGTCGTCGAGAATCTGGGCGATGGCATCAGAGCGTTCGCGATCGTCGGCGAAGAATGCTTCGTCGCGATCGCGGGGCGTTATGTCCGAGGGGAGCGCTTCGAGAGGGTACACTTCGCCACGGCTGCAGCCGGTGAAGGGGAGCGCGCTGAAGCTGACGAGCGGGAGGTCGCGGCGCGATTCATCGAGATCGCGCCAGAAACGGAGCGTCGGCACGTTGCCGACGCGGATGACGGAATCGAATTTGCCGCGGCCGATCATCCGCTCGCCGGCGGTGATGAGGAGATGCGCGAGTGCGGGATCTTCGCGGAGTCCGGAGAGTGGTTCGGCGTAAATCGGAGCGTTGAGTTTTTTCGCGAAGTCGCGAACGGATGGGCGATCGGATACGTGGAGGCCGCCGAGGATGACTAAAGGACGTCCGCCTGGGAGCGCGGGCGTCTCGCCCGCAGTTGACGCAGGAGTCGAGGGAGAACGGCGGGCGGGACGCCCGCGCTCCCAGGCAACCTCCTCATCGATCAGCGGCTCATCAAACTCGACATTGATGTGCGTCACCGACCGCCGCGCGTACAGCCCGAAAATCTCTTCCTGCTCGATCGATTGCGGCGCACCGGTGCCGCGGTAGCGCGCCGGCCGGTCGGCCGTGATCAGGATCAGCGGCGTGCCGGAGTAATGCGCTTCGATCGCGGCGGGAAGGAGCTCGGCGACCGCGGTGCCGGAAGTCGTCACGACGGCGGCCGGACGACCGGTCAACTTCGCGCGGCCGAGGGCGAAGAAGGCGGCGGCGCGTTCATCGACGAAGGAGTAGATGCGAAGGTCTGACCCCGCAAGAACCGCCAGCAGCGGCGCGTTGCGCGAGCCGGCGCAGACGCAGAAGTCGGACGCGCCGAGGCTGCAGGCCTGCTCGATCACGCGCCGCGCTTCGGCGATGTTGTTCATGCGAATGCTTCGACGTGCGCGGCCAGGCCGAAGAGCGCCTTGACCTGCTCGCGTTTCTCGCGCAGCTCCTCGAATTCACGCTCCACGCGGCTTTCCAGCAGCATTCCCGCGCCGGAGCCGACGCGCAGCTGATCGCCGTTCCACTGCACGTTGCGGATAGCGACGAGCGCGAGCGCGGAGCGGTCTTCGCGCTCCACTCCGAACGGCGCGCCGAACGTTCTCCGCTTCACGCCGCGATCCGCTTCGCGAAGCCATCGCTCGCCCGCCTCGCTGCGAGGAGAGACGCCGAGGGCGGCGGTGGGGTGGAGACGGCGAACCATGTCGGAGAAGGACATCCGCTCCGATCCGCCGGTTTCATTGAAGAAAATTGGCGTGATCAGATGCGCGATTTTGGGCAGGCGCAGGATGCCAAGCGGTCCGATCTCGACGTTTCCGAACGGCGCCAGACGGCGGACGATGTCGTCGACGACGAAGCGATGCTCGCGAAGTTCTTTCGGATCGCGCAACAACTCGTCGGCGCGCAACACCGGCCGCGTGCCGGCCAGCGCCATCGTCCGATAGCCGCGCGATTCGGCCTGGAAGAGGAACTCCGGCGTGGCGCCGACAAGGCCGTGATTCTGGTACGCGTAGCCGTACGCGCGCATGCCGGGCGGGAGTTGCGCGAGGCGCGTGAAAAACCAGCGCCACCATTCGCCGCGTTCAGCGAAGCGGCCCGACTCGAAAATCACCGGCACGATTTTCTTGAAGTCGCCGCGCTCCATGGCCGCGTGCGCGGAATCGAAGAGCCGTGTGAACTCTTCGGACGATGCGGCCTCCCACGTCACCTGCGGCGCGCCGCAATCATCGAATCGCGAGGCCAGCTCGTCGAAGGTCGTCTCCTCCCACGACGCCGGATGCCGCCACGGATGCGGATCGTCGAGAAAAAAGTCGGCGATGAAAAACGCGGGACTTTCCGGCCGCCGGAACGGCAACTGCTCGAACGGCCCCCATCCGATGAACACCCGCCCCGGCGCGGTCTGGATGAAGGCGAAGTCGCGGATCACGGGGACCGATTTCACCACAAAGGCACAAAGGACACGAAGAAATCCTCTTTGTGTCCTTTGTGTCTTTGTGGTTCAACGCCTTTCGCACCTCGTTGCTACTATGCGCCGCGTGGTCACCGACGATTACTCCGGGCCCGATCCCACGCGCATCAAATCGATGTTCGGATCGATCGCCGGGCGCTACGACCGCGCCAACACGATCATGTCCGCCGGCGTGCACCACCTCTGGCGCCGCGCGGCGGTGCGTTGGTCGTCTGCGAAGCCGAGCGACGCCGTGCTCGATTGCGCGACCGGCACTGGCGATCTGGCCATCGCGTTCAAGAAAGCCGTCGGCAATGGCCGCGTGGTCGGTACGGACTTCACGCCGGAGATGATCGAGCTGGCGCGCCGGAAATCGCGCGATATCTCCTTCGAAGTGGCCGACGTCACCGCGTTGCCGTTCGATGACGATTCGTTCGACATCGCCAGCATCTCCTTCGGCATCCGCAATGTCGGCGATCCTGCCAAAGGAATCGCGGAGATGGCGCGCGTGGTCCGCCCCGGCGGACGCGTGATCGTGCTCGAATTCGGACAGCCGCCGAACCGCCTCGCTGGCTCGCTCTACCAAACCTACCGCCGCCATTTCCTCCCGCGCCTCGGCGGCGCCGTCACCGGCGAGCGGGGGGCGTACGAGTACCTCGAGTCGTCCGCGGCGCGATTTCCATGCGGCGATGATTTCGTGGCCTTGATGCGCGGCGCCGCGAAGTTTTCGTCGATCGACTTCCGCCCGCTGACGTTCGGGATCGCGTATCTCTACCGCGGCGTCGTTTGATCGGACGGCGGCGGCCCCACGTACTTCGCGCGAGGACGAATCATGTCGTCCTTCGCGTACTGCTCGATGGCATGGCCGATCCATCCGATGCTGCGCCCGAGGGCGAAGAGCGTGAGCGGCGCGCCGCGGTCGAGTTTGAGCGCGCGGGCGAGGGCGACGAGCGCGAAGTCGATGGTGGGCTTGTCGCCGGTCAGCTCCTCTCCCGCCTTTGCCACATTCCTCGCGAAGACAACCTCGGGGGATTTCCCGAAACGTTTCGCCAGCATCTCCATCAGCAGCGCCGCGCGTGGATCGCCGTTCGTGTAGAGGCGGTGTCCGAAACCGTGGATCGGCTCGTGACGCCGCAGGCGATCTGCGAGCGCCTTGGGAACGTCGCGCGCGCGGCGGAGGTCGTCGAACATCGACTCCACCTTTTCGCTCATGCCGCCGTGTTTGGCGCCTTCGATCGCAGTAAGTCCGGCGATGACGACCGCGTACGGACTGGAGCCAGCCGAGGCCACGCAGCGGGCGGTGAAGGAAGAGACGTTCAGTTCGTGATCGGCGCAGAGGATCAGCGCGGCGCGCAGCAACTCGACTGCATGCGGGATCTTTGGAACCCAGCGCTTGTGCAGCGTCTCTTCGATCGAGTCCTCGAGTTCGGCTGACTCGACCGCCACACTGGTCAATAAGTTGACGATGCGCCAGCCGGTCTGAGCGACCGCACGCGGGCGCAGATCGTAGGCCAGCGGATCGCGCGCGCCGACCAGCGGCAACATCGACTGCGCACGGCTGACGAACGGCAGATCCTCGACGCTCTTGCCTCCGGCGACGACATGCAGCGGCGTCGCGGCGAAGACGTCGACGTCGAAGCTGCCGGTCCAGAGCAGCGCCGCCACTTCTTCGACGGAGCGTGTGCGCGCCAGCTCGCAGGCATCGTGGCCGCGGTAGTAAAGGCGATCGCCGTCGATGAGCGTGATCGCTGACTCGAGTACCGGCACACCCCAATGGAGGGCCCGTTCCGCGGTTTTTCCCGGATCGCGCCGATGCTCGCTCCGGCTGCGCAGCCGTTCCACATCCTCGGCGGCATAGCGGCGCTGGTGCGGATGGCCGGGCGCGGCCGCGGAGCGGACCAGACCGCGGCTTACGTAGGCATAGAGCGTGGTCCTGCTGATGCCGAGGCGTTTGGAGGCGTCGCCGGAGGAGAGCCAAGTGACCATTGCGCGGAGCATTATTGATTATCAAATCAATATTGACAACATTGATGTGCCGCTCTACGTTGCCGTCATGAACGACACCACCATTCACAACGGATTGGAAGGCATCATCGCGGCGGAAACGTCGTTGAGCATGGTCGACGGGACGGCGGGGGAGCTGGTCATCGCCGGATTTCCGGTGGCCGAGCTGGCCATGAACGCGACGTTCGAGGAGACGGTCCATCTGCTTTGGTACGGCGAGCTGCCGGATGCCGAGGAGCTTTCTTCTTTTCGAACCGATCTCGCGCAACGGCGTGAACTGCCCCCGGTCGCGTATGAACTTTTGCGCGCAGCAGCTCGGGAGCGAACCGACAGCATGGACGCGTTGCGGATGGCTGCGGGGACCATCAGCTTAAAGTCCAAAAGCACAGACAAGAGTGTCTGTGCCACACAGGCTTCGCCTGCATCAAAAGGCAAACAATGTGGCACAGACACTCTTGTCTGTGCTGCTGATGACGACGCAGCTCGCAATCTCCTGGCAGCCTTTCCGACCATCGTCGCAGCGTACTGGCGTCTATCGAATGATCGGCAACCAATCGCGCCGAAGCCAGACCTCGGCCATGCCGCGAACTTTCTCTACATGCTGTCCGGCGAAACGCCTTCCGCGGAACGCGTGCGCGGACTGGAGACGTACCTCAACACCGTCGTCGATCACGGTCTGAACGCATCGACCTTCACGGCGCGCGTCATCGCATCAACGAATTCGGACCTCGTTTCCGCCATCACCGGCGCGATCGGCGCATTGAAAGGTCCGCTGCACGGCGGTGCTCCGGGACCGGCGCTCGATATGGTCTTCGAGATCGGCGACGCCGCGCGCGCCGAGGAGGTGTTGCGGAAGAAGATCGAATCGGGCGAGAAGCTGATGGGATTCGGACATCGCGTCTACAAAGTGCGCGATCCGCGCGCGGACGTCCTTGCGGTCGCCGCGGAGCGGATGTTCACGCGCGGCGGCGACATGGCGCTGTACGACCTCGCGCGATCGGTCGAACAGACCGCGCTGCGGCTGCTCGAGGAGTACAAGCCGGGACGCAAGCTGCAGACGAACGTGGAGTTCTACACGGCGCTGCTGCTGCACGGACTCGATCTGGACGTGCCGCTCTTCACGCCGACCTTCGCCATCAGCCGCGTAGCGGGCTGGATCGCGCACTGTTTCGAGCAGCGGCGGGCAAATCGGATCATCCGGCCGGCGTCGGTGTACCGAGGGTCTCGCGATCGGAGCTGGGGAAGTAAAGTCGTGTGAACCACAGAGACACAAAGAACACAGAGAGATTCTCTTTGTGTCCTCTGTGTCTTTGTGGTGAAAACCTCTCCTGAAAAGGCACGTATCAAGCCACGGAGGAACACGTCATGTTCGCGTTGATGGCGCTCTTCGGAATGGTCATGTTTGCGGTCGTCGCCGTTGCGGCAGTCGCGCTCTTCGCGGTCGCGGCGAAGCTCATCCTGCTGCCGCTGCGGCTCATGTTTCTGCCGCTGAAACTTCTCGCGCTGCCGTTCATCGCCATCGCCTTGATCGTGAAATTCGCGTTTGTGATCGCGATCGGATCGGTCGTCGTGGCACTGCTGATCCCGCTTGCGATCCTGGCCCTCGTCATCGGCGGGCCGATCGCCATCGTGGCGTCGCTCACCTGAAAGTGGAGCGTGGCTGGATTCTTGCGTTGGCCGATGCCGTATGTCACAGCCCCGGGCATTGATCATCGACGACGACGACCCCATCCGCACGATGCTGTCGACCATTGTGCGGCACCAGGGTCTCAGCGTCGACACGGCGCGCGACGGCATCGAGGCGATCGAAAATCTCGACAAGGATGGCTACAGCGTCGTCCTCCTCGATCTGATGATGCCGCGCGTCGACGGCTACGCCGTGCTGGCGCACATGCGCAAGCATCAGCCCGAACTGTTGTCTCGCACCATCCTGGCCACCGCCGTTCCGCAGCATGATCTCGACCGCAACCTGAAGGATCCGGTCTACATGGTCCACACGAAGCCCTTCGACATGCGGCAATTGATCGCCGACGTCCGTCACGTCGCGCAACTCGATGCGGCCTGAGCGCGCATAATGCGCGGGCCATGCCGCGCACCCCTCACACCGAGCGCCATTTCACCGCCAGCGACACCGTTCGCGACGTGGTCATCGGCATGTCCGACGGCCTGACCGTCCCGTTCGCGCTGGCCGCCGGCCTGAGCGGCGCCGTGGCTTCGAGCGGCATCGTGGTCACCGCCGGCCTCGCCGAAATCGCCGCCGGCTCGATCGCCATGGGCCTCGGCGGATACCTCGCCGCGAAATCCGACGCCGAGCATTACGCGGCGGAGAAACGAAAGGAAGAGCAGGAGATCATCGACATCCCGCGCGAGGAGATGCGCGAGGTGGCCGACATCTTCCGCCACTACGGCATCCCGGACGAGCACATCCGCCCGGTCGTGCAGGCCATGAGCGAGCGCCCGAAGGAGTGGGTCGACTTCATGATGCGCTTCGAGCTCGGCCTGGAAACGCCCGACCCGAAGCGCGCCAGGAACAGCGCCACGGTGATCGCGATGTCGTACCTGGTCGGCGGCTTGATCCCGTTAGCCCCGTACATGCTGATGAAGATCGCGCACGACGCGCTGCTGGTCTCCATCGTCGTGACGCTGATCGCGCTGGCCGTCTTCGGCTATGTGAAAGGCCGCTACACGGGCGCCGGCCGCTTGAAGAGCGCCCTGCAGACGACGATCGTCGGCGGCCTGGCGGCGGCCGCGGCGTACGTGATCGCGAAGGCGATTACCTGAAGGGGACGGTTCACGCGGAGCTCGCCGAGAGGCGGAGAAAAGCCGCTTCTCTCCGTCCCTCCGCGCACTCCGCGTGAACCGTTCTCTGTGACCTACCGCGCCGCGTATTGCTTCTCGTAGTACGCCTTGAACTCCGCGCTGCGCTCTTTGATGGCGCGCCACCACGGTTCGTTCTCGACATACCACTGCACTGTGCTGCGCAGCGCGGTGTCGAAATCGGTCGCACAGCGGAAGCCCATCGACTCCACCTTCGACATATCGATCGAGTAGCGACGGTCGTGTCCCTGACGGTCGGCCACGCGCTTGATGAGCGTGTCGGACTTCTTCGTCAGCTCCAGGATCTTCTGCGTGATCTCGCGGTTTTCGCGCTCGTTGCCGCCGCCGATGTTGTACGTCTCGCCGTTCACGCCATGCTCGATGAGGAAATCGACCGCGGCGCAGTGGTCCTCGACATATAACCAGTCGCGGACGTTGCGGCCGTCGCCGTACAACGGGAGCGGCAGGTCATCGATGGCGTTCGTGACGAAGAGCGGGATCAGCTTTTCCGGATACTGCCACGGCCCGAAATTGTTCGACGCGCGCGTCACAATGACCGGAAGGTTGTAGGTCTGCGAGTATGCGTACGCCATCCGGTCGCCGCCTGCTTTCGACGCCGAGTACGGATTGCGCGGATTGAGCGGGTCCGTTTCCGTAAACGAACCGGTGTCGATCGAGCCGTAGACCTCGTCCGTCGAGATCTGCACGAAGCGCTTGAGGTTCGTCTTGCGCGCCTCTTCGAGCAGCACCAGCACGCCGTGAACGTCGGTCTCGATGAACGTGCCCGCCTCCATCAGCGAGCGGTCGACGTGCGTCTCCGCCGCGAAGTTGACGACGACGTCCACGCCGCTGCCATCCACTCCCTTGTACGCCTCGGCCACGTCCTCGGGCTTGGCGATGTCGCCGTGCAGGAAGCGATAGTTCGGCTTCCCCTCGTACTCGGCCAGATTCTCGCGGATGCCGGCGTACGTCAGCTTGTCCAGGTTCACGACCTGCGCGGAGTCGCCGTATTTGTTGAAGAGGTAACGAACGAAGTTGGATCCGATGAAACCGGCACCGCCGGTGACGAGATAACGCATGGTCAACCGATGTTATATGAAGACTGGTCTGTGATGGGAAGAGTGAAGGGAGAAGAGTGAAGAGTGAAAATCGGGCCCGATCGCTCTTCCAATTTCACCCTTCACCCTTCACTCTTCACCCTTCCAATGTCCCCCTTTCGCACTGAACTAAGAAGCCTCCTCCGCCTCGCCGGTCCTCTCGCCGCGGCCCAGGCGGGGACGCAGATCATGAGCCTCGTCGACCTCGCGGTCCTCGGGCGGCTTGGCGCGCGCGAGTTGGGGGCGGCGGGGCTCGGCAACGCCATTTTCTTCACCATCTCCATGCTCGGTATCGGCCTCACGCTCGGCGTCGATCCGATGATCTCGCAGGCATTCGGCGCGGGCGATGCCGTACGCGCGCGGCACGTCATGTGGCAGGGCGTGTGGCTCGCGCTCGGCGTCACGGTCGCGCTGACGATTCTTCTGCTCTTCGCGCCGCTGCTCCTGCCGTTGTTCGACGTCGCAGAACCGTTGCGGCCGATCGCCAGTCAGTTCCTGCTCGTGCGCACCGCCGGCCTCGCGCCGATGCTGCTCTTCTTCGTACTCCGCGCGTATCTGCAGTCGCAACACATCACGCGGCCAATGGTGATCGCGATGCTGATCGGCAACGTCTTCAACTTCGTCTCCGACTTGGTCCTCGTTTTCGGCTGGGGACCATTTCCGCGAATGGGCGCGAATGGCGCCGCGCTTTCGACAGACCTCGGCGCGGTCCTTCAGTTAGTCGTCGTTGTTTGGACGGTGAAGTCGATTCATCTCCCCCCACACGATGCCGGCATGTTGCACCATCCGAAATGGCCGGAGATTCGTCAGGCCATGCGCATCGGCCTCCCGATCGGCATTCAGTTGGCCCTGGAGCTAGGCGTTTTCGCGCTGGTCGGCCTGCTGGCCGGCCACCTCGGCGCGATCGATCTGGCCGCGCACCAGCTCGTCCTCGCCTTCGCGTCGCTGACGTTCACAATCGCCGTCGGCGTCGCCTCGGCAGGCTCCGTGCGCGTCGGCCTCGCCGTTGGCGCGCGCGATCAGGCGCGCACGCGAATGGCGGGATTCGCGGCCATCACCGGCGGGATCGCGATCATGCTCGCCGGCGCTGCGGTCTTCGCCCTCTTCCCGCGCGCCGTGGCTCGCCTGCTGACCGATCAGGAGACCGTCATCGCCGCCGCCGTTCCGGTCCTCCTCGTCGCCGCCGTCTTTCAGCTATCCGACGGGTTGCAAGCCATCGGTGCCGGCATCCTTCGCGGCGCCGGCGACACGACGTTCCCGCTCGCCTCGAACTTGGTCGGCCACTGGCTGGTCGGCCTCCCCATCGCCCTCTACCTCGGCTTCCACCGCAACATGGGCATCGTTGGATTGTGGTGGGGCCTCTGCGCTGGATTGACCGCCGTGGCGATCCTGCTTCTCTTCCGATTCAACCGATTGTCGAAGAAGGAGATCGTTCCGATACGCGCGTAGTGCTTGGGAATGCGAAGAGCCTCCCCATCAGCACAACCGAGGGTCCCGCTCGTCGGTCGGCGGCGTAGCCGCTGTAAGAACCGTAGCCCCCAGCTTTCAGCTGGGGGTGGGCATGTCGCGCAACCTCGTGAGCCCGTTTAAACGGGCGAAAGAAAGCTTTCTTTCGCCCGCCAAGGCGCGCTCACAAATATCGACGATCTGCGTATCCCCCACGGTTGAAAACCGTGGGCTACGGTTCTTACGCCGGCTTCGCCGACGCACGGCTTCTCGCGTACGGATAGGCGTAAAACTCCTGCAGCCGGCGAGACGCCAGCGCTCCATCGCTCAACGCCGCTTCGCCCGGTGTGTCGCAGGCGCCGTCCACGGATCCTCGGGCCAGGGATGCTTCGCGTATCGTCCGCGCAACTCCTTGCGCACCTGCTGATACGCGCCGTTCCAGAAGCCGCGCAGGTCTTGCGTGATCTGTACTGGACGTCCGCCCGGCGACAGCAACGAGAACGTGACGGGCGTCCGGCGCGGTCCGATGCGCGGCGACTCGGCGAGGCCGAACAGCTCCTGCAGTTTGGCCGAGGCGACGATGGAGCCGTCGTCGCGATAGTCAAGTTTTGCGCTGCGGCCGCTCGGAAGTGGAATCGTCAGCGGCGCGAGCTCGTCGAGTTTTCTTCGAAGCTGAAATGGAAGTTCGATGTGCACATCATCGAGACTTCGTTTGCCCGCGACGGCGTTTGCAATGGCCGCGGTCCAATCGACATCGAGCTCCGCGAATGCAACCCGCCGCGCCAGCAGCGGATCGGGCCTCGCGTGCTTCGCCAGAATCCGCTCCGCCTCGGCAGATTCCGGCGCCACGTTCTGCTCGTGCAGCAGGATTGCGCCGTACCAGCTCCGCTCGGTGGCGCGGACGCGATGGCCGTCCCATTCGTGGACTACTTCGCGGTGCGTCGGCGATAGCCACTCGCGTTCGACGACGCGCGCGTTTCGTACAAGCTCGCCGGTGATGTCGAGGATGACCAGAAACTCGCCGTTGCCGTCATCGATTTCACGCGCCAGCGTCGCGCCGGTTCCGGATGACAGCAACAATCGCGGCGACTTCGCCTCGCGCCGCTGCGCCACGCGATCGGGATAGCCCGCCAGCAATGCACGGCGGAGCGTTGCGTCGTCTGTGTGCCTGCGATAGTCCCCGCCGAGAACGCGCCGCGCGATCGACGAGAGCTCGTTAACCTCGGACGGCACGCCGCCGCTGAGTTGCACGGCGATGGCGATCGCATCGTCCGCTCCGTGCGCATCGATCACGATGCGCGCAAGCCGCGGATGCAGCGGCAACGCGCGAAGTTGTTCCTGCGAATTCGCCGCGTGAAGCGCATCGAGCAGCGCGAGTCCGGCATCGATGCGATCCGCGGGCGGCCGCTCGAACCAGGCGAATGTCCGCGGATCGCCGCCCCAGGCGAGGATGTCGAGCAGCGGCGGCGCCAGGTCGACGCGGCGCACGTCCGGCTCGCGATGCGGACGAAGGATGTCGCGCGCATCCCACAAGCGAACGGCGCGTCCGGCGCGAGTCCGTCCCGCGCGCCCGGCGCGCTGCTCTGCCGAATCGGCCGCGATCCGCTCGACGACGAGATGATCGACCGCCGTCTCCGGATCGAATCGCAGCACCTTGTGCACGCCGGAGTCGATGACGTCGGTGACGCCTTCCACCGTCAGCGACGTCTCGGCGATGTTCGTGGCCAGGATCACTTTGCGCCGATCCGCCGGTGCGAGCGCCCGCTCCTGCGCGTCGACGTCGAGCGAGCCATGCAGCGGGAGGACGAGCGCATCGACATTGGCCAGCTCGCCGCGCGTCCGCTCGATCTCGCGCATTCCGGGAAGGAAACAGAGAATGTCGCCCTCGGCATCGCGCAATTGCTCGCGGATCGCCGCGGACATCGCAACGCCTGGTTTGTATTGCACGTCGACCGGAAAGCGCCGCGTGCCGACGTTGAAGATCCGCACGCCGCCGAGAAAATGGGAGACCTCGTCCGCGGCAATGGTGGCGGACATCACCACCACAGCCAGATCATCGCGCGAGTCCATGGCCTGTCTCGCCAGCGCCAGCGCCACGTCCGCATGAATGCTCCGCTCGTGAAATTCGTCGAGGATGACCACGTCGAAATCGCTGAGCAGCGGATCGCTCTGCAAACGAGCCGTCAGGATGCCTTCCGTGGCAACGAGCAATCGCGTGCGATCCGAGAACTTCCGCTCGAAGCGGATTTGCCAGCCGATTTCGTTGCCGATCGTCCAGCCGCGTTCGAACGCGATCCGCCGCGCCAGCGCGCGCGCCGCCACGCGCCGCGGCTGAAGAAGGATCGTGCGTCCGATCGCCGCCAGCGCCGGCGGAATGCGCGTCGTCTTCCCCGATCCGGGCGGCGCGACGATCACCGCGCTGCGGTGCGCGCGGACGTGAGCGGCGATCTCCGCGACGTGCGCATCGATCGGGAGCGGCGTTTGCAGCACACTCGGCATTATGGCGACGAAAGACAACGACGACATCGATTACACCGCGGAAGGCTCTACCCCGCCGCGCGAGAAAAACGATCCAACCAACGACGGCTACGACGAGGCCGCGCACAACGGTCCCGGCGCCTACGGCGTCAAAGAAGGCGAAGGCGGCGTCTTCGGCACGAGCGGCGGCGGCAGCTACAGCGGCGGCATGCACGAAGTCGAGCGCCCCGCCATCGAGACCGAGCGCGGCGAGGACGAACGGGGCGATTCCCGCGGCGCGGACGACAAATAGTGGATTAGTCGATTAGTGGATCAGGCGCCCGTCGGTCGGCGGCGACGGCCGCGATCTGCGCCGTCAGTGTGTCGAAACGCTGCAGCACCTCGGCGTGCCGCACCTCGTCCGCCGGCGGCGACGTTCGTTTCGATCAGGTTTCGCCACCACCCGACGATATCGCCGCTCGCGTCGTCGAGGCTTCTTGCTTGCTTCCGGCTATGCAGGGGTAGGGAAATCGGGAGTTCGGTCACTCTAGGGAGGTAACAAGAGTAAAAAAGGAGGCGGCATGACGAAGTGGAACGAAGTAGTCCGCGAATTGGTCGATATGATCAAAGAGAACGGATGGGCAGACGACTTCAACAAGGCGATCGCAAATGCCCACAAGACTCATATTCCTGAAATCGAGGACATCAAGAACCTCGACGATTACCTCAATTGGATCAACGATCAATTGTACTGGGTGCCCACCGAGGACAAGCCCGGACGAGAGATTTATAACCATCTTTGCAAGACCTACTTCATCCTCAATCAGAAACCGATCGTAGGGTTTCAGAATGCGGTGGTTCCGCATCCCGAGGCGCCTCCGCTCACGCCGCTTTCCGCGTGGCTGGTCAAGTACGCCAACGCGATGGGAGCGTTTCTCGACACTCCTGAGTCGATCACCCCCGAGTCATTGAAGACGTTCGAAGAATCGCCCAATTACAACATGAACGAGTACATCCGGCCGCACGACGGATGGAAGACGTTCAATCAGGTCTTCGCTCGGAGCTTCAAGCCAGGTTTCCGTCCGGTGGCGGCGGTCAGTGATCAGACCGTGATCGTCTCTCCGGCCGACTCGACCTTCGCCGGCCAGTGGGAGATCAGGCCGGATTCCCATGTCACCGTCAAGAATCTGCATTGGTCCGTTGGCGAACTGCTCGCGGGCAGTCCGTACAGCCACCGTTTCGTGAACGGTCTGTTCATGCACGCCTTCCTGAGTCCCGCCGACTACCACCGGCAGCACGCCCCCGTCGGCGGCACGGTCGTGGAGGCGCGCGTGATTCCGGGCCAGGTCTATCTCGAAGTCATCGCCGAGCCGGTTCCGGGCGACACCAGCGGCAGGCATCGCTTGCGGCCGGTCCGCAACTTCGACGCTCCCGATAACGCCGGATACCAGTTCGCCCAGGCTAGAGGACTCATCGTGCTCGACACCCCGATTGGACTTGTAGCCGTTCTTCCCATCGGTATGTGTCAGGTTTCTTCCGTGATCCTTACGGCCGAAGTCGGTGTCACGCTCCGCAAGGGTGAAGAGATCTCGTACTTCCAGTTCGGCGGCTCGGACATCGTCGTGCTTTTCGAGGCCAGAAGTAACGTCAGCTTCACCGCGCAGCCGAACGTGCATTACAAAATGGGGACAAAGATCGGAGACGCGTACCCCGTAGTTTGAGCAGTAATTCGCAGCAGCGCCACTCCGTCGTTGCCCCATCTGTGACTGCGGCCAGGTCATTGTCGCCGGCCGCAGTCCATGAGGGGTTTCGTCGAGGCCTCTAGCCGCCAGTATCATTCGCGTCGATGAGTCTCGATGACGCCTTCAATCAGGTAGCTGCTTTCCACCGCGCGTTTGGCCATCCCGTGAAGGATCGCCCCGCGTTTCTTCCGTCGCCGCGCAGCGACGCGCGTGTGGCGTGGATGCGCGAAGAGGTCGACGAGTTCGTGGAGTCGACGAACGTCGTCGATCAGGCCGACGCCATGATCGACCTGATCTACTTCGCCCTCGGCACGCTCGTGGAGATGGGCGTCCGTCCCGCGCCGCTCTTCGACATCGTGCACGACGCCAACATGCAGAAGCTCTGGCCCGACGGCGCCCCGCGCATTCGCGAGGACGGCAAGACCATCAAGCCGCCCACGTGGCGCGACCCAGCCGAGGCGCTGAAGGCGGAGATCGCGCGGCAGTCAGATGAGGGCGGCTAACACCGCATCGTGCAGCAAGCCGTTCGTTGAGAGCCCGCTGCCGCCGTCCGCGCGCGCCTCGCCGTCAAGGTTCGTGAACCGCCCGCCCGCTTCTTCGACGATGACCTGCACCGCGGCCATGTCCCAATGCGCGACCTGCGGCTCGACCGCAATCTCCGCCGCCCCCTCGGCCACGAGCATGTGCGACCAGAAGTCACCGAACCCGCGCGTCCGGCCGCAACGGCGCACGAGATCGAGAAACCGCCGGCCGATGCCGAAGTGCTCGAAGCCGGGAATGTCGTCGTAGCAGAGTTGGGCGTTGTTGATGTTGTCGATCGTCGACACGTGGATCGCTGTCCCGTTGCAGAACGCGCCTTCGCCGCGCGATGCCCACCAGCGCCGCCCCATTGCCGGAGCGGAGACGACGCCGGCCAATCCATCGAGCGCGATGAGCGTGGCGAAGACAGGAATGCCGCGAACGTAGTTCTTGGTGGCGTCGATCGGATCGATGATCCACCGCCGCGTCGCGCCGCCGCGAGCTCCGAACTCCTCGCCGAGGATGCCGTCGTCCGGCCGCTCGCGCTCGAGGCGTTCGCGAATCATCCGCTCCACCGCTTCATCGGCCTCGGACACCGGAGTCCGATCGCTCTTGGTGCGTACCGCCAGCGTCCCCGACTGGAAGTAGCGCATCGTGATGGCGTCTGCCTCATCAGCGAGTGACAGCGCCAAACGAAGATCATCGTTCATGCGCCGCGAGAGTAGCAGACGGGCGCGGGTTGAACTTACAAGCTTCGAGAATACGTAAACTCGAGCGAACCGAAGATGTCGCCGCGTTGTTGCCTTGCGAATTCGCGGCTCCTGCGAACCTGCCTCCATGTAAGGCGAAAAGGCTCGTAACCGAGAACGATCCCGCCCTCGGCATCGCCGACAAAGCGACGCTTTTCGACTCGTTGCGAAGCGGCATCGCTTCGGCAGCAGTTGCCATCAAGGAAAATATTGTGCAAGACAAAGCGGCCGTCGGCGCCGACAAACGCATACGCGATGATTCGCTCAGTACGCGGAGCGACGGCGGGAGGACCGGCGACGGTAAGCGGTCGCTCGCCGAATTGATCATTGATGTTGTAACCAAAGCGGAAGGCTGGTCCGACTGAAGCGAGTGTGAAGACATTGCCGACCGACCCTCCCCCGCGAAGCAGAACATCAAGGACGCGCCGGCCATTGTCGGAAGTTCTTTCCGTCAAGCGTCGCTGCTGCATGTAACGCAACATCACCGCCGGTTCATCGCGGATCTGATGTTCCCATCCAAGGGGAGGCTTGACGTGAACGATTTCGTTATGCCACCAAGTCTGGATTTGCTCGCCGTAGGCATGCGGGCCAACTACGCCGATGTCTGCCTCAAGAGTATGAAGGGCTACCCCGGGTTCACGTGCCTGCAACAGGAACCCGCCATACAACCACGCGGCATAAGAGCGGTCGCGGGGTGGTAGGAGGGGGCGGCGTATGTTTTGAGGTGTGTAGATGCTCTGGCCGAACGTGAAGCCTGTCGCACAGTTTCTCTGATCGCAAAGCCGCCCAATCCAGCGGGACAGTCGCCTCGGCGCGGTTATGAATCGTGGCAGATCGCCTTCCGCAAATCCGACGCGGAAATGCAGGCCCTGAGTGTAGTGACGATCGCTGTCTGAAACGCCGCTGAACAGACGAACGTCATTTTCAACGTACGCATCAACAAGCGCGATAGATCCAGCGTAGGTAGGTGAAGAGGCGAACGAGCAGACGACCAAGAGCGCAACTACAAGTCGCATAAAGAGAGCACCTCGAATGATTAGACGGCCCTGCTGAACAGATTTCTACCCCAGAACCTCGTCACGGGGCGGATCGTCGAAGTGGCATGCACGCCCTCGCCTTCATCCTCCTCGCCGCCATCGCTCCGCAGCAGGGATTCGACGAGTTGCGCGCCATGTGCGCGCGCGACGCCGGCCGGATGTGGGGCATCAGCATCTGCGGGCCAACGATGATCGTCGATCGCCAGACGCGCGCTGTGGTTGCGAATGAAAGCGCGCCGGCAACGCTGCCGAAGGAAATCGGCATCGCCAACACCGCCGTCGACTGGAACGGCAAGCGTTGGACGATGATCGTAGGACCGCTGCCGGAGGATGCCTTCGCGCGAAAGATGTTGCTCGCGCACGAATCGTTCCATCGGGTGCAGGCGAAGCTCGGGTTTCCGTTCAGTGGCCCGTCGAATGCGCACCTCGATTCGATCGAAGGACGCTATTGGCTGCAACTGGAATGGCGCGCGCTGGCGAAGGCGTTGCGCGGCGACCGGGAGGCGGTCCGCGATGCGCTGACGTTCCGCGCGAAGCGTCGGTCGCTGTTTCCGGCGGCAATCAACGAAGAGCGCGAATTGGAGATGCACGAAGGCCTCGCGGAGTACACCGGCGCCGCATTCGCCGAACCTGACGTCGCTAAACTCGCGCCGCATCTCATTGACAAACTGCGCGATGCGGAGACGACGCCGACGTTCGTCCGCTCGTTCGCGTACGCATCCGGACCGGGGTGGGGAACGCTGATCGAGATGAAGCGCGCTCGCTGGACGCGCGCCGCGAAGGCATCCGACGACCTCGGCAACCTCGCCGCGAAGGCCTGGCATGTTGCCGCTGCCGATGACGCAGAGGCGTGCGCGGCGGCTTACGGCGGCCCGGAGCTTCTCGGCGCGGAGCGGGAACGCGGCGCGCGCAGAGAGGCAATCCTGCGCGATTTCCGCGCACGCTTCGTCGACGGTGCGCACCTCACCATCCTGCTCAAGCACATGTCGTTCGAATTCGACCCCAACACGGCGCAGGCGTTCGAAGGATCCGGCACCGTCTATCCGACCATCACTGTCCGCGACGACTGGGGCTCAATCGTCGTACACAGAGGCGGGGCGCTCATCGCCGCGGATTGGATGTCGCTCGTTGTGTCGGCCGAGGCGCACGACGATTACACGCTCACGCTCAAGGAGGGTTGGAGCGTCGTGCCGGGCGCGCGTGCAGGAGATCTAATGCTCACGAGAAAGTAGCTCTATCATTCGCCGCGCAATGCGCCGCATCGTCCTGTTCCTGATCCTCGCCGCCTCGGCGGCGAACGCGCAGCAGGCGGTCTTCCGGTGGGGCGGCGATGCCGAGGGAGGCGCGCCGTTCGTCGAGGCCGATCCGAGCGATCCGTCGAAGCTGCGCGGGTTTGATGTCGAAGTGGCCGGGCAGATTGCGAAGGGACTGGGGAAGCGGCCGGAATTTC
>Ga0233356_1000086_pt1 | contig 23719 bp, 15 predicted proteins | sample GEONSFMMS_FD_180700 | JGI IMG/M metagenome (GOLD analysis project Ga0233356, IMG submission 180700) | Soil microbial communities from Shasta-Trinity National Forest, California, United States - GEON-SFM-MS | ecosystem: Environmental > Terrestrial > Soil > Temperate forest > Bulk soil | place...
AACATGTGGGGGGTTACGCGGTCGCGGACTTCGCTGCGTTCGCCGTGGAGGCGGACCAGGCGGCGGATCATTTGAGGGCTGGCGGCGTCGCCGCGGGAGTTGACCAGGAACGTGTCGGCGATGGAGGGGGAGCGGTCGCGGGCGGTGCGGTAGTCGCGGAGGAGGGACTTGATGTCGTCCGGCACGAAGACGCGTCGCTCGCGGTTGCCTTTGCCGATGATCGTGATTGTGCCGTCGTCGACGTCGACCGCGGCGTCGAGCAGGCTGGCCAGCTCGCTGACGCGCATGCCGGTGGCGAAGAGGAGCTCCGTCGCCACGTACGCGGTCAGGTCGGCGAAGGACGGCGGTTGATCGTGGAGGAGAAGGCGTCGAAGGTCGGCGCGTGCGATCACGCGCGGGAGGCGCTTCGGCATCCGGATGCGGATGCGCGCGCCGCGGAATGGATCCTCCGAGACCTGTTCGTCCTCCTCGAGCCAGCGGAACATCGAGCGGAGCGTGGCCAGGTGGCGCTTCACGCTCGACTCTTTCAGCGTGCGCACGTCGAAGAGGTGGCGGACGTAGTTGTGGATCACGGTTTTGTCGCAGGCGGCGACCGCGGCACGCTTGCCGAGGAATTGTGTGAAGCCGGCTAGGTCGAGCTCGTAGGCGCGCGTGGTGTGAGGGGAGAGCTTCCGGATCGACTGGCAGTGACGGATGAATGCGGACGCCGCGTCTCGGAACAGCACGTCAGTACGACCTCCCAAAACTGGTGGAGCGGCGCACCTTACCCGAGGCGGGCGCCTGTGGCGACCGGAGTTACGGAGGGGTGGACGGCGAGGCGGCGGGCGTGACTATCGAGCAACATCGCACGCGCGTAGACTTTGCCGATGCAGGACATCCGCGCTTCCTTCGCCGACTACGCCGCGTATCACCAGACCAAGGGCAACAAGTGGTTTCATCGCCTCGGCATCCCGCTGATCATGCTCTCGCTCCTCGGCATGCTGGCGCGCGTGCGCATCGCCTATGTCAACGGATTCCGCATCGACGCCGCGGTCGTCCTGATCGCGATCGCGGTCATCTACTACCTTACCCTCGAATGGCGCCTTGCCATCCCGATGCTGATCGTATCCATCGCGTTCTACCTGATCGGCGCGTGGCTGCCGATGTCGATCAACATCGCGCTCTTCATCCTGGGATGGATTTTTCAGTTCATCGGGCACAGCGTCTACGAGCACAAGCAGCCGGCGTTTTTTCGCAACGTCGTCCACCTGCTCATCGGGCCGCTGTGGATCCTGAATGACGTGATTCCTGTCGTGAAGTAGCTACCTCTTCTTCAGCATCGAATCCAACTCCGCGTCGCGCGGCACGGCGATCCGTTGCGGCGCGCCGCCATCCGAGGCGATCTCCACCAGCGGGATGCGCCGCCGGCCGTTGCTGTGAGCGATGACTTTGTCCTCGCCTTCTTTGTCGTTGTCGATATCGATGTAGTCGTACTTGACGCCGGAGCGGTCGAGGTGCCGCAGCGTGCGCACCGTGTCGCCGCACCAGTCCGCGCCATAGACGACGATTCGTTCAGCCATGAGGGATCCTCCGGCTGATAGTTATTGCGAATTAGCTGCCGAGTTTCCTCGGCGGAAACTACTGGGCCCTCACGCAGGCCCGCACGCGCGAAATCAGCTCCTCGATGTCGAACGGTTTCGGCAGCAGATCAAACGGAATCCCTTTGAGTTTCTCGTTGATGATCGACGGCGACGCGGCGCTGGTGATGATCACGCGCTTCAGGCGCTCGGGCGCGTTGCGCGCCATCGCCGTCATGAACGAAAAGCCGTCCAGGTTCGGCATCATCAGATCGAGGATGATCACGTCGTAGTCGGCGAGGCCGAGCTTCGACACCGCTTCCAGTCCGTCGGCGGCAATGTCGACCTTGTATCCCTGGCGCATCAGCACCGTCCGCACCAGCCGGCGGATCGACGCGTCATCCTCGACGACCAGGATGCTGGATTCCGAGGATGGCCTGTCGCTCACGATTGGTCCGGCAGCAAGAAGCGCTCCCGCGCCAACTACAATGACGGAATGCAGGCATACGGCTCCGATCGCGTCCGCGAGGGCGATGGCGAGCGGCTCGTGCTGTTGTCGCGCATCCCGAAAGCGTGGACGCCGCGCGCGCCGAAGACGCTTACCGCCGCGGAGTTTCCGGGGACGGCGGTTCTGTGGGAGGAGCGCTACTTCGAAGTCATTTCCGCCGAACTGTTGCCGCAGGGCGGTGTGCGTTACACGCTCGAGCCGTGGCGGGAAATGCACGCCATGCGCACGATCGATCACTACGACGACGCGCATGAAGCGGAGCGGCTGGCGGACTATCGTGCGCGGCTCGCGCGCGAGACGAAACGCAAATCGGCGAACGCGCTGGCGGTGCTGGCCGGACATCTTCCCGCCGGTGTGCAGGAGGAGATCGGACGCGAGCTCGGCATCATCGCCACCCGTCTCACCATCATCTCCGCGCTCGGCGGTTACGCGGTTGTAATCGCGCTCGTGCTATGGATCGTCAACGGCATCATGGCGAACACGCCGCGGCCACTGCCGGTGTTCCTCGTTACTGGATATCTGTTTGTCGAGACATCGTTCCGCTTCGGCGTCGCGTGGCTCATCGGCAAGCCGGCCGGTTCCGCGGTCGGCGTCATTGGCTATCTCGGGTACTACTACACCGTCGCGAATCGCGCCCGCGCCATCTCGCCGTATGCCCGCGAAAAAAGGGACGATCGTCACGATCAGCGAGACGCCTCCGGATCGCGAGGTGACCGATGCGCTGCTGATGCGCGAGGCGCTGGTGACGCTGCTCAGTCCCGCCGATCAGGCGCGCGTCGCGGAGCGATTCGGATACGACTACCGGCATCAGTCGTCGCTGATCGCGATCCTGATCCTGTTCTTCGCCGCGATCGGAATCGCGACGTCGTTGCATCGCGGCGCGGTCATTTCGATGATCGCCGCGTCAGTGATCGCCGCCGAACAGATCTACCGCCTGGCCATCCTCCGCAGCCGCCCCGCTGGCAGCATCCTCGGCATCGCGGCGCGGCCGTTCGTACGCAAGCTGCTGTGAATTCGGGATCGGGTACGGCGTTCGCACCATGCAGCGCGTGCCCGAACTGCAATTCGATGGGCGTCGCCGTGTCGTCATCGAAGGCGTAACGCCTTCGGTGGATGAAGGCCGCTTTCCCGCCAAACGCGCGGTGGGCGACGTCGTACACGTCGAAGCGGACATCTTCGCCGACGGCCACGACCTCCTCTCCGCGGTCATGCTGCATCGTCACGAGTCGGAGAAGACGTTCACGGAAACGCGCATGACCGCGCTAGTCAACGACCGCTGGCGCGCCGAGCTCCCGGTCGACCGCCTCGGCGTCTACTACTTCACGTTCGAAGCGTGGATCGACCACTTCCTGACCTGGCATCGCGATCTGAAGAAACGTCCCGACGCCGATCTCGATGTCCAGCTTCGCATCGGGCTGGAGATGATCCGCGCCGCCGCGGAGCGTGCGAAGGATCGCGATCGAAAACGTCTCGAGCACTACGTGACCGTGCTCGAAGGCGCCGATGACCCGCGCGACAACGTTCACGCGCTCGCCAACGACGAGCTCCTCGGATTAATGGAGCGCAACGCGGAGCGGAAGTTCGCCACGCGCTACGGCTGCGAGCTGGCCATCGAAGTCGATCCGCGCCGCGCCACCTTCAGCACCTGGTACGAGCTGTTCCCGCGATCGGTCGGCACGTTCCGCGACGTCGAAGCGCAATTGCCGCGCATCGCGAAGATGGGATTCGACGTCCTCTACCTGCCGCCGATCCATCCGATCGGGACGACCTTTCGCAAAGGACGCAACAACAAGGTCGCCGCCGAGGAGGGCGACGCCGGCAGCCCGTGGGCGATCGGGAGCGCCGAGGGCGGACACAAAGCGATCCATCCGCAGCTCGGGGCGATGGACGACTTCAAGCATCTCGTCGCGGCGGCGCGCGAGCGCGGAATCGAGATGGCGCTGGATATCGCGTTTCAGGCGTCGCCCGATCATCCGTATGTTCAAGAACACGCCGAGTGGTTTCAGAAGCGGCCCGATGGCACCATTCAATACGCGGAAAACCCACCGAAAAAGTATCAGGATATCTTTCCGTTTCACTTCGAAAGCGACGCATGGTCCGACCTCTGGAAAGAACTGTGCGATGTCTTCCGCTTCTGGATCGACAAGGGCGTGCGCATTTTCCGGGTCGACAATCCGCACACGAAGCCGCTGCCGTTCTGGCATTGGGTGATCCGCACGGTCAAGAAGCATCATCCTGATGTGATTTTTTTGGCCGAGGCGTTTACGAGGCCGAAGATCGTGTACTGGCTGGCGAAGGCGGGATTTTCGCAGTCGTACACGTACTTCGCCTGGCGCAATACGAAATACGAACTGACGGAGTACTTCGAGGAGATCACGAAACCGCCCATCAGCGACTTCTTCCGGCCGAATGCGTGGCCGAACACGCCCGACATCCTCACCGAATATCTGCAATACGGCGGACGCCCGGCATTTACGATCCGGCTGATGCTCGCGGCGACCCTCTCTGCAAATTACGGCATCTACGGGCGGCCGTACGAGCGCTTCGTCAGCACGGCGCGCGAGCCAGGCACCGAGGAGTATCTCGACTCAGAAAAATACGAGGTCAAGCAGTGGGCGCAAACCGACGACGACCTGACCGAACTAATCGCCGCAGTCAACCGTATCCGCCGCGACAATCCACCGCTACAACAGAACGAGACGCTGCGCTTTCACACGACGACCAACGACGAAATCCTCTGCTACAGCAAATCGGCGGGAACTGACGTCATCCTGACCATCGTCAATGTCGACCCGCACAATACTCAAGCCGGCTACGTCGAGCTTGACCTGGCCGCATTGCACCTCGACGCCAATCGCCCGTTCCAGGTTCACGAGCTGCTCTCCGGCGCGCGGTACACCTGGCACGGCGCGAGGAACTACGTGCAACTGAACCCGCACGTGGTCCCCGCGCACATCTTCCGAATCAGACGCAAGGTGAGAAGTGAGAGGGATTTTGAATACTTTCTCTAGCTGTCATCCAGAGAGGTTGTGAAGAAATGAGACGCCGTTTCGTGCGAAGCACTTTGGAGTGCGGTGGCAAGGCCACCGCTTTGGGAGGGCGGTGGAACTGTGACGACTCGCAGCGTGTGATGCTTGCTCGATCGTCGGGATGGTCACCGTCCTCCTCCCTCCCAAAGCGGTGGCTCGGTCGCCACCGCACTCCAAAGCTTCGCGAAATATGCCGCGCCTTGTGCAAGCATGAATCCGCCATCTTTCCCCCGCTCAAAGCGCGGTGCTGGATTGTCGAGCGCGCCTCCGCGCGCGGCCGCATTCGGGCGATCTCGCGATGAAGTGAATTAGCCATGGACGACCTTTGGTACAAGGACGGGATCATCTATCAGACGCATGTCCGCGCCTTTTATGATTCCAACAATGACGGCATCGGCGATTTTCAGGGACTGACGCGCAAGCTCGACTACCTGCAAGACGTCGGCATCAACATCATCTGGTTGCTGCCGTTTTATCCGTCGCCGCTGCGCGACGATGGGTACGACATCGCCAATTACACGGCGGTCAATCCCAGTTACGGCACGCTTGCTGATTTCAAGATCTTTCTGAAGGAAGCGCATCGGCGCGGACTGAAAGTGATCACAGAGCTGGTCATCAATCACACCAGCGACCAGCACGAATGGTTTCAGAAGTCGCGGCGCGCCAAGCCGGGCTCGCCGTGGCGCGATTTCTATGTCTGGAGCGATACGCCCACCAAGTACAAAGACGCGCGTATCATCTTCAAAGATTACGAAACGTCGAACTGGGCCTGGGATCCGATCGCGAAGGCGTATTACTGGCATCGCTTCTTCTCGCATCAGCCCGATCTCAATTTCGACAATCCCGCCGTTCACGCCGCGCTCATCAAGGCGCTCGACTTCTGGATGGACATGGGCGTTGACGCCTTTCGCCTCGACGCGATTCCCTATCTCTTCGAGCGCGAAGGGACAACTTGCGAGAACCTTCCGGAAACGCACGAGTATCTGAAATCGTTGCGCGCGCATGTCGATCGGAAGTATCCCGGCCGGATGCTGCTGGCCGAGGCGAACCAATGGCCTGAGGACTCGCTGCCGTACTTTGGGAATGGCGACGAATGCCACATGGCATTCAATTTCCCGGTCATGCCGCGCATGTACATGGCGCTGGCTCAGGAAGACCGCTTTCCAATCATCGACATCATGGCCCAGACGCCTGCCATCCCGGACAACTGTCAATGGGCAATGTTCTTAAGAAATCATGATGAGCTGACGCTGGAGATGGTCACGGACGAGGACCGCGACTACATGTGGCGCACCTACGCCTCCGATCGCCAGGCCCGGATCAACCTCGGCATCCGCCGCCGCCTCGCGCCGCTGATGCAGAACCACCGCCTCCGGATTCACCTGATGAACGGGCTGCTCTTTTCATTTCCGGGGACGCCGATCATCTATTACGGCGACGAAATCGGGATGGGAGACAACATCTATCTCGGCGACCGCAACGGCGTGCGCACGCCGATGCAGTGGAGTCCTGACCGTAATGCAGGATTTTCGAAGGCCAACCCGCAGCAACTGTACATGCCGGTTATCATCGATCCGCAATATCACTACGAGCAGGTCAACGTCGATCAGCAGCAGAGCAATCCGTATTCGCTCTTGTGGTGGATGAAGCGCCTCATCGCGCAGCGCAATCGCTTCCAGGCGTTCGGCCGCGGCTCGATGGAGTTTCTGCATCCCGAGAATCGCAAAATTCTGGCGTTTGTCCGCCGCTATCAGGACGAAACGATTCTCGTGGTCGCGAATCTCTCGCGGCTCGTGCAATGCTTCGAGCTGGATCTGGCGCAATTTGCGGGAATGGCTCCCGTCGAGCTCTCCGGCGGAACGCGCTTCCCCGACATCAGCGACAAGCCGTATTTCCTGAACCTCGGACCGTTTGCGTTTTACTGGTTCGCTCTCGAGCGGCAGAAAACCGAACCGGCGCTTACGAGCGAAGAAGTTCCACAAATCCGCGCCGCGAGTTTCGAAGAGGTCTTCTCCGACCGCAATCGCACCGCGCTCGGCGGCGCGCTCGAAACCTATGTGCGCTCGCGCCGCTGGTTCAGCGGAAAAGCTCGCACGATCACCGCATTGCAGGTCACCGAAACGGTTGCCCTTCCCAACGACGCCGGTCAGCTCACGTTCCTCCGCATCGACTACGCCGACGGCGAACCGGAGACCTACCTTCTTCCGCTGGCGATCCTGCAGGCGCGGCGTGCGCACGAGCAGGAGGCCAGAATTCCGACGCTCATCGCCCGCCTGAGCGACGGCTACTTCCTTTATGAGCCGGTGACCGATCCTAAATTCACCGCTGCCTTGCTGGACACGATCGCCCGCTGCCGCACGCTCAAGGGTGAACAGGGTGCCATATCCGGCACCGCGTCCCGTCGTCGGGAGCTGCGCGCCGCGGCGGACCTCAACGCGCAGGTTCTCAAAGCGGAACAGAGCAACACGGCGATCCTTTACGGCGACCAATTCTTCATGAAGCTCTTCCGTCGCCTCGAGCCCGGCATCAACACCGAGCTCGAAATGACGCGCTTCCTGAATGAGGAGACGTCATTTACCGGCACACCGCGTTTGGCCGGCGCTGTCCAATACGAAACGGATTCGACGGCGGAGCCAACCACTCTGGCCATTCTGCAACGGTATGTGGCGAATTCCGGCGACGCATGGACATATACCGTCGACACCTTCGGCCGTTTCTTCGATTCCGTTCTGAGCGATCCGTCTGCGGCGGAGCGGCTGGCCAAAGCGACGCCCTTGGAATCGTTGCTCGCGATTTCCGAAAAACCGTTTCCGGACATCGTTCAACAGACCATCGGCCTCTATCTCGCGGATGCCGAAATCCTCGGGCGCCGCACGGCACAAATGCACCTCGCGCTCGCCTCGCGCGACGATATCCCTGCATTTGCGCCCGAACCGATCACGCCGCATTATCAGAGATCGATTTACCAGCACATCCGTTCACAGGCCGTTCGCACATTTCAACTGCTGCGTCGTCGCGGCAAAGGCATTCCCGCAGCCGAGGAATTGCTGGCGCGTGAAGAAGAAGTTCAGCAACGGATACGGCGGATTCTCGATGGCCGCATTACCGGCCTGCGCATCCGCACTCACGGCGATTATCACCTCGGCCAGGTTCTGCATACAGGCAACGACTTCGTCATCATCGATTTCGAAGGCGAGCCGTCGCGTCCATTGAGTGAACGCCGCATCAAGCGCAGCGCCTTGCGCGACGTCGCCGGGATGCTGCGCTCCTTCCATTACGCGCCGCACGCGGTTCTGTTCGGGCAGTCGCAGCATTCGGTGATTCGTGCCGAGGATGCGGCGACGGTGGAGAGTGGCGCGAACTTCTGGTATCGATGGGTGAGCGCCGCGTTCCTGCGCGCGTATCTCGCGGAAAGCGGCAATGCCGCGCATCTGCCGCAGTCGCGCGAAGAGTTGCAGGTGCTGCTCGATGCGCACCTCTTCGAGAAAGCGCTCTACGAAATCGCGTACGAGATGAACAACCGTCCGGACTGGGTACGCATCCCGCTGCGCGGCGTGCTGGAGCTTCTCGGCCACTGATATTCTCGCCACGATGCGCATCCGCTTCATCTGCATTCACGGGCATTTCTATCAACCGCCGCGCGAGAACCCGTGGCTGGAAGCGGTGGAGACGCAGGATTCGGCGACTCCGTATCACGACTGGAACGAGCTGATCACGGCGGAGTGCTACGGGCCGAATGCTTCGTCGCGCATCCTTGACGCGCGCGAGCGCATCGTCAAAATCGTCAACAACTACGCGGCCATCAGCTTCAACTTCGGGCCGACGCTGCTGTCGTGGCTGGAGCAGGCGCAACCCGAAACGTATACCGCGATTCTCGACGCCGACCGTGTCAGCCGCGAGCGATTTGGCGGGCATGGATCGGCCATCGCGCAGGCATACAACCACATGATCCTGCCGCTGGCGAACGCGCGCGACCAGCGCACGCAGGTGCGATGGGGCATCCGCGATTTCGAGAAGCGTTTCAAACGAAAGCCGGAGGCGATGTGGCTTCCCGAGACCGCGGTCGACGTCGCCTCGCTCGAAGCGCTGGCAGCCGAAGGAATCGCGTTCACGATTCTGGAACCGCAGCAGGCGAGGCGCTGGCGGGCGATCGGTGAGGACGACTGGACCGAACAGAAAGGCGCCATCGATCCGACGATGCCGTACCGCTGCAATCTGCCGTCGGGGCGTTCCATCGATCTCTTTTTCTACGACGGACCGATCTCGCGCGCTGTCGCGTTCGAGCGCCTGCTGGCGCGCGGCGAGAACCTCGCGCATCGGTTGCTCGGCGCGTTCGGCGAAGGACGCACGCATCCGCAGCTCGTCAACATCGCCACCGACGGCGAGACGTACGGACATCATCATCGCAACGGCGACATGGCCCTCGCGTACGCGCTCGACTACATCAACGAGCAGAAGCTCTCTCGCGTCATGAACTACGGCCAGTTTCTCGCCGACGTGCCGCCGACGCACGAGGTCGAAATCGCCGAACGCACCGCTTGGAGTTGCAGCCACGGCCTGGGACGATGGGAGCGCGACTGCGGCTGCAGCACCGGCAGCGGTGAGGACTGGAACCAGCAGTGGCGTACGCCGCTGCGCGATGCGCTCGATTGGCTGCGCGACGAATGCATCGCCATCTTCGAGTCGCGAGGCTCGGCGGTGCTCCACGATCCGTGGGACGCGCGCGACGACTACATCGACGTCGTTCTCGACCGTTCCGATGAGAATCTGGAGCGCTTTCTGGCGAAGCACGCCAGCACGGGAAACAGCACCGTCACCGTGCTCGAGCTGCTCGAGATGCAGCGCAACGCCATGCTCATGTACACGAGCTGCGGTTGGTTTTTCAACGACGTCTCCGGAATCGAGACCGTGCAGGTGCTGCACTACGCCGCGCGCGTCATCCAGCTCGCCGAAAAAGTTGCGGGCCGCAGCCTGGAGCTGGAGTTCCTGCGCCGCATCGCCGCGGCGAAAAGCAACCTGCCGCAGCACGGCGACGGGCGGCAGATCTACGAGCTCGAAGTGAAGCCGGTGCGTCTCGACCTTCGCCGCGTGGCCGCGCACTACGCCGTCGCCTCGCTCTTCGACAACTTCGCGCACGACGACCGCGTCTACTGCTACCGCGTCCGGCAGAACGATTTCGAATCGTTTCGCGCCGGCCGCGCGCGCATGGCCATCGGCTCGATCACCGTCACCTCGCTGATCACGCGCGAGGAAGCCTCGTTCGAATTCACCGTCATCCACCTCGGCGAAACCGAGCTGACCGGCGGCGTGCGGCCCGCGGCGCTGGCCGAGCACTACGACGCCATGAAACGCGACCTCAGCGAAGACATGCGCGTCAACGGCATCTCCTCGGTCATCCGCGTGCTCGACGAGTATTTCAACGAACCGCTGCTGTCGATCCGGGCGCTCTTTCGCGATGAGCAGCGCCGCATCCTGAATCTGCTCTGCGACACGACGCTGAGCGAGGCGGAGAGCGCGTTCCACCAGCTCCACGAGCGCTACGACCCGTTGATGCGCTTCCACGCAACGCTCGGCGTCCCGCTGCCAAAGGTCTTGCGTATGGCGGCGGAGTTCGACGTGAACACGCAGTTGCGGCGGATGGCCGCGAGCGACGAGGTGCCGCTCGGCGAGCTGGAGTCGCGCCTGCGCGAGTCGCGCGACGAAAAGGTGTCGCTCGACGAGACGACGTTAATGTCGCTCACCGCCGCGATCGAACGCGCCGCCGGCGATTTCTCGCGCAATTCCGACGACATGGAGAAGTTGGAGAACTGGGCCAAACTCGTATCGATCGTGCGTGACGCCGGCGTTGACGTCGATCTGCGCCGTCCGCAAAACGACTACTACCGGCTGAAGAAATCGGTGCGTCCCGTCATCGCGGCGACGGCCGGCGATGGCTCATCGGCTGCAAACCGTTGGCTGCAGCACTTCGACGCCCTCGGCGAAAAACTTTCGATCAGCCCCGAGGCCAGAGGGTGATCCGCAGATGACGCAGATGTACACAGATCAATGACTCACACCTCGGTGACAGAACCACGAAGCACCCGCACGTCCGGCGTCCTCCTCCATCCGACCAGCGTGCCGGGACGCTTCGGCATCGGCGACCTCGGCGACGAGTTGCTGGCGTTTCTCGATTGGGCGCAGAGCGCGGGGCTGCGCATCTGGCAGGTGCTGCCGCTCAATGCGCCCGGCTACGGCAACTCGCCGTATGGGTGCCTGTCGTCGTATGCCGGCAACCCGCTGCTGATCTCGCCGCAGCGTCTCGTCGAGAACGGACTGCTGCCCGACGATGCGCTGGAGAATGTTCCGTTGTTTGCTGAGGACTACGTCGAATTTGATCGCGTCCATGCGTACAAGGAATCGTTGCTCCGCCATTCGTTCGAGCATTTCGCCGAGCACGCCTCGGACGAACAGCGCGATGCACTCGCCGCGTTCACTCACGACAATGCCTGGCTTCCTGACTGGACGCTGTACGCCGCGTTAAAGGAGCGGCACGGTGGCAACTCGTGGACGGCGTGGACGCCTGATTTGGCATCGCGCGATCGCGATGCGCTCGCTGAGGCGCGTCTCGACCTCGCGGATGAGATGCGTTATCAGGCTTACGTCCAATGGCTCTTCTTCGCGCAATGGGCGGCCGTGCGCGAAGCCGCTGACGCGCGCGGCATCCGCATCATGGGCGACATCCCGATTTACGTCGCTGGCGACAGCGCCGACGTCTGGGCCAACCGCGAGATTTTTCAACTCGACGAGCGCGGCGAACCGAACGTCGTCGCCGGAGTGCCGCCCGATTACTTCAGCGCCACCGGGCAGCGATGGGGCAATCCGCTCTACCGCTGGGACGTGCTGCGCGAGACGCATTTCCGCTGGTGGGTTTCGCGGTTCCGCGCCGCGCTCCGTTTCGCCGACATCGTCCGCGTCGATCACTTTCGCGGGTTCGCCGCCTATTGGGAAATCCCGGCCGACGAGCGCACCGCGATTCACGGCCGATGGATGCCCGGCCCGGGCCGCGCATTGTTCGATTCGCTTCGCGACGCACTCGGTGATCTGCCGCTCGTCGCCGAAGACCTCGGACACATTACGGCGGAGGTGCATGCGCTGCGGAAGGCCATCGACGTCCCTGGCATGAAGATCCTGCAGTTCGCCTTCGCGCAACCGGACAGTCCGCATCTTCCGCATTGCTACGAGCCGAACACCGTCGTCTACACCGGGACGCACGACAACGACACCGCGCGCGGTTGGTACGAGGACGCCACCGCTGACGAGCGCGAGGCGATCGCGTCATACCTGGGCGTGCGCGATGCCGGCGGCGTCGCGTGGGCGCTGATCCGCACCGCGTACACGTCCGTCGCCGAAACGGCCATCGTCCCGGTGCAGGACATCCTCAACCTCGGCAGCGAAGCGCGCATGAACCTTCCCGGCGCGGAGCACGACAACTGGTCGTGGCGCGTCGCCGGCGGCGCCCTGACCGCGGCGCATGCCGAGAAACTGCGCGAGATGGGAGAGGTATCCGGCCGGATTTGAGCGCTGAACGTGCGAGAATCATCCTCACTCGGAGGATCGTTCATGCGCGGATTTCTGCTGGCGTCATTGGTGGTGTTGCTGTGCGCATCGATGGAAGCGCAGATGATGACCTGCGAGTCGCCGCAGGGTGCGTACCGCGAATGCCGCGTTGGATCGTCGGGCGTGATCGCTCTCGTGGGCGAATTGAGCGAAGGCCGCTGCGTCGAAGGAGCTACGTGGGGCACGGTGTCGGCCGGCGTGGTATGGGTCGACCGAGGCTGCCGCGGACGCTTCCTCATCCGCGACAGCAACATGACGCCGGGCAGCCGCCGCGTCGTTTGCGAATCGACAAAGGGCGATCGCCAGGTGTGCCCGGCCGATCTCATCCAGGCCTCCGATCCCGGCGGCGGCGTTTTCCTCCTGCGCCAGCTCAGCGCCGCGGCATGCAATGAAAACGAGACATGGGGCTACGACGCCGAGCGCGATCAGATCTGGGTCGAGAAGGGCTGCCGCGCGGAGTTCGTCGTCGGCGCGCGCTTCGATCCGAAGAAGGTGATCGAGCCACTCGACAACATCGTCACGTGCGAGTCCGCGAACGGGAAGCGGATGCAATGCACCGCCGACACCTCGGGCGGCGTCCGCATCGTGCGCCCGCTGTCCGATGCCGCCTGCGGCTATGGACGGCAATGGGGTTACGACGCGAAAGGCATCTGGGTCAATGGCAACTGCCGCGCCGAGTTTGCCGTGCGCGGAAAACCGAAGGCGGTCGTGACGACGCTGGCGTGCGAGGCGCCCGACGCGGCGAAAGTTCAGTGTCCCGTTGATACCCGTTACGGCGTTGCCCTCGTTCGCCAGCTCAGCGAAAAGTTCTGCGTCCTCGGCAGAACGTGGGATTTCGACGCGACGGGAGTTTGGGTCTCCGAAGGCTGCCGCGCCCAGTTCGCGCTCGGCGGCTATCGCCTGCCGTCCGCGAATGTTCCTCCCAACGCGTCGAAGGTGATCTGCGAAGCGAAGGACGGCCAGCGCATCCTCTGCGCCGCCGACGCCTCCCACGGTGTCGGCCTCCTCCGCCAGTTCAGCGAAGCCGAGTGCGTCCTCAATCACACCTGGGGCTACACCCGCGACGGCGTGTGGGTGGAAGGCGGTTGCCGCGCGGAGTTCGCGGTGGCGAAGTAGGGGGAAGTGTTCATCCGCAGATTACGCAGATGAACGCAGATAGAGAGTTCAGACGAAGATGTCGTCGAGCTGAATTTCGAGCATCGGGAACAGCGGCGATGTCAGCGTCTCATTCCGCGATAGGTTCGCGGCGATCTCGTAGCGTCCCGACACATTGCGCCGAAAGATCTGAATCTGGTCTCGACGCGGGTCGACGATCCAATACTCGCCGACCTCAGTGCGTTCGTACAGGGCTCGCTTCGTGACTTCGTCGTATTTGCGATTCGATTCGGAGAGGATTTCGACGAGCAGGTCGGGCGAACCCTGGATGTTCTTGGTGGTGATGATGTCGCGGCGTTCGTTGCTGATGTACAGCAGGTCAGGTTCGACGACGTCGTATCGCGAGAAAACGATATCCAGCGGCGCGTGGAAGAGCTCACCGACTGGATGCTCGCGAAGGTAGTAACTGATCTCGACGATCAGCCGCATGGAAACCCGCTGGTGCTTCGTCACTGGTGATGCGTTCACGTAATGCTCCCCGTCGATGATCTCGTGGCGGAGACCGTCCTCAGGGAGGAGGAGCAAGTCCTCATAAGTCATCTTTGTTGATGTCTGCGGCGCCATGGCGAAAAGTCTACGCCTTCTCGAGAACCGCTACCGGAAAACGGGCAAACAGAGAGCGGAGGGCGATCGAATCCCCCTCCAAATTCTCCCCGGTGAAGAGACTGCACCAGGAGCCGGAGATGGGGATTGAGGCATCGGGCCAGAAGTCGCCGATCGGGAATGTGCCCGGCTTGACGAGGTTCGCGACGAGGCGCGGGACAGCAACGACGACCGCGTCGTCTTCGAAACGGCGTGTGAACGCGACAACGTTTGGTCCGATATCGAGCGGCTCGTACGTCCCGTCGCGGAAAAGCTCCGCGTGACGCGATCGCGCGTCGAGCACTTTCCAAGTGACGAACATCTTGATCCGGCTGTCGTGCCAGCGGCGGAGGAGGGTGTCGATCGAGAGCGAGTCCTTTTCGACTGCGGCCTTCATCTTTTTCAGCATCGCGCGGCGGCTCGCGTAGTCGACGGCGCGGCGGTTGTCGGGATCGACGAGGCTGAAGTCCCAGAGCTCTGTCCCCTGGTAGAAATCGGGCGCACCGGGCGCGGTCGCTTTCAGGACGAGATGAGAAAGTCCGTTGAGGAAGCCGTAGAAGGCGACGCGTTTCTGGAAGCGGACGAGGTCTTTGCAGAAGTTCGTATCGCTCAGGATCGCGTCGGCGAAGGCGAGGAGTGATTCTTCGTAACCGGCATTCGGAGTGATCCAGCTCGTGTGCGTCTTCGCTTCGCGCGCCGCTTTTTCGAGATACAGCTTCAGGCGATCGCGCACCGGGGGAAGATCGTCATCGTCGAGAGGCCACATGCCGATGAGCGTCTCGTAGATGAGCAGATCCGTATTCGCGTCCGGGATTCCGTTCGCGCGATGCGGCGCGTTCATCTTCGACCAGCGGCGCACCTGCCGCTCCCACTGCGGCGCGATTTCCGACAGCACGTTGATGCGCGCGCGCACGTCCTCGCTGCGCTTCGTGTCGTGCGTCGCGGTCGCGTTCATCGTGTGCGGCCACTGTTGCTGCATCTGCGCCGCGCGCGCGTGAAACTCGGCCAGGCCGTCGAAGTCGCCGCCGCGTCCGGGATTGCCACCGACCTCGTTGAGTGAAATGAGCCGGCTGTAGTTGTAGAAGGCCGTGTCCTCGACACCCTTGGCCATGACGCGGCCGGTGAATTGCTGCCAGCGCATGACGAAGGCCAGCCAGTTCTCGCGTTCCGAGGCGACGTAGTGAGGCGGATCGACGAGGAGGACGCGTTCGAGGAAGGTAAACAATCGCTCGTCGATCGTGTTCGCGGCGCGGCGTCGCGCATCGTCGATCGCGGTGCGGATCGACTGCGCATCCTCATCGTCGACATTGGTCTCGCGAATGTACGTCCGGTACACGCGCATGCACGCAGTGACCTCGGTCAGCGCCGCGGTCAGATCGACAGGCGCGAAATCGCGCGCGTTGCGATCGGGCATAGCCACCGCGCCGAGCTGCTTACCGAGCGCCCGCATCTCGCCGGAGAAAAGCTCGTGGATGACCTGCTTCTTGCGCTCGTAGCAGATGTCGTCGAACGTCGCCGTCACGCCGGTGAAGTTGCGATAGAAGCGATCGAGTTGTTGCAAACCGTCGGCATCGATGAACAGCGCGTTGACGGAGTCGAGAAAGTCGTAGCCGGTCGTCCCGCTGACCGGAAACTCGCGCGGCAGTTCCTCGCCGTGCTCGAGGATTTTTTCGACGACGATGTAGAAACGGTCGTCGCCAGACGGCTCGCCAGCGAGCCGCAACTGCAGCTTGCGCATGTGGCCGATCGGATCGTAAAGACCGTCGATGTGATCGATGCGCAGTCCGGTCACTTTCCCTTCCGCGATCAGCTCCAGCGTTCTCCGATTGCGCGCCTCGAACACCTCGGGATTCTCGACGCGCACGCCGACGAGATCGGTGACGTCGAAAAAGCGCCGGTAGTTGATCTTCTCGCTGGCGATGCGCCAGTACGCGAGCCGGTACCACTGCGCGTCGAGCAGCGCGTCGAGAGAGTCGGCGTCGCCATTGATCCGTTGGATGGCAGCGTGAAGTGCCTCGCGAAATGGCTCGTCCTGCTCGTAAATCCGCCAAAGCGTTTCCTTGAGGAACTTGCTGTTCGGCACCCCGGCATCGTCCTCGACCAGCTCGCGCAATTCGATCGCCACGCCCTCGCGCGGCAACGACTCGACGCACTCGCGCAGCACCTGGCCGTACGAACCCGGCGCGAGCGGCAGGCGCTTGTCGTAGTACGTGAAGAAGAAACCGTCGACATCGAAGTGGAGCTGAATCTCGCGCGACTCGAGCGCCTCGCCGTACGGCTTGCCGAGGATCGGGAGAAGGACCTTGCTGACGGTCTGGCCGCGCGTGGTGACAGGCGTCCAGTCGATGTCGAAGTAGTGGAGGAACCGCGAATGCTCGCCATTTTCGAGAACGCTCATCCACCACGCGTTCTCGGGACTGGCAGCCATGTGATTGGGGACGACGTCGAGGAGCAGCCCAAGTCCGCGCTGCTTCAACTCTTCGTGAAGCGCGTTGAAATCGTCGTCAGTCCCAAGCTCCGGATTCAACGCGTTGGCATCGACGACGTCGTATCCATGTCCGCTGCCCTTGCGCGCTTTCAGGATCGGTGACGCGTAGATGTCGCTGATTCCCAGCTCTGCGAGGTAGGGAACTATCTCCTTCGCATCGGCGAAGGTGAAGCCGGCGTTGAACTGGAGGCGATAGGTCGCTCGGGGCACTCGGTACATGGGTTTCTTTCAGCGCTGCGGATTCAGTGCCCGTAAGGCTTTCACGCGGAGCCGCGGAGACGCGGAGCGGGTTTTCTCCGCGTCCCCGCACCTCCGCGTGAAAAGTTTTACCTGCGCAATAACGCGAATGTCTCGGGTTGCAACGTGATGCGGTTATCCGCCAGCGTTGCGCCAGAGTCGATCACCATCGCGCGCGAACCGGACAACTCAATCATCTGCGCGCGATCGCTGAAGTTGAACACCAGCAACGTGTCGCCGCGCTGAACCACTAACGTCCGCCGCTCATCGTCCGCATGCGTTTCGACGGCATCGAGATCGAGCGACCGGAGCGCGGGGATTTCGCGGCGGAGTCGCAGCAAGTCGCGATACAACTCGCGCAAACCGGACTGCTCCTCGCGCGTCAGCTTGGATCGATTGAAAGTAGCCTCATCATGCGGATCGGGTGGTTCGCCTTCCCAATCGAAGTCGTCGAACTCCTCGGCGCGGCCTTTGCGCACGGCTTCGATCAAGTCTGAATCGCCGTGCGAGGTGAAGTACTGGAACGGGGCGGTCTCGCCGTACTCCTCGCCCATGAATAGCATCGGGATGAAGGGTGAGAGTACGACGGCGGCCGCGGCCAGACGCAGTTTCGCGGGCGAGATGATCGTCGACAGGCGTTCGCCGAGCATGCGGTTGCCGACCTGGTCGTGATTCTGCGCGAAGACCACGAACTGCTTGCCGTCGCGCGTCTTTGGCGGCGCGCCATACCTGCGTCCGAGGTAGGGCGAGTGCTGGCCGGTGTAGAGATAGCCGGTCGTTAGCGTGCGTGCGAGATCGCTCGTGCGGCCGAAGCCGACGTAGTAGCCGTCGCGTTCGCCGGTGAGCAGCGTGTGCAGCGAATGATGAAAATCGTCGCACCATTGCGAGTCGAATCCGAGGCCGAGATCGTCTTTCGGCGTGATCACGCGAGGATCGTTGAGATCGGACTCGGCGATCGTGTAGATGCGGCGTCCGAGCGCCTCGGCGCATTGACGAACCGCCGACGTCAGATCTTGCAGGAACGGCTCGGCGGTGTGATCAATGATCGCGTGGACCGCGTCGACGCGCAGGCCGTCGATGTGAAACTCGTCGATCCATTGCAGCGCGTTGTGGATGAAAAACCAGCGGACGTCGTCGCTGTGCCGGCCGTCGAAATTGATCGCAAGTCCCCACGGAGTCTTGTAGCGATCGGTGAAGTACGGAGCGTACTGACTGAGATAGTTTCCCTCGGGGCCGAGGTGGTTGTAGACGACGTCGAGGAGGAGCGCGAGGCCGCGGGCGTGGCAGGCGTCGGCGAGGCGCTTCAGTCCCGCCGGACCGCCGTACGAATTCTGCGCCGCGCCGATGTAGACGCCGTCGTAACCCCAGTTGCGCGTGCCGGGAAACTGCGCGATCGGCAGCAGCTCGACGCCGGTGATGCCGAGGTCTTTGAGCGCGTCGAGGTGCTCGATGATCGCGTCGAACGTGCCTTCGCGCGTGAAGGTTCCGACGTGCAGTTCGTAAACGACGAAGTCCTCGAGCGCGACGCCTTTCCATCCGGCGTCGTGCCATTCGAACTCGCGCGCCACGACTTCCGACGGCCCATGCACGCCCTCGGGTTGCAGACGCGACGCAGGATCGGGACGATTGTCGCCATTGACGTTGAAGAAATAGCGCGTACCAGCGCCGGCATCGATCGTCGCCTCGTGGTAGCCGCGCGCGTTCTTGATCAGCGTGACGCGGCGCTCGTCCGGTGCGACGATATGCAGCTCAACGGTCGCGACGTTCGGCGCCCAGACACGAAACTCGCAGCGGCCGGGCGCGATCAGAGTCGCGCCGAGGGTGGGCGTCTCATCTGGGCTCATCTGCGTCATCCGCGGATGGAGTCAGGAACACTGCGCCGAGCGGCGGCAACGTTAGATTGACCGACCACTTGCGCCCGTGCAGCGGAATCGGCGCGGCGTCGACGCCGCCCATGTTTCCCTGGCCGCTCCCGCCGTACAGCACCGCGTCGCTGTTCAGCACCTCGGCCCAATGTCCGCCGGTCGGAACGCCGGCCTGGTAGTTGTGTCGCGGGATCGGCGTGAAATTCAGCGCCACGATCACCGGCTGCTCCGGCTGCGACTTCGACTTCCGCATCAGCACCACGATGCTGTTTTCCGTGTCGCAGCAATCGATCCATTCGAAGCCATCGGGTGAGAGATCGAGCTCGTGCAGCGCGGGAATCGTGCGATAGGCCTTGTTCAGATCCTCGACCCAGCGCTGCAGTGTCGCGTTCGGCGGCGAGTCGAGCTGATCCCAATCGAGGCTGGCGTCGTGATTCCACTCGCGCCACTGGCCAAACTCGCATCCCATGAACATCAGCTTCTTGGCGGGCTGCGAATACATGTGCGCGAATAGCAGCCGCAGGTTGGCGAAACGCCGCCATTCGTCGCCGGGCATCTTGCGGATCAGCGAACCCTTGCCGTGTACGACCTCGTCGTGCGACAGCGGCAGCAGGAAGTTCTCGGTGAACGCGTACATCATCCGGAAGGTGAGATCGTTGTGATGGAACTTACGGTGGATCGGATCGAGCGCGAAGTAGCGCAGCGAGTCGTGCATCCATCCCATGTCCCACTTCATGCCGAATCCGAGTCCGCCGATGTACGTGGGCCGCGAAACCATCGGCCACGCCGTCGACTCCTCGGCGATGACCTGCACGTCGGGATGCTCTTTGTAGACGTCCTCGTTCAGCCGGCGCAGGAACGAGATCGCTTCAATATTTTCGCGGCCGCCGAATTCGTTCGGGATCCACTCGCCGTGTTTGCGCGAGTAATCGAGGTAGAGCATCGAGGCAACGGCATCGACGCGCAGTCCGTCCGCGTGGAAGACGCCGAGCCAGTAGAGCGCACTCGATAGCAGAAACGAGCGGACTTCGTTGCGGCCATAGTTGAAGACCAGCGATCCCCAGTCGGGCTGAAAGCCTTTGCGCGGATCGGCGTGCTCGAAGAGATGTGTGCCGTCGAAGTACGAGAGGCCGTGCTCATCGGTGGGGAAGTGCGACGGCACCCAATCGAGGATGACGCCGATCTCGTTCTGGTGCAGGACGTCGATCAGGTACATCAGATCCTGCGGCGTTCCATAGCGGCTGGTCGGCGCGAAGAATCCGGTGCACTGATAGCCCCAGGAGCCGTAGAACGGATGCTCCATGACCGGCAGGATTTCGACGTGCGTGAAGTTCATCTTGCGCACGTATTGCGAAAGAGGTTCGGCCATCTCGCGATACGTAAGCGGACGATCGCCTTCTCGACGCCACGATCCGAGGTGGACTTCGTAGATCGACATCGGCGCGGTGAAGGCGTTGTGTTGCGCGCGATCGCGCATCCAGTCGCCGTCTTGCCATTCGTAGTCGAGATCCCAAACCACGGACGCGGTGTCGGGTGGCGTCTCCTGCATGACCGCGAACGGATCGGCCTTGTCGACGCGGTAGTTGTTGAATTTCGAGCGGATGTGGAACTTGTAGTGCGTCCCTTTGCCGATGTTCGGCACGAAGCCTTCCCAGATTCCGGACCGGCCGCGATGATCGAGCGGATGCTGCTCCGGATTCCAGCCGTTCCAGTCGCCCATGACGCTGACGAGGGCGGCGTTCGGCGCCCAGACCGCGAACATCGTTCCCTTCACGCCGTCGCGCGTGGCGACATGCGATCCGAGTTTTTCCCAGAGCCGCGTATGGCTGCCTTCGTTGAAGAGGTGATAGTCCCAATCGCTGAGATGTGAGTTGGAGCTTGCGGGGAGGTCGACTTCGATGGTCACACTGGGAACGATATCCGCTCCGACGGTTTGCGCCTCATCGGCGATTTTCTTCGCGCGCGCAGTCCGCTTGCGCGGCGCTGCCGCGGCCGTCTCTTTTTTCTTTCTGGTGGCCATTTCCTACGTTTGTCTCGATAGCAAGCTGCGCGCCGTGGACGGAGAGCTTGAACCACAGAGACACAGAGGACACTGAGGACTCTGTGTTCTCTGTGGTTAATCTACTTTGGCCAACGCCCGCAGCACTTCCCCGACGCTCCACGCTTGCGCGATGCAGCCGCGTGGCGCGTGCGGCGCTTCGCCGTCGAAGATTTCGCCGATCGTGCCGAGGCCTGCTTCGCCGAGGTGCGTTTGAAGATTCGCTAGTAACGAACGAGCCGACGCAACTCCGGCGTCGCCGCGATAGCGAAGCAGCGCGTCGATGTACGGCCCGAGGAGCCAGGGCCAGACGGTGCCCTGATGGTAGGCGGTATCGCGCGAATGCGGATCGCCGACGAGGCGGCCGCGGTAGCGAGGATCGTTCGGCGACAGGGTGCGCAATCCGACCGGCGTCAGAAGCTGCGACTCGCACAGACTCAGAATCTCCTCGGCACGCGCATCGTCGAAGAGCGGGAAGGGGAGCGCAATGGCGAAGAGCTGGTTCGGACGGACCGAGGAATCGTTCGGATTGACGACGTCGAAGCAGCATTGCAAGTGCCGGTTCCAGAACGCCGACTCGAACGATTCGCGCACGTCGTCGGCGCGCGAACGCAGTCCGCTGTCGGTCGATAACGCAGCCACGATTCGCAGCGCGTTGTACCAGAGCGCGTTGATCTCCACCGGCTTGCCGCGGCGCGGCGTCACCGCTTCGCCATCGACGATTGCATCCATCCACGTCAGCGCCACGCCGTTCGCACCGGCGTAAAGCAGGCCGTCGAGATCGACATGAATGCCGAAGCGCGTGCCGCGGTCGAGCCAGTTGATTGCCTCGGCCAGCACCGGAAGCGCCTCGTCACGGACAAACCCCTCATCCTTCGTCGCCTCGGCATACCGCCAGACGGCGATGAATAACCACAGCCCGGCATCGACCGAGTTGAACTCCGGCTCGTTGGTGCCGTCCGGAAAACGATTCGGAATCATCCCCTTGCTCGCTGCGGCCAGCCAGCGACGAAGGATCTGTTTCGCGCCATCGAAACGCCCCGTCGCAAGGCACAACCCCGGCAGCGCGATCATCGTGTCGCGGCCCCAGTCGGTGAACCAGTGATAGCCGGCGATGATGGTTTTCTTCTCGTCGCGCTCGATAAGGAACTGGTCGGCGGCGAGGCGCAGTTCGCGCGCGAAGTCGTCGCGCGTATCGATGACCAACGCTTCGCGCCGCGCCCGCTCGTCCTCGATGAGCCCGATCGCGTCCCAATCAGCGTACTCAACGCCAATCACCACAGGCAGCACGTCGCCGCGCTTCAACGTTAGAACGTATGACCCGGGCGTGAAGAGATCCTCGAGATGATCGAGACCGCGCTCGCGCTCCCGTTCGTAATCGAACTCCTTCCAGCAATCGGGTTTCGCGTTGAACGTCCCGCCAGGCACGTCGATGTGGACGAACGGCAGCGAAGCGTCGGTGCAGTGGATCAGCGAGTGATAGTCGCGGCCGGCCAGAAACGGCGAGAGGCGCAGCTCAAACGCTGCTGCGCAGTCGAGCACCTCGTAAAGAACGATGGTGAGATTTTCGCCGGACGGCGCGACGACGGTCTTGCGCAGTTTGACGCCGCCGGCGGCGTACTCCCACACCGGAAAGACGTCGCGCCGAAACGACACCAGCCGCTCGAAGCCGCGCGGGTGAATGGCATCGGGAAAGCGATTCGTGCCGAGGTCGACGCCGTTGACGGTTTCGTCGAGTTTCGACACCAGCACGGTCCGCTCCGTCCTTCCCGGCAGCGCGGCCACGAGCATGCCGTGATAGCGGCGCGTGTTGGCAAATGTGACCGACGATCCCGCCCAGCCGCCGAGTCCGTTCGTCTCGATCCACTCCAGTTGGGAGGCGCGTTCGAAATCGTGGAGTACGTCGGATCCGAGGGCGATCATGTGGCCGACTTTATGCTACGACCGGACCACGGGCTGCCCCCATGCGCAATGGAAACGTGTTGGTCGTCGAGGATGACGACACCATCCGCCGTCTGCTCGTCGAATTTCTCCGAGCGCACGAGTCGGTCGGCGTCGACGGCGCGCGCGACGGCGTCGAGGCGCTGCACCAGATCGCCACCACTCCGTATGCCGTGATCATCCTCGACGTGCTGATGCCGAAGATGAGCGGCATCGACGTCCTCGACTCGCTCGAGGCGCTTACGTCCGATCCGTCCGTGAAATCGCTCGACGATCCGCCGGCGGTGCTGGTCATCACCTCGGCCGAGCCGAGCGCGTTGCCCGATTCCGCGATCTTCCAGCGATCGCCGAGGATGGTTCGCCGCGTCTTCCGCAAGCCGTTCGAGGTCGAGGTGCTGGCGAAGTGCGTGGAGATGTACTTGAAGGAGTAGCCGCGAAGGATCGCCGCGGAGCGGCTTAAGAAGGTAGCGGGGGGTGAGAGCGAAGCGAACACCCTCGTTGCGAGGATTCAAAGGATTTGTGCCGCGTCAGCGGCACTCGATGGAGTGTCACATTTTCGGGTGCCGCTGACGCGGCACGTATTTTGGGCGCTCCACGTTTCGAGGGGTGTTCGCTTCGCTCTCACCCCTCGCTGATATGGAGTGACCCTGTCAAGATACGCCGCTTGTGTTAACGCGCTGATCTGTTTTTCCCCTGGCTGCCGTCCTCCTGTTTTTGAATTTGA
>Ga0233356_1000087_pt1 | contig 23561 bp, 21 predicted proteins | sample GEONSFMMS_FD_180700 | JGI IMG/M metagenome (GOLD analysis project Ga0233356, IMG submission 180700) | Soil microbial communities from Shasta-Trinity National Forest, California, United States - GEON-SFM-MS | ecosystem: Environmental > Terrestrial > Soil > Temperate forest > Bulk soil | place...
CATCGACGGCCTACTGGGCCGAGGCGCGGGGCAATCCCATCCACGCCGCTGAAGGACTCGACATCAAGGCTTCGTCGCTTCAGTCAGGCGGCAACATGGAAGGAAAGGAAGTCCGCTTCGGCATCGGCGACTCGGCGCTTTTCGCCACGATCACCACCGACGCATCCTGCGGTGCGATCAACGCGTGGCACGACTCGTTCACGCCGATCGGTGGCTCGGTTCCGCTGCTCAACATCATGCTCGGCGAGGTGATCTTCGGCGGCGTCGGCGCCGGGATGTACGGAATGATCCTGTTCATCGTGCTCTCCGTGTTCATCGCCGGACTGATGGTCGGGCGAACACCCGAATACCTCGGCAAGAAAATCGAAGCGCACGATGTGAAGCTGGCCATGCTGGCCGTGCTGATCCTGGCGTTCTGCATTCTGGCCGGAAGCGCGGTGGCCGCGGCGACGGCCGCCGGCACGTCGAGTCTCAACAACGCCGGACCGCACGGCCTGAGCGAGATGACGTACGCGTTCACCAGCGCCACCGGCAACAACGGAAGCGCATTCGCCGGTCTCAATGCCAACACGAAGTTCTACAACATCACCCTCGGGCTGGCCATGTTCTTCGGCCGCTTCCTGATGATCATTCCTCTGATGGGAATCGCCGGCTCGCTGGCGGCGAAGAAGAAGCTCGCCGACACGGCCGGAACGTTTCCTGTCGACGGACCGCTCTTCACCTTCCTGCTCGTGGGAGTGGTCCTCATCGTCGGCGCGCTGACATACTTCCCGGTGCTCTCGCTCGGACCGTACGTCGAGCACTTCCTCATGAACGCAGGAAAGGTGTTCTGACCATGGCGGCCCAGAAAAAACAATCGCTGTTCGACTCCTCGATCATGCGCCGCGCGTTGATCGACTCGATCGTGAAACTCAACCCGCGCCGGATGATGAAGAACCCGGTCATGTTCCTCGTCGAGGTGGGCGCGTTGCTCACCACGATTCTGCTGATTCCGGGACTGTCGAGTCACGTCGACTACCGCTTCCAAATCCAGATCACCTTCTGGCTCTGGGCCACGGTGCTCTTCGCGAACCTCGCCGAGGCCGTGGCCGAAGGGCGCGGGAAAGCGCAGGCCGACGCGCTGCGGAAAGCGAAGACGGACACCACCGCGCGGCGCATCACCGGCGAGGAAATCCCCGCCTCCCAACTTCGCAAAGGCGACCGCGTCATCGTCGAAGCGAATCAGATCATCCCCGGCGATGGCACCGTCGTCGAAGGCATCGCCTCGGTCAACGAATCCGCGATCACCGGCGAGTCGGCGCCGGTCATTCGCGAGGCCGGCGGCGATCGTTCCGCCGTCACCGGCGGCACGATGGTCCTCTCCGACCGCATCGTCGTCGAGATCACCTCGGAACCAGGACAGACGTTCATCGACCGCATGATCAAGCTCGTCGAAGGAGCGGAGCGGCAGAAAACGCCGAACGAGATCGCGCTCGACATCCTGCTGGCCGGACTCACGATCGTCTTTCTCCTGGCCACGGTCACGCTCAAACCATTCGCGATCTACTCCGGCAGCGACGTCACCGTCACGGTGCTCATCGCATTGTTGGTGTGCCTGATCCCGACCACGATCGGCGCGTTGCTCTCTGCGATCGGCATCGCCGGCATGGACCGCGTGCTGCAGCACAACATCCTGGCGATGTCGGGCCGCGCGGTCGAAGCGTCGGGGGACGTCAACGTTCTGCTGCTCGACAAGACCGGCACGATCACGCTCGGCAACCGGCAGGCCGTCGAATTCGTCGGCGCGCCAGGCGTCGACGCGCAAACGCTCGCCGACGTTGCACAGCTCTCGTCGCTCGCGGATGAGACGCCCGAGGGACGCTCGATCGTGATCCTGGCAAAAGAGCAGTTCGGATTGCGCGGCCGCGAACTGCAGACGCTCGGCGCGCATTCGATCGTTCCGTTCACCGCGAAGACTCGCATGTCCGGAATCGACTTCGCCGGCGGACGCGCGGTCCGCAAAGGCGCTGCCGATTCGGTCGCCGAATACATCCGCGAAAAAGGCGGGACGTTTCCCGATGAGGTGCAGCACGACGTTTCGCGCATCGCCGGCGAAGGCGGTACGCCGCTCGTGGTCGCCGACGATGACCGCGTCCTCGGCACGATCTATCTCAAGGACATCGTCAAGGGCGGGATGAAGGAGCGTTTCGACCGGCTGCGCATGATGGGCATCCGCACTGTCATGATCACCGGCGACAACCCGCTCACCGCCGCGTTCATCGCGCGCGAAGCAGGCGTCGACGATTTTCTGGCGCAGGCCACCCCCGAGGACAAACTCGCGCTGATTCGCAAAGAGCAGGCGAAGGGAAACCTCGTGGCCATGACCGGCGACGGCACCAACGACGCGCCGGCGCTGGCGCAGGCCGACGTCGGCATGGCCATGAACACGGGCACGCAGCCGGCCAAGGAAGCGGGCAACATGGTCGATCTCGATTCGAATCCGACCAAGCTGATCGAAGTCGTCGAGATCGGCAAGCAACTGTTGATGACGCGCGGCGCGCTGACAACGTTCTCGATCGCGAACGACGTGGCCAAGTACTTCGCCATCATCCCGGCGCTGTTTCTGGTCACGTTTCCGGAGCTGCAGGCGCTGAACATCATGCGTCTGGCCACGCCGCAGAGCGCGATTCTTTCAGCGGTGATCTTCAACGCCCTGATCATCGTCGCGCTCATTCCACTGGCGCTGCGCGGAGTCAAATACCGGCCGCTCGGCGCCGGCCGCATCCTGCGCCGCAATCTGCTGCTCTACGGCGCCGGCGGCGTGATCGTTCCGTTCTTCGGCATCAAAGCGATCGACCTGTTACTGCACGCGGTGCATCTCGCGTGAGGAGTGAAGCCCATGTTTGAGCACATCAAGATTTCCATTCGCATCACCATCGCCCTGCTCGTGATCACGTGCGGTCTCTATCCGCTCGCGGTGTGGGGCATCGGGCAAGTAGCCTTCCGCGACAAAGCGAACGGATCGCTGATCACGCGCAACGGCAAATTGATCGGTTCATCGCTGATCGGCCAGAATTTCACCGGCCCGCGCTTCTTTCACGGACGTCCATCGAGCAGCGGTTACGATCCGAGCGCCAGCGGCGGCACGAACTGGGGACCGACCTCGAAGAAGCTGCTCGATGCCATCACCGATCGGACGACGAAGTACGCCGACACGAAACTGTCAAACGGAATCCCCGCGGACGCCGTGACCGCGTCGTGCTCCGGAGTCGATCCGCACATTTCGGTCGCGAATGCGCAGTCGCAGGCGGCGCGCGTGGCACGCGCGAATCACCTTCCTATCGAGCGCGTCCGCCAAATGATCGCCGCGCACACTGAAGGAAGGTTTCTCGGTATCTTCGGCGAGCCGCGCGTGAACGTGCTCCTGCTCAATCTCGCGCTCGACGATTCTCATGCCGCGACCCAATGACGATGCCCGCCCCGATCCCGACGAACTGCTGCGGCTGACGAAGACCGACAGCTCGGGACGCGGACGTCTCAAGGTCTACCTCGGCATGGCCGCCGGCGTCGGGAAAACCGTGCGCATGCTCGACGACGCACACGCCATGCGCCGCGCCAGCATCGACGTCGTCGTCGGTTTCGTCGAAACGCATGGCCGCGCCGAGACCGCGGCTCGCATCCTCGATCTGGAAGTTGTGCCGCGCCGCCAGATCTCCTATCGCGACGTGATCATCGAAGAGATGGACACCGAGGCCATCCTGAAACGCCGGCCTGACGTCGTGATCGTCGATGAGCTGCCGCATTCGAACGCACCGGGATCGAAGAACGAAAAGCGGTGGCAGGACGTCGAGGACATTCTCGCCGCCGGCATCTCCGTGATGACGGCCATCAATGTCCAGCACCTCGAAGGTGTGCAGGACATCGTTCGCTCCGCAACCGGCATCGAGATCCGGGAGCGCGTTCCCGACCGGATCGTGCGAGAAGCCGATTCCGCGGTGCTGGTCGACCTTCCTGTGGCCGAGCTGCAGGAGCGTTTGCGCGCGGGGAAGATCTACCCACCGGAGCAAGCGGCCCGCGCGCTCGAAAACTTTTTTCGCACCGAGATGTTGGCGCGTCTCCGCGAGCTCGCGCTCCTGCAGACCGCCACCTTTACCGGACGCGCGCCGTCCGTGGTTCAGGCGGGGGCCGAAGTCCGGCTCGCAGTCGCGCTACCGTTCGAGCCGGAGATTGCCAAGCCGCTCGTCCTCCGCGCTTCGCGGCTGGCCGGCCGGATGAACACGCGCTGGTACGCCATCTACGTGCGACGCCGGCGCGCGCATCCGGAAAACATCAGCGCCGAGCAACACCGCCAGCTGAGCGAGAACGTCCAACTGGCAATCGCCCTGGGCGCCACCGTCGTCACCCGCGAATCCGAAGATGTCGTCGGCGCTCTTCTCGACTTCGTGAAGTCCGAAGGAATCACCATCCTCGTCGTCGGACGTCCCACCCGCTCCGGGCTTGTCAGCCGTGTCGTCCCGAGCACCGTGCACCGGCTGCTGGAGCTGGGGCGGGGGTTCGACATCGTCATCGTGGACGTGTAGCTCATCTTCGTGCGCAGCACTTTGGAGTGCGCGCGGCAAAGCCACCGCTTTGGGAGGGTGGTGGAATCGCGGCTGATGAAAGGCCCACGATTGAATCCCTGACCCGCTGCGTGCGAGTGTCGTGAGCGCTTCGCTCACAGACCGCGCATAAGTCGTAATTCCACCACACTCCCAAAGCGGTGGCTCTGTCACGCGCACTCCAAAGCTTCGCGAAATGCGCGGTTGATCTGCTTGGAATCGCGTTTCTGCCGCCGCCTAAAACTCGATCTGCGCGCCCAGCTCCACCACCCGATTCGGCGGCAGTCGGAAGAAGCGCGCGGCGCTTTCGGCGTTGCGCATCATGGAGGCGAAGAGTTTTTCGCGCCAAGTGGCCATGCCGCTTTCCCGCGACGTCACGATTAGCGTTTCGCGGCCGAGGAAGTAGGTTGTGTCCATCGGCGGGATGGCCACGTGGATCTCGCGGCTGACGCGTTCGAGCAGCGCGGGGATGTCCGCTTCTTCCATGTAGCCATAGTGGCAGGTGATGCGGAAGATTCCTTCGCCCAGATCCTCAACCAGCAGTCGCTCGTCATCGTTCAGATGCGAAACCTCCTCGGTCATCACGGTCAGCAGCATCACCTGTTTGTGCAGGGCCTTGTAGTGCTTGAGACTGTGCAGCAGCGCGGGCGGAATCACGCCGCCGGAACGATGCATGAAGACCGCGGTGCCGGGAACACGAACCGGAGGATGGCCGGCCAGCGATTTTACGAAGTCCTCAGGCGACAGCGCCCCTTCGCGCAGGCGGTCGTTAAGGATCTGCCGGCCGCGGCGCCACGTGGTCATGATGAGGAAGACGATCGAGGCGACAAGCAGCGGGAACCAGCCGCCGTCGGCGATCTTGAAGAGGTTCGCGCCGAGGAAGGCGACGTCGGCGAAGAGGAATGCGGCCGTTACCGCGCTGGCGAAGGCCACGCTCCAGCCGAGGAGATCGCGCGCCACGACGTAGGCCAGGATCGTGGTGATGATCATCGTCGTGCTCACCGCCACACCGTACGCGCCGGCCAGATTCGTCGAACTGCGGAAACCGATCACCAGCGCGATCGTGGCAAACATCAGCGTCCAGTTCACCGAGGGGATGTAGACCTGTCCGATCTCGGCGCGCGAGGTGTGGATGATTTCCATGCGCGGCAGGTAGCCGAGTTGGATGGCCTGGCGCGTGAGCGAGAAGACACCCGAGATGATGGCCTGCGAGGCGATGACCGTGGCCATCGTGGCCAGGATCACGAGCGGATAGAGCGCCCATTTCGGCGCGAGCAGATAGAACGGATTGTGCGCCGCGGCGGGATTGCGGATCAGCAACGCGCCCTGGCCGAAGTAGTGGAGAACGAGCGACGGTCCGACGATGCTGAACCAGTCCACCTGGATCGGCTTCTCGCCGAAATGACCGAGGTCGGCGTAGAGCGCCTCGCCGCCCGTGGTGACGAGGAAGACCGCGCCGAGGACGAGGAATCCGTGCATTCCGTTGGCGATGAAGAATCGGATCGCGTGCATCGGATTCAACGCAAACAGCACCGACGGCTGCCAGAGGATTCCGCGGATTCCCATCAATCCGAGCGTCGAAAACCAGACCAGCATGATCGGACCGAAAACCGCGCCCACTCCCGCCGTTCCTCGGCGCTGAAAAAAGAACAGGAGGATCAAGATGACGATCGTCAGCGGGATGACGTAGGGCTTAAAAAATGGCGTGGCAATCTCCAGACCTTCGACGGCGCTGAGCACGGAAATCGCGGGTGTGATCATGCCGTCGCCATACAGCAGCGCTGCTCCGAAAACGCCGAGAACGATGAGCGTCGACCGGACGGCCGCGCGCCGCGATTTGTCCATCCCGACCAGCCCCATCAACGCCAGGATGCCGCCTTCGCCTCGGTTGTCGAAACGCAGGACGTAGATGTGATACTTGACCATCACCACGACCACGAGCGACCAGAAGATCAGCGAGAGGACGCCGAGGACGTTGAGCTGCGTGAGCGGGACGGGATGCGCGCCGTAAAAGCATTCGCGCATGGCGTACAGCGGGCTGGTGCCGATGTCGCCGTAGACGATGCCGAGGGCGAGCAGCGAAAGTGAAAAAAGCCGGCGGCCGGTTGGTTCTTCGCGTGTTTGATGTGCCGGACCCAGACCATTCCCCCCGCGCCGGGCGGCGCAACCGCGGAGTGTATGCGCGTCCGATTCGCGGGCGCATTAAGAGTTGCTAAAGGAGTGGGGGATCGCAGGCAGGGTCAAAAGCGCCGCCACGCATGTTCGAACCGCTCCATTTGACACGCCGGTCGAACGTAATTACATTGTGATCTCATGAAAGCGCGCATCATCCAAATCGGCAACTCCCGCGGCATCCGCATCCCAAAGTCACTCCTCGAACAGAGCCACTTGACGGGCGAGGTCCGCCTCGAAGCGCGCGAAAACGAAATTGTGATCAGCCCAGCGCGCTTGCCGCGTCAGGGTTGGGACGACGCCTTTCGCATCATGGCGGAACGTGGTGACGACCGTTTACTCGACGAGACGCGGCCGACCTCGTTCGACGAGACGGAGTGGGAGTGGTAGGACAACGCTTCGAGGTCTACCTCGTCAACCTCGACCCCACGATCGGCAGCGAGATACGAAAAACACGGCCTTGCGTCATCGTCTCTCCCGATGAGCTGAATCGCTACATCCATACCGTCATCGTCGCGCCGATGACGACGAAGGGCCAGCCATACCCGAGCCGCGTCCGGTGCAAGTTCGGCGGCAGGCAGGCGCAGATCGTTCTCGATCAGTTGAGAACTGTCGATCGCGTCCGCCTCGTCAAACGCATTGGCAGAATTCCGGCCGCCGCGCAACGTGATGTCCTTACCGCTCTCGGCGAGATGTTCGCGCCGTAAGTCGGCTACACCACCGGAAACCGACAAACATCGCGCAGCAGACAGACGTCGCAGTTTTCCTTCCGTCGGCGGCGGCTGCAGAGGTCGAGGATGCCTAAGCGGCAGATGGCGAAGTCGTAGCGGACGGGATCGGTGCGGTCGAATTTTGCGAGGCGGTCGGTGAGCGTGCGGGCGGCTTTCCAGTCGGCGGTTTTGCGGTTGTTCAGGCCGAGGAATGTGGCGATGCGGTGGACGTGGGTGTCGACCGGCATGACCAGTTTCGATGGGTCGACGAATGCCCAGATGCCGAGATCCGGCGGCGTGCGGCGGACCATCCAGCGAAGGAAGAGGTTCATCCGTTTGCAGGCGGAGTGATTGCCGGGCGAGGTCAGAAGGTAGTCGAGCGCTTTCGTGCGGCGGTCGCCGATCAGGGCATCGACGAAGCGCGTCAGCGAGGGACCGATGTCGCGATCCGCATCGTCGTAGCAGACGCGGAAAAGATCGCCGAGCGTGTTGTGCTCGCGGATGGCGGCGGCGATGCAGGTCAGAAGCGAGATCAGCTCCGGCGTCTTGTGGAAGCGATGCGTGAAGCCGGCGAAGCGGCGCCGGGCTTCGGCGCGATCAAAATTCACAAGGTATTCATACGGTGACGGCAGCATGCGGTCGAGAACCCCGCCGACGTTCTTCACCACGATGTCGGCCCGGCCATATGCGAACGCACCAGCCAGTACACCGGCGACTTCCTGGTCGCGCGGATCTTCGTAGCGCAGGACGAGCTGCAGCGGATCGGGCTCGATCGTGGTCACGTCGAACGTGGCCACGAGCGCGTCGAGGCGCTGGCGCAGCTTCTCCCCGCGAACGGGCATTCTCGGCATGTGAGGCCAAACGCGGAAACCACGTTCAGCATTCTTCGTCTAAAGGTCGTACATTCGTTCGACATCGGGAGGTCAAGTCATGCCCGCAATCCGCCGGTTGCTCTGCGTTACGTTCGTTTTGTCGTTCGTGGTTTCGCTGCACGCCGCCGTCACCGGCGTTGTCATCAACATCGACGGCAAACCGGTCAGCGGGGCGAAAGTCTCGCTCCTCGCGCCGGAGCTGGTCGCGGCGCAGGGACCGCGGCTGACGTCCGCCGAACCGCAGCGGAAGCCGTTGACGACGATGACGACCGATTCCGGCGGCAAGTTCACGATCGACGTGCCGAAGGATCAGACGGTCGTCGACATCCGCATCGACGCTCCCGGCTACGCGCCGGCTGCCGTGCGGCTCCTGGCCGACGATGACGCCGGCGCGATGTTGCTGACGCAGGCGCCCAACGTCCGCGGCACGATCACCGCCAACGGCAAGCCTGTCGCCAACGCCACCGTCACCCTCCTGACCGGTGTCGGCGGCGAGTACACGACGAAGACCGATGCCGAGGGACATTACACGGCGCCCGATCCATCGAAGTGGGCGTTTCGGGTAGTCGTCATTCATCCCGACTACGCGATCACGGAGGAGCAGCTCGGGCCGGGCGCAACGAAGAAGGGGCCGGACGTTTCGCTCACCGCGGGCGTGCCGGTCAACGGTCGCGTGGTGGCGGAGGATGGACAGACGCCGGTGGCGGACGCGCAGATTTCGCTCGACGGCTGGCCGGCGGGTAAGTCAGGCGCTGACGGGACGTTCGCGATCGCGCATGCCCGGAAGGATTGGGAGACAGTCGAGGCGCGCATCGGGAACCGCATCGGCCAGCGCGCGCACACGAGTGCCTCGGCGAATCTGAAGCTCGCGAAAGGTGGCACCGTCAGCGGCAGCGTGCACGACGTGAAGTCGCAATTGCCCGTCGTTGGTGCGCGCGTCGCCGTCGCTCCGTCGGGGCGCTTCGGCAACCGCGACTCGTCCGTCGATGCGATCACGGACGCGAAGGGGAACTTCACCATCGCGCCGCTCGCGGCGGGAACGTACGACGTGCGGCCGACGCGTCCCGGCTACAACATCAACGGCGCGCAATCGGTGACGGTCAAGGCGGCAGATTCCGTGCAGAAGGCGCTTTACGGCACCGCGCGAGCCCGCATCAGCGGCTCGGTCGTGGACGAAGACAAGCGGCCCATTGCGGCGGCGCATCTGAGTACCCGTGCGACGGCGCGCGGCGACATGTTCAGCTTCAACTTCATGCCCGGGCGCGGAAACATGAGCGACGGCTACAGCGCGCCAGACGGCCACTTCGTCCTGCGCAACGTCGAAGCCGATTCCGATCTGCAAGTCGATGCGCTGAAGCGCGGCTATCCGGGCGGCAAGTCGCCGTCGATGAAACTCGCGGCAGGCGAGAAAAAGACGGGCGTGATGATTACGATCCCGCGCGGCGTGGCCGTCACCGGCCGCGTCACAGACAAGGACCACAACCCATTGTCCGGCGTCGGCGTGGAGGCGATCGAGTCGGCAAACGACGCCATGGGCGGCATGCGCCGGATGGTCATCTCGAACATGCAGCAACGCACCGACGACACCTACCGCACCGGCAGCGATGGAACGTTCTCGATCCGCGTGAAGGAAGGGACCTACGACCTGGCCTTCAAGCGCGAGGGCTTTTCGGCCAAGAGCGTGCGCGGGACGAAGGTCGACTCGAATACAAAGCCGATCGACGTCGTCCTCGATCCCGGCGTGGAGATCAGCGGCCGCGTCACGCGCGGCGGCGCGGGCGTGGAAGGCGTGAACGTGCGGGCGATGTCGCAGGACGGCTTTTCGAATGCGGTCAGCGGTCCGGATGGTGCCTTCCGTCTGACCGACCTCACTCCCGGTTCGATGATGCTGAACATCAGCAAACAGGAGTCGTTCATCCAGGAGATGCGTTCGGTGTCGGCGCCGACGCGCGACCTCGTCATCGAGCTGCCTTCCGGCGGGCGCATTACGGGCCATGTGCTCGACAAGAATTCGCATCAGCCGGTGACGTCGTTCATGGCCGGCGTTACCACCTCGCGCAGCGGCGGCGGCATGACGGTGATGATGCCGCCAATGCAGAAGCAGTTCACGAGCGATGACGGGTCGTTTGTGCTGGAAGGTATCAAGCCGGGCAACACCCAGGTGGTCGTGAACGCCCCCGGGTACACGACGGCGCGCGTTCCGAACATCGAGGTGGAGGACGGCAAGACGGCCCCGAATGTCGAAGTCGACGTCGAGACGGGCGCGAAACTCACCGGCCGCGTGACCGGTCCCGATGGCAGCGCGCTCGCGGGCGTCTCCGTGCGCAACGATCCGATGGCCGGCGGCCGCGTGATGCGTTTCGATGCGAACGACGGCAGCGCGACGACCGACCCGAGCGGCGAATACACGATCGATACGCTGGAGCCGGGCGAGAAGACGTTCACGTTCAGCCGCAGCGGCTTCATCGCGCAGCAGAAGACGGTCACGGTGGCGGGCGGCAAGGACTCGCGCCTCGATGTGCAGATGTCGACCGGCATGCGCGCCACGGGCTTCGTCGTGACGGACTCCGGCGCGCCGGTTCCGGACGCAACGGTAAACGCGCTCTCGGCGTCGGAGATGGACGGCGGCCGCGGAGGCCGCAGCGACAGCAACGGCGCATTCACGATCGAAGGTCTGGCCCCCGGTCACTACACATTCAACGCGAGCAAGAACGGCTACACCTCCGGCATCGTCCGCGATGTCGATATCGCCACGTCCGGGCCGGTACGCGTCGTCCTCAAGAGCGGCGGCGTGATCACCGGACACGTGAACGGACTTACACCGCAGGAGCTCGAACAAACTACCGTCTACGCCAACGGCGCCGGCAGCGGGGGCGGACCAATGGGCGGTTCGACGGCACCGGTCGACAGCGGCGGCAACTTCCGCATCGAAGGAGCACCGTCCGGAACCGTGCGCATCTCCGCGCGGACCGGGGCGATGTTCGGAGGATCGAGCAAGTCGGCCGCGCCGAAAACCGTCGAGCTGGAGCCCGGCGGCACCGCGCAGGTGGACATCGATTTCAAATCGAGCACGGTGATTCGCGGCCGCGTCACGCGCAACGGCGCCGCCGTTCCGAACGCGCAGGTGATGTTCATCCCGCGCGGCGCGAGAAGCCAGACATCCGCCAGCGCCGCAGCGGATGCCGACGGCCGCTACGAGCTGAGCGGCCTCGAGGACGGGACGTACACCGTCCAGGCCATGGACATGGAGCGCCTGAATCCGTTCGCGACGCAGTACGAGGTCCACGGCTCCGGCACGTTCGACATCACCATCAAGACGGTCACGCTGCGCGGCCGCGTGGTCGACGCCGCCGACGCGCGTGCGCTGGCCGACGCCAGTGTCGAGCTTCGCCCATCCACAGGCCAGACGGTCTTCGGCGGCCGCGGCGGGCAGACCGACGCCGCGGGCAATTTCGTGATCGAGAACGTCGCCTCCGGCACGTACCAGATCACCGCCGACAAATCCGGCTACGGCCACGATGCGCGCCAGGTCATTATCGGCGACTCAACGCCCGAAGACGTGCAGTTCCGGCTCTCGCCGAGCGACGGCATCACCATCCGCGCGGTCGACCTGCGCGACAACACGGCGCTGACCGTCAACGTGCTCCGCGTCGTCGATGCGCAGGGCAACGATCTTCCGACGGGCTCGGGCTTCTTCAGCAGCACCGAGGTGGTGAAGCTGCCGCTGGCGCCGGGCACGTATCGCGTCACCGTCTCCGCCCGCAACTACGCGTCGCAGACGATTTCGATGTCGTCGCCATCGCAGCAGACGGTCCGTTTCTCCCCCGGCGGCACGCTCATCCTCCACTCGCGCTCCTCGGAATCGCGCCATTTTCGCCTCACTGATTTGTCGGGCACTGTCGTCGGCATGAACCCCTTCACGCAGGGAATCCAGACGCTGCCGCCGGGCACGTTGCCGCTGCACAACGTCGCCCCCGGCCACTACCGGCTGGACGTTCTCGACAACAACGACAAGATCACGAAGACGATGGACGTCGAGGTCGTAGACGGGCAGCAGGCGGATTACGACGTGTGATATCATTTTGATATCATGGACGTGCTCATCAGTGATCTCAGCGACGAGACGGTGAAGGAGCTAAGAGCCCAAGCCGAAGAAAGCAACTGCTCGTTCGAAGCACAGTTAAAGGCAATTCTCGACGCACGGGCCGACTACCGCCGGCGATCGAGGAGTTTCGATAGTACTGACTTGCTTCATCAGATGCGCTATGGGTGCGAGTGATAGCATTTCGATATCATGAATGTGCTGATTCGGGACTTGAGTGAGAAAACTGTACGGGAGTTGAAGAAGCAGGCAGCGGAGAACAACCGGTCGCTGCAGGCTGAGTTGAAGGCTGCCGTCAACGAAATGGTCGAACGCCGGCGCCACCTCCGGAATTGGAACAAGAACGTCGACCGGATCTTCAATGAGCTCAAGAGGAGCGGCCAGAAGTTCCCGGACAGCACGGAGCTGATCCGTGAGGATCGCGACCGCTGATGCAGGTCGTAGACGCGAGCGTCGTCATCAAGTGGCATGTCGACGAGATTGACGCCGAAGCCGCGGAAACGGTGCGGCGCTCAGCCGCGAGCTTTGCGGTTCCCGATCTGCTGTTCCTCGAAACGGCCAGCGTCGCGTGGAAAAACGTTCGCCGCGGATTGATGTCGACTGACCACGCCGTAAAGATCATCGAATCGATTGCTGCCGGGCCTTTTGTTGTCTACAGCAATCAGGCGCTAGCCAAGGACGCTCTCCGAATCGCAATCGCACGCGACATCACTCCGTATGACGCGTCGTACATCGCGCTCGCGATATCGATCCGAGCGGATTACGTTACGGCGGACCGCAAGCTGTTCAGCAAGGTTCACGGCTCACCGTTTGGGAAGCGCGTAACTCTCCTCGCCGACTACATCAAATGATCAGCTCAGGAAGTGTGACCAGCTCACGGTGTAGTGCGGGCGTCCCCGCCTGCATCCGGCGTGGCGTCTCGGATGATCGCGGTAGGGACGCCCGTTGCCAGGCGCCCCCCGCACAGACCCGACGTGCGGAGCTACCGCATCCGGTTCCTACCACCGATACGAACGTCGAAGCACTTATCGCATCCTCGCGTACCCGCTGCTGCTCAATGACGTGGTTATCCCGGCTCTGAGTCCGGTCCGCGTTTGCAGCTTTGGGTTCTCGGCAGTTGAGCGCCTTCCCTCCACCGAGTCCGCCTCCGCTCTCGCGATCTTGTTCCCCGGCTTCGCTGGTACTACGCACTCATGTGACTTCTCGTGGTCGTTCATCTCAGGATTGCGGCCTTAGCCTTCCCCTTGCGGCTCGTCTGCCCTATCGGCAGCCGGGCGACCACGAGATCTCTCGGTTCTCGCGTCCTCTCCTGTATGAGACTTTCACTCACTACTCCGTGCCGGTTTATCCCGACGCTCCAGACGAGGACGTCCGCACTACGCTGTGACGCCGGGCCATGTCAGCGCGGCGTGAAGTTCGGGCAGCACCGACGACAACTCCTCCGCATGCGCGGACGCCACATCCTCCAGCTCGCGCGTCAGCACTGCATCGATCGAGGTGCCATCGCGGCGGGCCAGTTCCCGAAGGACATCGCGCTGATACCGCGGCACGCGCGCCCGCAACTCGACGAGGCGGATCGCTTCCGGAATCAGCCGCGGCGCGTCGTCGCCGAGCGCCTCTTCGATCACCGACTGATCCCACAGGCGCATGGCCGTAGCGATCATCTCCTCCTTCGTCACCCGCGTCCCGACGCGCGTCGAAACGGCTACAATCGCCCCATCCGCAATGTCCCGTTTCAGCTCCTGCAACGTCATCCCCAACCGCTCCGCCGCAGTCATGAGCGGGAGGTTGGGACGAGGCGTAAGGAAGATGCGGCGGATGTCGTACGGGTCGGGTGGGGTCATGGCGTTCGATCTCTTTCTGATATCCGATAGAGTATTACGAAATCGGCATCGTTGCAAGCGGAATCTTCTCGGATGACGCTGAAGACTCAACCCGAAGGCGTGATCTTCGGACGCCGCCTCCGCGAACTGCGCCTCGAACGCGAGCTAACGCAAGATGCGCTCGCGCAGATCGTCGCGACCAGCAAGCCATTCATCAGCGATCTGGAGCGTGGCGTGAAAGTTCCGAGCCTGACGATGATCCTTCGATTGGCCGATGCCCTCGATAGCCGAGTGTACGAACTCGTGGAGGTTTTCGATCAAACCAGGCGCGCACGAAAATGGGGCAAGAGACAACAAGTGGAGGAACCAGCAGATTGAAAGCCCTCCACGTATCGAGATCCGGGCCACATTGTGGCCACTGTAAGCTTTCTGCACCCTGCGCTTGACGTGACTTTGCGGTTACCGTAGCCTCTGGTTTCCGACGGAAACGCATTTTTCAGGAGATGAGCTATGAAGGTGACGGTCGCAAAAGACATGCTGGCGCAATTCTTCGACGCCTTGCGTCAAGGAAACGCTGACGCGCCGAAAGCGGTGCTCGATACTTTCGAGCAGCGCGTTCGGGATCGGATCGCACATGAACCAACACCACGTCTCGCCTTGATCGGAGATACCGGAGTCGGTAAGTCGAGCACGCTGAATGCATTATTCAACGCTGGCCAGGATGTGGGCCACGTCAAAGCAACTACGTCAACAGAACACGGCATAACGGTCAAGATAGGACCCGTCGATGCTGAGCACGGCGAGATCGTTGTTTACGACATGCCAGGACTAAATGAAAGTCTCGCGACTCACGATCAGCATCTGGCAACGTATGCGCGGGTGCTTGCAGACGTTGACGTCGCGCTTTGGATTCTTGAAGCGCCGAACCGGGCCATAGAAAAGGTCCAGTCTTTTTTGCGCACGGAGTTACGTCAAATCAACCCGAAACTTACGGATCGAGTTGTTTTCGCACTTAACAAGGTTGATCTAGTTTATCCGGGGCAGACAGCATGGCATCCTCTCGCATGCCTCCCAAGCGAGGAGCAGCAGCGCAACATCGACGCTCGTATCAAAGACGTTCAACGCCTTGTGCTAGAAGCTATCCCGAGTTGGCATGGCACGGTAATAGGCTATTCGGCGATTCAACGGTATAACCTTCCGCAGCTTTTCGCAGTCATGCTCGACGCTGTCGGAAAGAAGCGGCAATGGGTTCTCGCAGAACATAAAGCTCTCGCGGACTATTTTGAACTCGTCGACGAGCGCTTTCTGCCCGAGGATCGCAGACGCGCCCGTCCGACGAAAGACGCTCCGCCTAACCGTGAAGACGCGGACCTTCAGAAAGCTCTCCTTAATATGTCCGAAGAGGATCTGCAAAGACTGTTGGACGAGCGCCGCCGCAGACCGACCAAGATCTGATGCATAGAGACTATGCCGCTTCGAGATTTGTGCTTCTGAGTTTAAACAGCCAATAAGTTGGAGCCCGAATGACCGCACAGACAATCTACGATATTCCTGCTGCCGAGCAGGAAAGGATTAGGCAGCAAGTCCTCAACAAGATTGCCGAGATGGATGCCGCAGAGTTGAGGGTGCATCGGCAGGCATCCTCGTCCTTTGCGGAGTTTCTCTCCCAACTCGCATATGAGATCGCGGGACTTCTGGGCTATGCGATCGCCATTCCGCTGGCTTGGGCGCAGAATGTGGTTGAGGGCATAGCGACAGGACTGGAAGACGGCTTTACCAGAGGCATGCGCGACCAGCGCGTTAGTCCTCGGAGGCGTCGGTAACTTGCCGCTGACTTGGATTCCACTGCCGTTCCCAACGTGCCCGAGTTGTCGGCAATCGTGGGTACGCAGCTATCATCGAGGGTGCCAGCTCCGTGGCGAAATCGTCGTAGAACCGTATCGGCGGGAGGCTAAATGCGAAGGTTGCGACGCGCTTTGGTCGCTGGCCCAAACGCGTTTCCACTGCACGTGTGGGCGCATCTTTAGTTCGTCGGATGTCGAAACCGCGCTATCGAGCGCGGAGCTGATGAAGATTCGGTTGAACGAACAGATGCGCGCCATGGACGATGCGGAACGCGCCATTGGGAGCAAGAGCAGGGATTCGTTCTCTCAATGGATATACGACATTGCACATGCTGTAGGTTATGCCGCCGGATCTATAACGGGAATGATAAAGCGTTTTCTCGACGCGCTCTGAGGACGAGTTACCTGAGGTCGCACCTTTACTTGTTTCGGCCTGTAACTATTAGGCCGACTTCACACCTGCTGCGCCTGACGCAATGCGCGCGGACAACGGGCGCCCCGCCTCTTCGATAAAGGCGATTGCCTGTTCCTGGCTGACACTCGGAAAGTCGTCGAGAAACTCTTCGATCGTTTCGCCGCCTTCGAGATAGTCCAGAAGAGCTTGCGCGGGCACGCGCGTTCCTACGAATACAGGCGTCCCGCTAACGATCTCAGGGTCGGAATGCACGATCTGCTTCGGGTCCATGTCGCAAAGGATACCTCGGCTAGACTTTCGGTGGAGGCTCCCATGAAAGCTGATCCCGAAAAGATCGATCGCGCCGTACTCGCGCTTCTGTACCGCGGCACGCATGATGAATGGCGAACGTGGAAGAGCTTCGATTGGGACGCGATGGGACGGCTTCACGAAAAGGGATACATCAGCGATCCCGTGGGAAAGGCGAAGTCGGTGGTGTTCACCGAGGAAGGTCTCGCGGAGTCAAAGCGGCTCTTTGAAGAGTTGTTCGGAGCGGCTTCGATCGGTGAGTAATTCAAAGGCAGTTATCCGCAGATTACGCAGATTTACGCAGATGGAGGATGACGCGGTCTTCAATCTGCGTGAATCTGCGTAATCTGCGGATGGGCTCTCTCTCCGCATTGAACTCAGATTGAAGAGATGCCCGGCCACGGCAAATCTTCCTCGGCTGAAGCCGCGGCGAATGCGATGACCGCTTTCAGGTCATCTCTCGTGAGCGAGGGAAAGCTGCGAAGAATCTCGTCCTGCTCGCAGCCTTCGGCAAGGCTTGAGAGGATCGTGCGGAGAATCACGCGCGTGCCGCGGATGACGGGCTGACCGTTGCAAATCTCAGGATCTCGAACGAAGTGGTCAAGGTAGTTCACGTGTCGCTCCCGAGGTGCGCTCGTCATGATAGCGCTGCGGTTCCGCCGCATTAGAATCCCCCTCCCATGCCGCCCTCCCCCACCCTGACCGCCCGTATCCGCGCGGAGTTGGCGCGCACCAAGGCGTTCAAAGCGATCGGGAAGCGCATCGAGGATGGGCGCGTCGATGTCACGGGCGCCGCCGTTGAAGCGCGGGCGTTGTGTCTGGCGGCGTTGCAGGACGCGACGAAGAAGCGGATCGCGATCGTCGTGCCCGGCGATGCGGCGATTGATGATTTCGAGGCTTCGTTGCGCCTGTTTCATCGGGAGGCGCTGTGTGTGTCGGCGTATCCGTCGCCGTCGTTGTCGCCGTATCAGGATTTGTCGCCGTCGCTCGGCGTCGTGCGGAACGAGATTCGAGCGCTGGGGATGTTGATCGATCGGAGCGTCGAGATTCTGATCGTGCCGGCTCGGGCGTTGTTTTCGCGGTTGCCGCGGCCGGAGGAGTTTGCGTCGCGCGTGGTGAGGATCGCCGAGGGCGATGAGCTGGAGATGCGGGAGCTGTTGGAGAGGATGGTGGAGAACGGGTTCGTGCGGACGGATCTCGTCGGCGAGGCGGGGGAGTTCGCGTTTCGTGGGGGCATCCTCGATCTGTTTCCACCGAATACGGCCAAGCCGGTGCGGGTGGAGTTGTTTGGCGACACCATCGATTCGCTGAAGTGGTTCGATGTCGAGACGCAGCGTTCCGAGGAAGAGTCGGGGCCGGTCAGCATCCTGCCGATGACGCAGTTTGCCGTGACCAAACCGATGCGCTCTTCGCTGGCGCGGCGGCTGTCGCTCGACTTCATGGATCCGCTGTTCAAGCGCGATGTGTCGGACAAGATCGACCGGCTGAACGAGAACGGGACGTTTCCGGGGATCGAGCATTACGTGCCGGTGGCGGCGGAGACGGTGTCGTTTCTGGAGTATCTCGATCCGGCGGAGTGGATGTTCGCGCTGATCGAGCCGGACCAGATCACGACCAATGTGGCCAAGTTCGAGTCGGTGCTGCGGATGGAGTACGACGCGGCGGCGGAGAAGGGGCGGGCTGTGTATTCGCCGGAGAAGCTGACGACGGCCGGTCCCGAGGTGTTGGGTTTTCTTGGGGCCGCGCGGCTGGCGTTTTCGGAGGTCCATGTCGGGCGGCCTTCGACGGCGGGCGGGACGCCCGCGGTCCCAGGGGGCGACTTCGAGGAGTTTCGGTTGCGAGCGCCGCAGGTGGATCGGTACACGAACCGGTTGCCGGAGTTCACGTCGGATGTGAAGCGCGGGCACGAGAGCGGGCGGCGGCAGCTGTTCTTCGCCGCGACGAAAGGGGGGCACGAGAAGGTCGAGCGGTTGTTGAAAGAGTTCGATGTGCCTTTTGTCGCTTCGAGCGACGAACTGCAAGCGGAGATCGTCATTGCATCGGGCGTGTTGCCCCGAGGATTCGACTTCGAGGAGTTGAACCTCACCGTTTACTCGGAATGGGACCTGTTCGAGCCGCCGACTTCGACGCGTGTCGGCGGGAAAAGGCGGGCTTCAGAGGCATTCGTCACCGATCTGCGCGATCTGAAGGTGGGCGACTACATCGTCCACGTCGATCACGGCGTGGGGCGCTTTCACGGACTGCAGCGCATTCCGTTCGGGCCGACCGAGCGGGAGGTGATGGAGATCGAGTACTCCGGCGGCGGCAAGTTGCTGATGCCGATGGAGAACCTCAATCTCATCCAGAAATACTCGGGTGGGGCGGACTCGCAGCTGAAGCTGGACAAGCTCGGCGGCACGGCTTGGGCGCGCACCAAGGACTCGGTCAAGAAGGCCATGCGCGACATGGCGGACGAGCTGCTCAAGCTCTACGCCACGCGACAGATGGTGCAGGGGCACGCGTTTTCGAAGGACTCGCCGTGGCAGTTCGAGTTCGAGGATGCGTTCGAATTTGAGGAGACCGAGGATCAGGAATCGGCGATCGATGACGTGAAGTCGGATATGGAGTCGCGCAAACCGATGGACCGGCTGCTGTGCGGCGACGTCGGATACGGCAAAACGGAAGTGGCGATGCGCGCGGCGTTCAAGTCGGTGATGGACGGCAAGCAGGTGGTCGTCCTCGCGCCGACGACCGTGCTCGCGTATCAGCACTACCGCACGTTTCTGCGGCGCTTCGCATCGTTCCCGGTCACGATTGAGCTGATGTCCCGCTACTACTCGGCGAAGGAGCAGAAGGCGATTCTGGCCAAGCTCGAAACGGGCGAGATCGACGTCATCATCGGCACGCATCGCGTCCTTTCGAAGGACATCAAGCTGAAGGACGTTGGCCTGCTCGTCATCGACGAGGAGCAGCGCTTCGGCGTCGGGCAGAAGGAGAAGCTGAAGCAGATCAAGAAGGCGATCGACGTATTGTCGATGTCCGCCACGCCGATCCCGCGCACGCTGCACATGTCGCTGGTCGGCATCCGCGACATCTCCGTGATCGAGACGCCGCCGAAAGACCGGCTGGCGATTCAGACCGCGGTCGTTCCGTTTACGGACGATTTCATCCGCGAGGCGCTGGAGTTCGAAGTTGGACGCGGCGGGCAGATCTTCTTCGTTCACAACCGCGTCGAATCGATCTACGCGATGAAGGAGTATCTGGAGAAGCTCGTGCCCGGCCTCAAGGTCATCGTCGGCCACGGGCAGATGGAGGAGCGCGAGCTGGAGCGGGCCATGCTCGCCTTCATCCAGCGCGAATACGACGTGCTGCTGGCCACGACGATCATCGAAAACGGCATCGATATCCCGGCCTGCAACACGATCCTCATCAATCACGCCGAACGTTTCGGCCTCTCGCAGCTCTACCAGCTCCGAGGACGTGTCGGCCGCAGCGACCGGCTGGCGTTCTGCTATCTGCTCGTGCCGAGCGACAAAATCCTGACCTCCGACGCGCGCAAACGCCTTGCGGCCATCCAGGAGTTCTCCGACCTCGGCGCGGGCTTTCGCATCGCCGCGAAAGACCTGGAGATCCGCGGCTCCGGCAACATCCTCGGCGGCGAGCAGTCCGGCCAGATCGCGGCGGTCGGCTTCGAGATGTACACGCGTCTGCTCGAGGAGACGATCCGCGAGATGAAGGGCGAGCGGATCGAGGAGGAGGTGGAGACGTCGATGAACCTCGGCGTCGACATCTACATCCCCAAGAATTACATCGGCGAAGAAAACCTGCGCATGACGTTCTACAAGAAGATCGCCTCGGCATCGACGGACGATCGCCTCGAGGAGATCCGCAACGAGCTCCGCGACCGTTTCGGCGCGCTGCCGCAGAACGTGGAGAACCTGATCCGCTTCGTGCAGGTGAAACGCTTCGCGCAACACATGGGCGTGGTGTCGATCGTCCGCGAAGGCGCGCGGGCCGTGATCAAAATGACAGCAACAGCCAAGGTCGATCCGAACAAGCTACTGATGCTGATCCAGGAAGATCCGCACGTGAAGTTCTCGCCGAATGGCGTGCTGACGTTCCCGCTGAAGGTGCAGGGGCCGGAAGTGATCGATGCGATCGAGATGACGCTGCGAGGCTTGGCGGCATAATCAACCGACTCGGCTGAGCCAGCGCTGGACGTCATCCGCCATCGTTTCGAAACTCGGCGCGACGAAGAGCTTCTGCTGGTATTGCGTCGGATCGTACGGCGTCTCGGCGATGTCGTCGACGTTCCAGTCGAGCAACTCTTCCTCGCGCTCGAAGCGGCCGAGCTCGCCGAACGAGGAGAGCAGCCCGGCGCCGTAGACGCGCAGCCGGTCTCCTTCGCGCAGCACGCCAAATTCGAGCGTGTACCAGTACAGCCGGCCGATGCGCTCGATCGTTTCCGCGTCCTGTGCGCGAATCGCCGCTTCTCCGAACGCGCGATTGAGCGCAACGAAGGTCGGATCAGCGAACGTGGCCGCGTGTCCGATCAGCTCGTGCACCACATCCGGTTCGGGCGTGTAGAGCGGCACGCTGTGATGGCGCATGTACTGCGTCGAAAGAAACACGTCGCGTCCGAGTTGCGAGAGAAACGACTTCGCGGCGACGAGTCCCGCCACGGGCGTCATGTGAAATCCGAGGAGTGGCTGAATGGTGGAGTTCACAGCGGTGAGCTGCGGAATCCGTTCACGCGACAACGCGATGCGATCGCCCGCGTCGCGATACGCGCGGCACGCATACCGATCGTGCAGCGGATCGAGATGGCGCCAGACCTCGGCCCAGACATCGTGCTCCTGTTCCGTGTAGCCGATCGACGGCACCGGCTGCCCTTCGCGGTAGTCGAGCGCGGCCCGCGCAATCTCGTTGCGCCGGCGGCGGTAGACCGCGTCATGAAAGCCGGGATGATCGGCATCCAGTTGCAATAGTTCCGCGGGAGCGTTCTCGTCGATCTGCGCTTGTGAGCTGAGCATGGTCGAATCGCCAACGGTTGCAATCATGCACGGATTCCGCGCTCAGTATCCGATCAGGTCCAACTCATCCGGCGACATATCGGCCGAGGCCAGTGAGACCCATCCGTCGCCGGTGAGGTTGTCGGTGCTGCTGGCGTAGCCGACCCAGCTCACGAAGTTGTTGCCGGCGTCGGTTACCTGAAAGAGGATCGACACCACGCCGTAATCGCCGGCTGGGATCGACTGCTGGATCATTCCGTACGCCTTCACCGTCAGCGTCATCGTCGTCTGCAGCTTCTCGCCGATAAAACTGACCTTGAAGATGTGGTCTGCCGGATCGACGTTGACGATGCCGAAGTTCGTGCGAAAGCTCGCGTCCTGGCGCAGGCCGAGGGCCACGGCTTCGTCGATGTACTGCGCGGAGAGCGTATCGGGATCGACAGCCTCGAACGGTTGCGACACGGTGCCGGTCGAGCCGGGCTGCTTCGTGTAGATGCGCGAGAAGCCGTCGATGGCCCCACTGCCGTCGAAATCCGTACCGGTGGAGGGGATGAAAATCAGCGTTCCGAGTCCGGACAGGCCGAGGGCTGTGGCGACGAAGTCCTGGACGGTGACGAATTGGCCGGGCGGCAGCGTCACAGTCTTGAAATTCGCGGGGCTGAGAGTATTCGTAGTCCCTTGCGCCCAGAAGCCAACCAAGACCTGCTGCGCCGTGTCGCGGTAGTTCGCGAGGGTGACGTCGGAGCGGAAAAAGAGCGCGCCGCCGCCCCCGGCGACACTGCCGGCGGCCGGGATGATGAAGGCGCGGGCCGAGACGGTGTCGGTGATTGCGGATGCGTGGACACCCGTCACGTGCGAGGCGCGGCGGGCGGTGGCTCGCGCTTTCACCTGCGCGAGCAGACGCGCCGGCAACGCGTCGTCGACGGCGGTGATGATCAGAGCGGCGGGATTGCCAACCGTCATCTGTGAGCGCGGAACTTTGCGCGCGTAGAGCGGCAGCGAGAGGGCGAGCAGCGAGAAAATCAGGGCCGTTTTTCTCATGTCGGATCGGTCTCCAGTTGATGGCATTCTGTTTTGATGCCCGGTCGCGGCGCAACCACCAATCGGCTACACTTCGCGCGCCCCGTGCGCCGCCTCGCCCTCCTCGCAGCCGTAATTCTCGCGGCCGTCGCCTGCCATCGAAAACCGTCGGTTCCGCCCGACGTCGTCGCCCGCGTCGGCGAGCGCATGGTCACCCTCGCCGATTTCAAGCGCTACCTCGACCGCAACACCGGCACCGACCTGGCGCAGCTCGGTCCCGAAGTGGCCAGCGCCATGGTCGACCAATACCTCGAGGAAGTGATCCTCTCCGAGTACGCGGCCACGCACGGCGTGGAGGTTCCGGCCGAGCAGATCGCGTCGGCGGTCCGCAACGATGCCGGAGTCACGGTCATCGAGAAACGCGATGAGATGCGCCGCCAGAAGCTGATCGGCGATCAATCCGAAAATGTCCCGGCGCCATCCGACGACATCCGCGCCTATTACGAGCAGCATCCGGCCGAATTTCGCAGCGGCGAGGAGCTGCACGTCAAACAGATCCTCGTACACGACGAAGCCGTGGCCAACGACATCGCCGCGAAGCTGAAGGCCGGGACATCGTTCGAGGAGTTGTCGAGCCAGTACTCGCTAGCGCCGAACGCCAAGAAGGGCGGCGAGATCGGCTACGTCAGCCGCGGCGAGCTGCCCAAGATGTTCGAGGACGAGATCTTCGCGCTCAAGCCCGGCAGC
>Ga0233356_1000088_pt1 | contig 20682 bp, 20 predicted proteins | sample GEONSFMMS_FD_180700 | JGI IMG/M metagenome (GOLD analysis project Ga0233356, IMG submission 180700) | Soil microbial communities from Shasta-Trinity National Forest, California, United States - GEON-SFM-MS | ecosystem: Environmental > Terrestrial > Soil > Temperate forest > Bulk soil | place...
AAAATTATTTTTAATCATTAGATTAAAAAAAATTAGGAGTAATCTTAACTTTGATTATTCGTAGGAAATCTTTTTGGTTTTCGTCAGGAAAAAAAAAAAGATAAAAAAAAAAAAATAATAAAATAACAGGCGGACGGAGTCAGACTTTCTATTATGAATTTTTTTTAATTAAATTTTATAATACATAGTAATTTTAGCCAGAGCCTTTCTATTTGCTTAAAAAATTATTTTTTTTTTCACTTCCGTTGTAATTCCTACTGGTCGAAAATTTGCTTTACTAATACGGTGGATTACATTATTATCAGGCAATACTAAAAAACTGATTTATTTAACTTAGGCTCTGCTTTATAATAATTAAACCGTCTAAATTTTTTAATTTAATTAAATAAAAAAAAAAATAATTTTAATTAAGCCCCTTACCCAATTTATTTTTTTTTAATCTTATCTAATAATCCTTAAACACTGTAACTTTATACTAAACACAAATTAAGATAGCTCCTTTTATGCCTGTCTGGACTAGTCTTGTCTTGTCTACTTCTTCAATAATACCTTGATACTTAATCAGGGGCTGTTCTGTTGTAAATTTTAACAGCAAAACAAACACTACTATATATTTCTTTTTTTTTTTAACTTTTCTAAGACAAATATATCTGGCTTATAATAAAATAAAGGTTAGTTATATTTTTTATGGTGGCATATTCTAACAAAACCTGGTTTATTCTCCATCTAATATGATTAATCCACTTAGGTTTTTATAAGTACCTTGGATCCTTATTGTTATTTTAATTCAGTATAAATATATTTAATAAAATAATAAATAAAAAATAATAATTACAGAAAAATGTAACAGGAATGTCTTTTATTTTAATAAAAAAAAATAATTTATAATTAACTAGACAGTGCCACTTTAACTTGAAATTTATCGCCCCTATCCCTTATGGTCATGGGAGAGCGAGTAGTAGTAGTAGAGCCGCTACAAATATTTAAGATCCTAGTAAATAAAATTTTGAGAATATCCGACTTCGGTGCTACAATAACAGTTATAAACACTTGATTAATAAAGTGTAAGATTTAATTATTTTTTTTTTAATTCTGTTATAATTTTTCTTTATTAAGTTGGTATTTTATACTGGATATTTTATTACACTAGTAATTATACCAGTCCTACTCCACAACCACAACCACAACCACAACCACAACCACAACCACAACCACAACCACAACCACAACCACAACCACAAAGAGGAACACAAGGGCGGATTATGTGGCGGAGCCAGCCACACAAGGGCGGAGCCGGGCGGAGCCGGGCGGAGCCGGGCGGAGCCGGGCGGAGCCGGGCGGAGCCGGGCGGAGCCGGGCGGAGCCGGGCGGAGCCTTTGATTTGTTTTTTTTTATGGTCACACTTAATAGGTAATATCTTTCATGTCTAACAAAAAAATACTATTTCTAGTCTCCTTTTACTAACATGTCTTTTTTTTCTTTTAATTAAAATTATCTATATAAGAAAAAAACACATTTTTATTTTTTCCAAAGACTATTGTTAAATCAAAAAAAAATTAATAATTTATTAGTGCTATGTAATAGTTTAAAAAAAAAGTATGAAAAAATTATAAAATTTCCTTTTTTAAATGATATTTTTAATACATTAATTAACTTAATGGATGTCTTAGTTGTCTTATTGCCTATGTTATTATCAGTGGCGTTTATGACTATCATAGAAAGAAAACAATTAGCTGCACACCAACGACGAGTGGGTCCTACTGATGTCGGAGTATTTGGTATACTTCAACCATTTGCAGATGCGCTTAAATTAATACTTAAAGAAACTGTAGTACCTTCTCAAGCTAATAAAGTATTATTTTATTTATCTCCAGTTGTTACTTTAATATTTAGTTTACTAGGTCTTCAATAACCCCTGGCTTAGTATAAAATCCACTTTATGCTAGAAAATAAAAAATATATATTTTTTAGGTCTAAATCGAATTTAAAAATAAACCTATAAGTTTAACTAGCAGGCTTTATATTATTATCATGATAATAAGCTTCAGAGACTATACGTGGGATAAGTTAAATAAAAGAACATTTTATCATATAAGTTTAGACTTTATAATGTTTTATCTAATTAAAAAAAAAAAAAAAAAGTCTTTTTTTACGTTAAAAAATACTAAAGACATAGTCCTTTATTAGCAGGAGTTATGGAAGCGGTTAAAGTTCTTTTTATTAATTGATTTTAATTTAGGCGGGTACATAAATTTAATAAATTTATTATTATATTTTAATTCTATTTTTCCATCTCTATTTAAAATTAAATAAAATCCTTTTAATAAATATATTTTTACTCATAGTATATTGCAGCCAAATCCAAAAAATTTAAACAATGACAAAATTAGTAGTAGTAGAGTGACTCCAAATAATGACATTAGAGTTAAAGGGCCTAAAACTGCCCTTTTATCGAATCCACCTTAAATTCTGCAAGAAATAATTTTTGGTTTAATGTTAGGAGACTTAACTGCAGAACGTTTTAGTACAAATGGTAATACTCGATTACGTTTTTATATGTCTGCAGTGAATAGATCTTATATCTATCACCTTTTTTCTTTATTTAAACTATATGTTAAAACTGCTCCAAAAGAGATAGAAAGGAAAAGGAGCTATTTAACAGGAGGTGTGCATACTGATATACATTTTTCTACTTTAAAATATTCTTTTTTTAATTGGGTTATAGAAGATTTTTATATTCAAAATTTAAATAAAAAAAATTCAAATAGTTCCTCTAAATGCGGAAAATAAATTAACTGCAGTATCTTTAGCCTATTGGATTATGGATGATGGTTCTTTTAATAAGAGTAATGGTACTTTAACAATATGTAAAGATTATTTTTCTAAGGAAGATGTCTTGCGCGGCGGAGCCCTTAATTCATATATTAAAGACAAAGTTTAATTTATCTTGTGGTTTGATTAATCACAATAAAAATAAACACTCTTATAGAATACGTATTAACAAATCCTCCATACGTTCTTTAACAATACTAGTTCGTTAAAAATCTCATATTATTCCTTCAATGCAATATAAACTAGGGGAAAGATGTAGAGTAGTATCGTAGTAAAGGACAGATCTAAATGAGAATCAGTTTTTATAATAAAGCTAGTAAGGTAAGACTGATGTTTCTATATTTTTTTTTATCATTTTAGGTTTCTACCTCTTCTTTGATAATTTTATTAATTTTTTTTTATATAAAATTTAATTCTATATAATTTAATGTCACCGCCACATTTCGCCTCCCTTATACTACGAATCCTTAGGCTACGTCTACATCTCCTGGTGCTCCTAAGGCTCCTAATGCTCCTAGTATTAAGGGAGGGCCGCTCCGCCGCTCCGCCGGTCCGCCGCCTGTTAATTTAGTGGGGAGTAGTTCCTTTCGGTCAAGGATTAGCCATATCTGATTTTTCAATGGGTGTATTATATACTTTAGCACTTTCTTCTTTAGGGGTTTATGGAATTTTATTTAGTGGTTGGTCTGCAAACTCAAATTAAAGGGTCTAAATATACCTTAAGTCTTAAATTGAAAAATAAATGACTATTTCAATCCTTTCTCTCTCTTAATTTACTACTAAATTCTAAATAGATAAGGGTTTATTTGAAATAGTTGAATTATTAAATATTATTTTTAGATAAGTTATAAATTAGAAATAAACTATATGCTAGAATAAAATTTTAGAACTACTTATGAATCTTTAATTTCAATTAATTTTATTTAATAATTAATAATTACCAGAAAAAGCAAACCTTGGAGCCATAGCTATATTAATAATAATTATGGCAGACTAGAGTATTTATATAAAGTGTTATATTTATATAAAGGATTGCTTCATCATACTAAGTTGTAATATTAATTTTTTTTTGCCGTCTTAACTTATAAAAAGAATAAATCCCGAATTTAAAGAATTTAAGTAAAAGTCAATAAACTAGCAGGTAAAAACACACACACACAAATACCTCAACGATCATACGTTTATAAATGAAAAGTATTTTAAGATATGATCTTTTTATTCTGAATAATTATAAGAGTCCGCTAATTTTAAAGCGGATTAAGCTTTAATACTTAAACAGAATAAATAGCTTTTTGTATATCTCAACATAGTGAACACTTTTATGAAAAAATAAAATATAATATTAATAACAGATATTTTTCTACTGTGCCTGTCTCCGATGACTTACGTGACAGGAACATATTTCTCAATCAGAACAAGTAATATCAAGTAAAGAGGCGTATTTAATATAACTTTTTATTAAGGAATTAAAATTTGTTAAAAAGACGTAGTGCCCTGATTCTATTTTAGACTGTCAAGATTTTTATTTGGAAAAATAAAGATTAGCTTTTAGAAGGAAATTATCTAAACTCTCTGGGGTTTATATGATAAAATCCGTTGTACACTAGATGATAGGCTACTATTTTTTTATATTGGACAAGCTTTAGACTGATCCATAAGACTAGGTATGGCTCCGCCCGCCATTTAACTAGGTCTGCTTTAGAAAAAAATACACTAGGGATTGCTCCGCCGGCTCCGCCGGCTCCGCCCGCCATTTAAAATTTAATAGGGTGGAATCATTTTTCTGTTCACATTCTTGAAATTTTTTCAGAAGAAGAGTTACGTGTGAAAGAAGATAAATTTATAATGGAATATTTACCAACATTAAATGGAAAATCTTCTTCCTCTTATTCTAATAAAATTTATAGAACTTTAAGAACTATTTTAAAACATATGCAATTAATTAATAGATCTAAAGATAAAGAATTATTTCAAGGTAATTCATTAAATTATAAATTATGGGTATATGACAGTTCTACATTTAAGTTAATAAATAATAAGCCATTTGATAACCTTCGACTTGCTCAAGAAAATTTTTCTATTAATGCCAGAACTTAAAATAATTATGCGGATACTTATACTTCCTATAAAGGTCTTTTTTTCTTTTCTAAAGAAATACACAATAGTTCTAATATTTTATCTAAACCCAATTCTTTTAATATTTCTAATTATATTCCAAAAAAAATATGGATGTATACTTCTGATAAGATTAACTTAGTAAATAATAAACCTTTTGAAACTATTAAGGATGCTAGTATATTTATAGGAACATCTAGATCTACTGTTATTAATATACTGGATAGACATATAGCTATGAGTAAAGGGTTTTATTGTTATTCTAAACCACTAAGTTTTGAGGAAAAATTAGAATAAAAAAATAAAGGTATACTTAGAGATTCTATAAGTAGTTTAAGTATTTCTGTTTGGGTTTATACCTCAGATTTAAATCTAGTCAATGATGAACCTTTTAAATCCCAACAAGAGATGCTCAAAACTTTAAATTTAAAAAGAGTTAGAACTATTAATAAATATAAAGATACCGGAATCTGTTTTAAGGTATTTTATTTCTTCAGCGAAAAGCCTTCTTCTGAAGTAGTTTGAGATATTAAAGATAACAAAATATATGCTAAACCTCATGTAAAATCAATATTAGTCTGGGTTTATAAAAATAACCTTCTAATTAATAATCCCCCTTTTCTTTCTCTAACCTCAGCAGGAACAGAATTAAAAATAGACCGAAAATTCATAATAAAGTTATTGGACACTGAAATATCATATAAAGATTTATATTTTTACTCTAAATCAAAACCCAACTCCACTTAATTGTCTTATAATGGTGAGGCTTATCATAATAATTCCTATTTGTTCAGTCCTCTTTCCTAACGGGTAAGGGCCCCTTAAACTTCTTAAATTAATTATTTATTCTTATTTTATATCTTTATTTTTCATTTTTTAATCACTAGTCATGTCCTTTATTGTAATAATTCTTATAAAAGGGGTAAGAATAAGAGGTACAGACATTCAAAATTATAATTTTTATTTAAGAAATGATCTATCTTTTTATCTATTTATTCTATTTTTTTAAATTGTAATCTTAGTGTCATAATCAAAAAAAAAATAGATAAAAAAAGATGCTAAATATGCCTTTTTAGGTTCTCTTAGAAGTACTGCTTCAATGATCTCTTATGAATTAATCTTAAGTTCAGCAATTTTAATTATTATAATACTAACCGGTTCATTTAACTTTAGTAAAATTATAGAGCATCAACAAGCAGTATGGTTTATTGTTCCATTATTGCCTGTGTTTATTTTTTACTTTATTTCAATCCTAGCTGAAACTTCACGTACACCTTTTGATCTTCAAGAGGCTGAATCTGAATTAGTAGCTGGTTTCTTTACTGAGCATTCATCGGTACCATTCGTGTTCTTCTTCCTTGCAGAATATAGTTCAATTGTGTTATTTAGTACAATAACTGCTATTTTTTTCTTTGGTGGTTATAATCTACCTGAAATATTTGTAAATGAATCTTTTATAAATTTACAAGCTGTAATTTTAGGTTTAAAAACCTGTTTATTTTGTTTTTTATTTGTGTGGTTCCGTGCTACCTTACCTCGGTTAAGATATGATGGACTTATAGACCTTTGTTGGTTGAATCTTTTACCTGTGGCAGTTTCTCTAATATTACTAGTCCCTAGCATCATGGTTGCTTTCGATTTTACACCTTATTAATTTAAATGCAGCCACTCCACGATTGCGGATTCTTTCTTTAATTAAGTTCATCCTACTAATTTTTATTTTAATTATACAATATACTAGCAACCTTCCTAACATATTAAAACTAGGATAAGATCGAAGAAGTAGAAGTATAAGTAGAAGTAGAAGTAGGAGTAAAAGTAGAAGAAGAAGTAGAAGTAGCATACACCCTCCTAATGGTGCTTTATAGTCCCGGTAACCAAACTGGGGTAGGGCAAACTCTTAATTATGTACGACTCCGGTTGAATCATTCCATAACTAAAAAAAAAATAATAATAAATAAGAGAAATTAGAAAGAATAAAATCTTTCATTATCTTTAATCCAGATTTCCTATCCTTTTAGATAGAGATTCTTAAAATAATTTTTTTTTTAGAATATCACCACCTGGTTTAACTTATCACTCGTAAAATCGAGTCCGGTACTACACTTATCTTTTTTTTTTATTATAATTGAATCGCAGAATAAAACTTTAATCTAGACTGTCTTTAATTTTCATAATATCATGTCCTATTTTTTTTACTTCTATTTTTTTCTAGCTTGAGGACTTGATTTGAGTCTAATCATAATCAAACCCCCCGCTACGTTTCCAAACAGACAAAGAGACAGACAAAGAGACAGACAAAGAGACAGACAAAGAGACAGACAAAGAGACAGACAAAGACAACCACAAAGTTGTACACAAAGACAACCCCCCCCCAAAGCTTGTGTTTTAGGTTTTTTTTTTTCAAACGCTAACGCTGACGCTAACGCTAACGCTAACCCTTTAGGGGTAGGGGCAACTAACACTGAAAAACTTTTCAATTGGTTTACTTTAATCAATCCATTTCTGTAAAACATCTACTTTTTGATTTTGAATTCTGTTTCTACTAATTTTGAGTAGGTGGGAGATGGAGGAGGGCAATATTCTCCTTTCTGATAAATTTTTTTAACCACAATTTAACCACGAACTCTCCACAAACCCTTTTTTTAGCTAAGAAAAGTGTCATTTGTTTTATATATATATAATGACACCTTTTTTACGGAATGGATACTTTTTACAGAATTGATTAATATAGCACCTTTAAAATATTTTATAAATTTATCCCCCCCCCACAAAACGGTTCCCCTACTACGACATCTAATCTTCCAATCGCTGGTCGGAAACCTCAACAAGCCTTAAAATAAAGGTAGGTAAATTTTAACTATTTAAAAAATAAATAAAAAATTAGGTTTAAAAAGAGCATGGGACATACCATTACTCCCGACTCAAGTTTAAAACTTTATAAATAAAGCCATAGAAATTATAATAAGAGTACTTGGAGGCCTGTCAACTATTATCGTACTATTTATAGATAAAAGCTACTTCCAATTATCTTTGAATTCCATGTTGTTTTAAAAGATTTATTTCCTTTTTATAGCTTTAATTCATATGTAACAAATGGTCATCATCTCTGGTATTTAAGTAATTCACGGGTATTGTTGTAACACTTTATGGCATAATGATCCTGAATATTTAGGTATAAATTCGTACATTAAACTTTAAGCTCAGTTAGCTGCTCGAGTATTCTACTGCTGGAAAGGTCCTTTGGGTTTGGTTTAGGGACTAATAGGATAGGTTTAATAGGGACTTCTTTTATTATCGATGGTCTACTTCTAATTCTACTTCTACTTCTACTTCTACTTCTTCTTCTACTTCTACTTCTACTTCTACTTCTACTTCTACTTCTACTAATTTTGGAGGCCGGAGGCCCATATAAACCCCTTAGACCTTTAATAGGTTAGGTTTTTCAGTGTTTTTTGGAGGTAAACCAGGAGATGTAAGATTTAAAGAGCTACATTACGTTTATAAACTAGCGCTACTTAAATTTGTAAAGGATAGAGTAGCAGATTAAATTTAAAAGTGACCCGCTGAAACAATTACAATACCTAGGGTTAGGTGCCGCATGAGCTAAACAAATAAGTAGTAGAAGAAGAAGAAGTATTACACAGGGTATTTAAGAATAAATAAACGCTTCCTTTTAAGAAAAAGAGATCCCCACAAATCATTAACAAGGGTAAAACCCCAGCCTAAAGGAAAAATGGAAGGGTTTAATAAACCAGTAAATAGTTAACACTTAAGAAAGACTCTTACACTAAAGATTAACATTTATAAAAGGTATAGTGAGGATAACACTTACATATACCTTACTTCGCCAGTCAGCCTTTGGCGTTTAGGGGGTTTTGATCTGTAAAATTTAGTAAAATTGAATAACCAAACGATAAAAATGGTTTTATAATAAGATTTTCTAAAAAAAAATTAGTAGACACTTAAGTTTAGCCGCGCCCCTCCGGAAGAGCTAGATATATTTTTCTTATTAAATTCTTTTAGGCGAGGTGGCGGCCACGTTTACCGAGTCATTACAGTGCCGTATGCTTGCACTAAGGCTAACTAGGTGATTAAGTTAGGATAGGTCTACTAATTTATTTTTAATACCCAGGCAGGCTCCATAAGTCAGACAGCTTTTAATAGTGACCGAAATTAAAATACAACCTTTTTCCTTATACTTAGTTACAGAATAAATAAATAATAACCAAAATTTCTACTATATTTACTTCCCTAACCTCCAAAAATCTATTTTATCTTTATATTCTGCTCCCCCCCGCCTAAGCGATTTGTAGAAAGGGTAAAACTGATCTACTCCACAAGTATTTTTACATTGTAAAAAAAGTGGTAAATATGGGTAGGTATAGTATAAGAAAAATCTAGAATTTTAAAATTCTAAAAAAACAAATTAGTAGAAGTAGTGTTTTTTTCTATTTTGGCACCTGAGCAATATAGGTTATAAACTCTATATAACAAAATTTCGCCCTCCCATGCCCATTAGGGGTAGGGTACGGCTTTACTTTATTTAGTCTCAATTTTAAGTGGGTATAAAATTTTAACTAGGTATTTATTTTTAACCTCTAAAGTAAAAGGGGGAGTATAAATTTCCTATATCTTAATTTTAACAGGGCGGGCCCGGGCCTTGTGTAAACAAAACCCTAATCCACAAGCTGTATCCCCTAATGCTCGTGCAAACAAAAGCCTACTACACAACCACAACCACAACCACAACCTTTTTGCTAAGGCGGGCTGGGTCATAGGTTTAGGGTTTTATTTTTTGTTTTCCCTACAGGACATGTAGCATGTAGAGAGGGGGAGAGCCCCCAAATATAAACGAGTCCCCCGCCTTAGCGGTTAGGGAGTGGAGTTCAAATAACTTCTTCTTCTCTTTTTATAATAAAATAAATTATTACCATTATACTACTTTAATTTTTAAGAATAATACTTAGTTCTGTAAATATTTTAATAATATTTTACTTTAAGTATATTATTTATATATAATCTTAATTGGATATTTACTTTAGTATCCTTTTTAGCCTTGTAACCTTTATTTAATAATGTTTAACATTTAAATTTCTTTTGAGTTCTAATTTAATAAGGCTAGGCGGTAGTATTTCGATTTCTACTTATTAACATACTCAGAAAATTCCAAATTTAATAATTTCTTATTAAAAAAAGAACTGGTCAAATAAATACTATTTTTATTATGAATAACTTATTATTAGACTTATTGGCCTTTGCTTCTGTATTTTCAAGCATCTTGGTCATAACTTCTAAAAATCCGGTTGTAGCAGTAATCTATTTAATATCTGTATTTATAAATGCTGCAGGTTATCTTTTAATTTTAGGTGTTGGTTTTGTAGGTATATCTTATATAATTTTATATGTTGGTGCTATAACAGTATTGTTTCTTTTCGTTCTTATGTCAATAAATATTAAACTTACTGATATTCTTGAAGCGGGGACTCAATATACTAAAAATATTCCACTAGCCTTTACTATTGGGATATTATTATCTTATGAATTAATTAGTAATTTTCCTCGATCTGTTATAAGTTTACAAGGAGGAAGTAATCTTTATGGCCCAGGAGAAGAAGTCGGATTAGAAGAAGGGTATTTCACTACTTATTTTTTTACTTATCCTGTAGAATTGTTTAAAAAACTTAACCAGTTTTTCTTAGGTGGACTACACCAAAGCGATCTTACTAGCTTATCACCTGTTTATTCCTCATTGAACCCATCTTCGATGGATACTAAAATATCTACTTTTTTACAAATAGAGTCTTTAGGTCAAGAGTTGTACACTCATGGCGCGTCATGGTTAATCTTATGTAGTTTAATTTTATTACTTTCTCTAGTAGCCCCTATATTTATTTCTAGAAACAATAAAAATCTCTATTTATCCTCCTCAAACAGTCTAGGATTATCTCTTAGATAATTTTAATATTAGATATTGAGTTTAAAGCGTCCTCTACTATTTCGGTTTCGGAAAGTAGCGATTAAAAAATTCTCTGTTAATGCAGAGCAAAGAAAGCAAAAAAATTTACTCTATTATTAAAAAATTACTCTACTATTTTTTAAAAGATGTTGTCAATTTAAATTTAAATAGTACGGCGTAGCCTGGCGCAGCCAGGACTAGCTTAATCTCTCCTTTTATTTTATTTTTAATCGCTTAGGCGGGTTAAGCATTGTGGAGGGGGAGGTCTCTCCAATCTCTGGCTACGTATCCACAATACTTCTACTTCTTCGCCCGCCTATTTAAAATTTAAGTTTATCTTTTTGTCTTTTATCTATGGATAAAATTAATCTATTGCAAGTAAACGCATAAGTCGCAATATAACCCTTTTAGCCGGCTAAATAATTAATGTATAAGTCTGACCTGATAAAAGATTATATCCTTAGTAGGGCTAAAGAATCCTAACCCCCCCCCCAAAAAAAAAACAAAACTAAACTTTAACTAGTAAAATTATAACCAAAATTAAGTTGAAATTCTTCGATGAAAACCCTTAATTAAAAGTCAAAGTGACACAAAAAATAAACATAAATTTATTTTTATATATATTAAAATTTAAACTACTTTAATTTAATGGCGGCCCGTGATGGCCCGTATCGGTTTGCCCTCTGATCCTAATTAAATCCGTAGGAGAGGAGAGGATTCCGCTGCACCGCGATGAATACCTTGATTCTTTATCAGGGGCCTAATTAAGCCTCTAAATATTCTATTACTATTATTAAATTTTATTTTTATCACCTATTTATCTTAAGCTTTAATTATAATTTAATATTTATACAATGAAAGTATATGGAGTCGGTACCGTCTCATTATAGACTACAATTGATAAAAATAAATACAAGCCAAATTCTCTTTTTACCCATTTATTGAACCCGTAGTCAAAGGTAAGTTTAAACCAGAAAATATCAAAGTTTTTTTTATATGTTTAAGAATTTTGAAGCTCTAGTAAATTTAGATCGTTTAAGTGTATCAAGAGGAAATATAGCATAAGTAAAGATACATGAATGAATATTAGTTACATGATAATCTTAAGATCTAATATCCCAATACTCTTTAAAGATAGAATACAGTTTATAATATTCTTTTAATTGAATAGTCTGACTTAAAGAAATACTTCTTATGTTTTCATTTTCCATTTTTACTTTAAATATTATTGTTAAATATTGATCTTGATTTAACATTTTTAATCTTTCTTCAAATAAAGAAGTAAGACCTAATTTAATAGAATTAAAAGTTAGTAATTAATTGTGTAACGAAAAATAAACACACCCGCTCTACTAATCCACACCACAAAACATTCCAAAACCCCTCTCCACATACACATACACATACACATACACATACACATACACATACACATACACATACCGTAGGGGCAATAGACTTAGAATCTAAAGCTTTTGTGTAAGGTAACTTCTTCTTCTACTTCTACTTCTTCTTCTACTTCTTCTTCTTCTTCTACTTCTACTTCTACTTCTACTTCTACTTCTACTTCTACTAATTTTTGTCACAAGCTTTACCTTAAGGGGTTAGGATTGTCTTGTGGGGAGCGATACAACCTTCTAAATTTAAATATAAATTTTATTTAATATGTGCTGCGCGAAGCTATACAAAAAAATTTTTGTTTCATTTGTTTTTAATTAGTTTAAAAAGTTTAAAGTTAGAGGCAAAATAAAAAAAATTGTGAACATTATTTCCTAATCTTTAATTATAGAATTATAATGATTGTGACCTAAACTTAGACAAAGGTAAATGACTATATAAAATAGCATACTGCTATTTTTTTAATTGATTCAGTTTCTACACAAACACCTCGACCTCCACCTTCACCTTAGTTAAATTTAAAAATAGAAAAATAACAAAAAATTGTGTACTTCTTTTTTTTTAAGAGTGGAGCTGCAAGCGTAACAGAAAATTTAAATGCAGATGTAATATATTTATAAGTAATATCTACAACGCTTTAACTATGATCTCTAACCATTTATTGATAGATTATTGAAGTAAATTTACTATCCACTTCAGAATAAGATGATCAAATATTTTTATTGTTCTCATGTCTTTTGAGAATGGTTCAATAATCAGGTAAAAATTTTACGCAAATGACTAAAGCCATGTACTTAATATATTTGATTTATACAACTTTGTTAATCAGAAGTCTCATTTATTTGTATGAGCGGGTGACTTGCTATGATAGAGATAATTTCATTATTTAACTCTCTAATTTTGATAGTGTTTACACACTCAACATAAGATTTATAAATTATAAGTAATAAATAAAAACACTACGTAAAGAGTGACTGCGTAGATGTATGTAAAAGTAAGACGAAATTCACTGGAGTCTAATTAAAGAGCTAATATATTTGTATAATATTTTAAATTTATTAATTGAAAAAAAAAAATAAATGGAATCTTAACTTTTATTATTTATTTACTCTTAAAAGGCGGGCTGCAAAATACCTTCGATCGATTTGAGTTTGAGGCTAGCCCACGCCCACAACCACAAAACGCACTGAAGGCCGTAGACGTAGAGAGAGCCAGAGTAATAAAATAAATTTCTAAATATTTCTAAAAAAAAGAAGTAAACTAGTATAGATACACACAAATTAGACTAGCCCTAACAATAGATGAAATCTTATTATATATTTAAACTAAATACAAATAAAAGCTAAAAAAAATAAATAAAATTTACTTTTAAGTAATAATTACAAGATCACAAGTTCTTCAAAGGTCTTAGCTAAAATACGAAAATAGAAAAGATAGAGCTAGATACAGATGATTAATTAAGCCGCTCCTCCGCAAACCTTCAATTGCGCCCAAGGAAAATTTAAACATTTGCCCCGGTAGACGGGAGACGGGAGACGGGAGACGGGAGACGGGAGACGGGAGACGGGAGACGGGAGACGGGAGACGGGAGACGGGAGACGGGAGACGGGAGGCGGGAGACGGGAGACGGGAGACGGGAGACGGGAGACGGGAGACGGGAGACGGGAGACGGGAGACGGGAGACGGGAGACGGGAGACGGGAGACGGCGCGGATAAATTTCGACAAATTATAATCTATTTATCTAAACAGAATATCACTGTAACGGGCCCGCACCCCTTAAGGTAAAGGCGAGGCGGATACTTTATCCCCTATTCAAGGTTTCTAGATTCTATCTATTTTCTACGTAAAAAAAAGAATGACAGCATTTTCTATTAAAACCCTTAACGGATACACCGATATCCTATATTGTCTCTTTAAAGATAAATTACACAATATTTGTTTTTCTTAAAGGTGTAATTAAAGAAAGATAAAATATAAGAAGAAAAAGTAAAAAAAAAAAATAAGTTTTCTATTTATAAGTAGATTAGTAAAAAAAAAAAAATAAATTTATTTTTATGCGATTATTGAAAGGTCATGTAATATTAAGATTATTAAATTCTTACTTAGTGGACTCTCCTCAACCTGCCAATATTTCTTATTTATGGAATTTTGGTTCTTTACTTGGAACTTGTTTAATACTACAAATTTTAACAGGTGTTTTTCTAGCGATGCATTACCAACCACATGTGGATTTTGCTTTTAGTTCTGTGGAACATGAACTCAAATAATTTGTGTTACTATTTGCATTAAATTTATTATTATTTAAATTAATTTTTCTATTTAATTATTTCAGATCAAAATATAATAAAAATAACCTGTCTTATTTAAATGATTATAAAATTGACATTTACCATCTTAAAAATCATTTTAAGCTTAACTACGTACCAAAAAGATTCTTGCTAGGATTAGTAGCACTAAATCGTGTTCGAAATAATAGTTCACACCCTTTCATTCTGATTGTTATTGTTAGTCACATGAAAAAATCGCCCATCCCGAAGGTATTCCGATCCTTATATCTAATTTTTTTTTAAGTAAAGAGATTTCTGATACTAACTTTTTGGAGTGGTTTAGAGGTTTAACTGACGGAGAAGGTTCTTTCTCAATAGTGCCATCAACTAAGTGTTCATTTTCCTTTAGATTTACTCTACTACTACTAATTTTTTTTGCATAAGGATGATGCCCCTATGCTTAGATACATAGAACACAGATTAAAAATAGGAACAGTAAGAATTGGACATCGTTTTGCTGTTTTTGTAGTTTCATCTAAAGTGGATCTAATTAAATTATTTAAGATTTTTGATGAAAATTCTCTTAATACCTCTAAGAATTTAAACTATCGGCGGAGCCCTTGGGTTTAAGAAAGGTTATAACTTATATTTTAATGAGTTAGTAACCGGTGATAAAGTTGAAATAACTAATATCGCTTCGCGCCAAAAAAATTAAGATTCTCTAACTATAAATAAACAGATTCTTTTTTTAAAGGATTCAATGAATAAGAAAAGAGTCAATTTTAAACAACCGGAAGACCATATTATAAAATTTAGCCCTTATTGGTTGTTAGGATTTGTAGAAGCCGTTTTACGTGGAGAAGGATCCTTTTCTATTTCTAAAAACAAAACTTTCAGATTAGAATTTGGTATATCTCAAACGTTAAGTGAAAAAGAAGTGATGGTTAAAATAAAACAAAATTTATCTACTTTACCTGGTAGTTATCAATTAACTAGCACAGACAAATTGTAATAGGTTTAAATACAGATAGAAAACCTAAAAACGAAAAATCTCAGCCTATGGTAAAAATTCAGATTTATAAATCTGATTATATAAAAAATGTTTTAGTGCCTTTTTTTGATAATTTAAATTGGTTAAGTAAAAAAAAATTAGACTATTTGGATTGGAAAACAGTATTATATTTAAAGACCCAAGGAAAACATTTTCTACCAGAAGGACAAAATTTAATTTTTTCTATTTTCAATCGGATGAATCAAAATAGATTATCTACTAATCAAATTAGTGATAATAAAGATCTTAATTTAGAAAATAAAATAAAAGATTTATTAGATGCTCCTTCAAATTACGAAATACACCCTAATGGAAAAATATTTATAAAATCTTCAGGTCTTTATCTTAAAGGAAGAGGAAATATAAATGTACAAATGTTTAATGAACAAGGTCTATTAGTTAATTATTTCGATTCAATACTGGATTGTGCCTCCTTTTTCAATTTTAATTTGAGTCCTAGGACGATAATTCCCCTGGATAAAATTAGATAACGGAGAACAATTTACTTTTAAAAATTGTACTTATTTTATTAAACGAAATATTTATCTAGCTATTTAACTTTAAATAAATAATAATTAATCAAGTGTAGATCATTTATATTATAATGTGTTCTTTAAATATCGTTATATTTCTGGAAATTCTAATTATGTAACTACTATTTTTTTATAGTAATAATGTTTAAAAGAACAATCAGAAGATATTATATAAATATCTCAGAGACTATACACGATAGTATTCATTAGAGTATATGATATAGTCCAAGAGTATGTCTACTCACGATAAAATTAGACATTATGTCTACTCCACAAACACAAACACAAACACAAACACAAACCCTGGTCGTTAATCCATTTGTACTCCTTTTTTTCCGTATTCAATTAAATTTAGTCACTACTATACATCTACATCTACATCTACATCTACATCTACATCTACATCTTTTTCAATGACACCTTTGCATGCGGCAATATAAATAGAGATTGTATAAAGGTAATCAAGTCTCTTCAGAATATTTTTAATGGTTGTCTGGATTTACAGATTCAGAAGGTTATTTTTTTTAATTAGTCCTGATGCTATAGGTAATGTTAGATTTAGATTTAAAATAAGATTACATAAAGATGATTTATCAACACTTGAACATATAAAAACTACATTAGATTCAGGTCTAATTAGGATAGAAGGTTATTCTGCTGTGTACATAATAAGAAAATTAAAAGAGGGGCTTTAATGGAAAAAATTTATCCTCTACTATTTTACTTCTTTACTTCTTTACTACTTCTTCTACTTCTACTAATTTTTTTTAAATAGGCTCCCGCCCGGGCTCCCGCCCGCCCTTTATTAAGTAAAAAGTCTTTATATTTTTATAATTTTCATGGAAGCAAGCAATAGACATTAAAAATAAATCGAATACTAATAAGCTAAGTTCTGAATATTTATTGGCGGCTTAAGAATCCCTTCGGGCACGTTCGCTAAAGCCCTTCTATTATAAATATAAAATCTAGTATGAATAGAAATCGACCACTATCAAATGAATCTAACTTATCCGTCATGGATCAATCTGAAGATGCGGCCAGTAAAAAAATAAAATATTTTTGGTTACTAGGATTTGTAGCAGGTGATGTAACACGGCATTTTTTTATAAAAAGTAGTATTCTGGTTCCTTATTTTCAATTAGCTCAACATAATAAAAACATAAAACTTATCAATTTTATTAAAGACTACTTATCTAATTTATCTGTAGATTCTTAAATAGCTAAAGGAATCAGACCTTTAAATTCGATAAGTATTTATTCTAATAAAAATACAGATGTATCCAGTTTAGTAGTTAGTGATATTGATATACTTTATAATTATATTTAACCTTTATTTAATTCTTTCACTTTTTTTACACGTAAGTCCGTGGACTATAAACTTTGGATTATTTCCCTTAAAATTCATAAATTAGGTAAATTTTATTTAGCTGAAGGAAGATCTTTAGTTGTAGCCTTCTCTCGATCTATGAATAAACAAAGATATATTACTAATACTGCTGGATCTTCCATAGCTCCTATTCAATCAGATATTAATAATCTATTTTCTAAAACTCCTCCTTTTGATATTAATAATGGACTAAATCATTTTGAGTAATCAAATAAATTTTATGTTGAAAAGGGAGGTAGATCCGGGTTTACAGTATACGTATACAAAAAAGATGTTTTGTAGTATGTTTTATAGCTCGTGGAGTAGAAAAAGGGATGGGGTAAATTAAAGGATCACCATTTAAATCTTATAGTGAAGCCCATCAAGCAATCGGATAACAGCCTAGCGATAGGTCAATAGGTAGAAATATTGACACAGCCGCGGAGCGCGCGGAGCGCGCGGAGCGATAAAATTATTTAAAGATATTTTCTTATTTTCTTCTTCTACTACTACTAATCGCTCCAAATCCAAAAATATCACCGCGCGCCATGGTTCCCCTATTTCTTAAACAAAATATTTATAATTGTAATATAATTATATAAGCTAATTACTAAAAAAAATATCGTAGTATGTTACAAACTCTTGATTATGAGAGATGTAAATGCAGGCTGGGCCTTAAGATACGCACATGCTAATACTGCATCCTTTTTCTTCATATTTGTTTACGCTCACACTCAAAAATTTGCATTTATTTTAAACTACTTAAAAATACTGGGGGCCAAAAGGTTTACTCTACTTCTACTTCTACTTCTACTTCTACTTCTACTACTTTTTTTATATAATAGGCTACTAATTTTATATCCCGTCCCGCCTTTTTTAAAAATAAAAACTACTTTTTTCAAAGAAATTATTGATCATTTCTTAAATGTAATTAAACCTTTATCTAACTCTATTAATACTTCTAATAATCAAACTATGCCTAATTTTAAAAATAATTAATTTATTCAATGGGAACATGTAGTAGGATTTTCTGATGCGGTGTCTACGTCTACGTCTACGTCTACGTCTACGTCTACGTCTACGTCTACGTCTACGTCTACGTCTACGTCTACGTCTACGTCTACGTCTACGTCTACTTCTACACCTTTTGATTCGTCTGCATTTATGATTAATATAAAAAATAATAAAGAATTACATTTTTTATTTCAAATTACTTTACATATAGAAGATGTTTGTGTGTTATATACCATTAGAGATAAATTAGGAGTAGGTATTGTATCAATCAAAGGTTACACTTGTAGTTTTCGTATACATTCTTTTCAAGTAATTATAGCAAATATTTTACCTATTTTTGACGAATATCCTTTACTTACACATAAACAATTGAATTATAGAGATTGGAGAAAAGCTATTTTATTAAAAAAATTAGAATTAGAAGAATCGCGATCTTTAAGTATCAATACCTTTAATAAAATTTTGGACCTTAAAAATGGTATGAATAATTTAAGAACTAACTATGAGGGCTATATTTTCTCTAATGATATGGTAAATAAAAATCGGCTATTTGGTTTTGTGGAGGGATATGGAACTTTTTATTTTAGTAATTCTAGTTTAGTATTTGGCATAACTCAAAAAGATAAACAGATATTAGAAGTACTCTCTTATTTCCTAGAAAATATTCCTCTTTCACCATCTTATAATAATTTAATTATTCCTAATAAACCCAATTGTATTATTAAAAACAATAAGACTGCTTATCAATTAGTTATAACTGATATGGATGTTTTATTTCAATATATATTTCCTTTCTTTAGAAAGCTGTCTGTTTATAGTAGAAAAGAAATAGATTTTTCAATATGAACTTTAGTCTTATATTTATTTATATTCGGTTATAATCATTTAAGTAAAGGTAAATTGCTATTATTAAAGTTATCTAATAATATGAATTCGAAGAGATACTTTTCCGATTTATCTGATTTCATCGATGTTGAAGAAATAGAAAATATTTTTACAATGGATCCCCCTTTTGATATACACTCAGGAAAAAGTAATTTCATTTTAGCTAAATAATATTCTCTAGGTAAAGGAAGTAGAAAAGGGTTTAAAATCTACATTTATAAAAATGGAGTAGAGATTAAAGGATCACCCTTTGATAGTTTTAGATCTGGCGGTAAAGCTATAGGGTTAAATTCAGTATCTTCTATAACAAATTATCTGGATACTGGAAAAATATATAAAAAAGAATATACCTTTTATTCTAATCCTAAATCATGGTTATAAAAAGTAGTTTATATTTAATTTATGCAAACGGGCCTAATATTTTATTTCTACTAAATAAAATATTTTAGCCACAGTCTATATGCTAAAAAACTCAAAAAGAATAATGTACTTGCTCTACTAATACTAATACTAATACTAATACTAATACTAATACTAATACTAAAACTAATCCCCACAGCCTTTGGGGTTTAGCTCGCCAAATAAGAAGAAGTAGTCTATTTTACAATTGAACACAACCCCCTATTATTACACATAATTATGTATTATAATCAAGTAAAAAAAATTATTCTGGAATAATTAGCAAGGAAAAATAAACCTTCAACGATCCTACGTCTGTATACCTTAATAATTGTCATTATTTTTAGAAAGTAGTATAATTTCAAATTATTATCTGGAATATGAAATGATCTTATCTTCTGTTATTTATTTTAAAATCTTCTATTTTTTAAGGCCTACTGGCAGAGATGAGTTATAAGGGACTTATTTTTTTTTTAATCTTAATATATTTAATATTAATTATCCGTTCCTTTCAACTCTCTTTAATAAAAAAAAAGAGATAACATTTGTAATACAAATATTGCAAAGGTCTGTATGTGATAAAAGTTTGGGTTTTACTACAAGCAATTTCGCCGCCAATTTTCCCCAGTGGGGTGCGGGTACACCCGCCTTTTAAAAGACTGGATCGTCTTCTGTTAAAAATTAGTAGTAGTAGAGCTGGCTACCTTTGTCTACTTTAATACACCCCTCCATAAGCTTCCCCTCAAAATAGAGAAGGAAATTTTATTATAGCTCCTTTACAAATCGCACGCCCCACAGCCACAGCCACAGCCACAGCCACAGCCACAGCCACAGCCACAGCCACAGCCACAGCCACAGCCAT
>Ga0233356_1000089_pt1 | contig 20115 bp, 19 predicted proteins | sample GEONSFMMS_FD_180700 | JGI IMG/M metagenome (GOLD analysis project Ga0233356, IMG submission 180700) | Soil microbial communities from Shasta-Trinity National Forest, California, United States - GEON-SFM-MS | ecosystem: Environmental > Terrestrial > Soil > Temperate forest > Bulk soil | place...
CGACGCCGGCGAGTGGATGCGCACGTTCAGCGAAGAGGCGCGTGTGACGCTGCGCGAGCACAGAGTCGAGGTCGGACCTGCCGAGTCGCTCATCGTCAGAGCGGACGCCGAACAACTGTCGCAGGTGATGCTGAACCTGGCCGGCAACGCGCGGGATGCGTCGCCCGCGGGCTCGGCGATTGCGCTCGGCGCCGTGCGCGCGGACGCCGTTCCGTTCCTTCGCGAACGTGTGCCGGACGCGCACCGTTTCGCCGCCATGTTCGTTCGCGATCACGGCTCAGGGATCGCAGCCGAGGTTCTCGAACATATTTTCGAGCCGCTGTTCACGACCAAGAGGAACGGCGGAACAGGACTCGGTCTCGCCGTCGTGCAACAGATCATCTCCGAGCACGGAGGAGAGGTGATCGTCGAGAGCGCCGCCGGCGCCGGCTCCACGTTCTACGTCGTGCTTCCGCTCGAAGAGGCTGCGTATGAACCGCCCGAGGGTGGCGGCGAGGGCTTGCCGGTCTGAGTCTTGCTCGCTGACCGTTCATGCAAACACCGGAAGTTGTCGTCATCACCGGCGCGTCCGCGGGCGTCGGCCGCGCGACGGCGCGCGCGTTCGGGAAACGCGGCGCGAAAGTCGGACTGATTGCCCGCGGCAAAGACGGACTCGAAGCGGCCAAACGCGAGATCGAGGAACTCGGCGGCGAAGCGATCGTGCTGCCGCTCGACGTCGCGGATGAAAACGCGGTCGAGCAGGCTGCCGCGGAGGTCGAGCGCGCGTTCGGTCCGATCGACATCTGGATCAACAACGCCATGCTGTCGGTTTTCTCGCCGATCATGGACATGACGCCGTCCGACTATCGCCGCGTCACCGAGGTCACCTACCTCGGCTACGTGTGGGGCACGCTGGCGGCGCTGCGGCGGATGAAGCCGCGCGACCGCGGCGCGATCGTGCAGGTCGGCTCGGCGCTCGCGTATCGCGGCATCCCGCTGCAGTCGGCGTATTGCGCGGCCAAGCATGCGGTGCAGGGCTTTCACGATTCGCTGCGCAGCGAGTTGATTCACGACGGCAGCAACGTGCGCGTGGTGATGGTGCAGATGCCGGCGCTGAACACGCCGCAGTTCCGATGGGTGAAATCGCGGCTGCCGCGGAAAGCGCAGCCGGTGCCGCCGATTTTTCAACCTGAGGTGGCGGCGGAGGCGATCGTGTGGGCCGCGTACAGCAGACGCCGCGAAATCAACGTCGGCTGGCCGGCATCGAAAGCGATCATCGGCAACAACTTCGCGCCGGGATACGCCGATCACTACCTCGCGAAGCATGGCTACGATGCGCAGATGATCGACGAGCCGGAAGTTCCGGGCCGTCCCGACAACCTCTGGTCCCCGCTCCCCGGCGACGCCGGCGCCCACGGCGTTTTCGACGACCGCTCCACGGATCACAGCATCGCGTTCGAACTCAACAAACATCGCGGCTGGATCGCCCTCGGCGCCGCGGCTCTGCTGCTGGGATTCATGCGCCGCCGGTAAACATACTTTCGCGAAGCTTTGGAGTGCGCGTGGCAGAGCCACCGCTTTGGGAGTGTGGTGGAAACGCGACTACGCGCAGTCGTTGATGCTTGCTGAAATCGCGGCATGTACGATCGCGCAAGCATCACAACTCGCGAATTGTCACGATTCCCCCTCCCTCCCAAAGCGGTGGCCTTGCCACCGCACTCCAAAGCTTCGCGAAATGTGCTGTCGTTTTCGGCAAGCATCGAACGAGCAGGTAAACTCGAAAACTCTTGAAGCACTACATCGCCCTCGCCCGTCCGTTCACGCTCCTCCCGCCGCTCCTCGGCATCGTTTCGGGAGCCGTTTGCGCTTGGGGATCAGCCCACAATCCTGATCCCGCGCGCGCGCTGACTTCGTCCGTGATCTGGACCATCGTCCTCGGCTCGCTCTGCGCGTCGTTTCTGAACGCGGCGAACAATTCGCTGAATCAGATTTACGACCTCGAAATCGATCGCATCAACAAGCCGAAGCGGCCGCTGGTGACCGGCGAGGTTTCGAAAAAAGGCGCCTGGATCTTCACCTGGATCATGTACGTCCTCGGCCTGGTGCCGACGTGGCTCGTGGTCGTCTACCCGTACACCACGTGGCGCGCCAAATTCTTCGCGCCGCTGCCGTGGCATGAGTGCATCGCCATCTACCTGATCGCCTTCATCTCCACGTTTGTCTATTCCGTCCCCGCGCTCGGCCGGACCAAAGCGCATCCGATCGGCGCGAATCTGACCATCGCCATCCCGCGCGGCTGCCTGCTGAAAGTGGCCGGCTGGACGATGGTGGCGACCGCGTCAACGATTGAGCCGTGGTTTATCGGCAGTGTCTTCATGCTCTTCCTCCTCGGCGCGGCGTCGACCAAAGATTTCAGCGACATCGAAGGCGACCGCGCCGGCGGATGCCGCACGCTTCCGATCGCATTCGGCGTCAAGCGCGCCGCTTGGATGATCGCGCCGTTCTTCATCTTTCCCTGGCTGCTGATGCCGCTCGGCGCCGCCACGCACATCCTCACCGGCAACGGCACCTTCCTCACTATCCTCGGCATCGCACTAGCGGTGTGGGGCGCGTACACGGTCTGGCTGATCGTCCGCAATCCCGACGAGCTGACAGCGACCGAGAACCATCCGTCATGGAGGCACATGTACCTGATGATGATGGCCGCTCAGTTGGGGTTCGCGGTGGCGTACGTGGTGTGACGGAGAGCACCCGACCCCGACGACCGAGCCCCACCGGCAGCGATATTGCTTTCGTCGTGGTAAAACTCTTCGGTACTGGGCGGGCATGCGTAAACTCCTCATCGTTCTCACGTTTCTCTTCACGGCACTTCCTCTTTGTGCGCAATGGCGGCGCGCCAATCTTTATGGCGCCGACGTTCGCGCGCTGATCATCGATCCCTCGCATCCGGACACCCTCTACCTCGGCACGAGCGGCGGCGAGGTCTACGTTTCCAACGACGGCGCGAAGTCGTGGCAGAACCCGCGCGGCGGCATCCCGTTTCCCGGCTACGTCGTCGACAACCTCGTGCTCGACCGCAAAGGACGGCTCTGGGCCGCGTGCTGGGGCGCGTGGGGCGGCGGCGTCGTGGCCATGTCCGAGGATGGCGGAAAGAACTGGACACGGCGCGATGCGGGCCTCGAGGATTTCTCCGTCCGTGCTATCGCCATCGATCCGCATGACGCCGACTACGTTCTCATCGGCGGCCTGACCGGCGTCTATCGCTCCACCGACGGCGGCGGATCGTGGGAGCAGATTTCCGATCAGATCAACGTCGAGTCGCTCGCGCTCGACCCGCGCACGCACGACCGCATTTACGTCGGCACGTGGCGGCAGGGAACGCGTTCCGACGACGGCGGCAAGACCTGGAAGCTGATCAACAACGGCATGGTGCTCGACACCGACATGTTCTCGATCACCATCGACCGCTACAACCCCGACAAGGTTTGGGTTTCGACCTGCGGCTGGGTCTACAACACGCCGAACCGCGGCGAGAACTGGACGCGCTACCGCGACGGATTCAACAACCGGCGCATCCACGACATCGAGCTCGATCCGTGCGATCCCGACTCGATCTTCGCCGGCTCCGTGGCCGGTCTGTATCGCAGCCATGACGGCGGCAAGACCTGGTACACGATCAGCGACGAGTCGCTCGTCGTCAACACGATCGCGCTTCATCCGCAGCGGCCCGGACGCGTGATCCTCGGCGTCGAAGGCGACGGCGTCTACATCTCCAACGACAACGCGAAAACGTTCACGCGCACCTGCGACGGCCTTCGCAATCTGACCATCACTTCGATCGCCGCCGACGCCGCGCAACCGAAGAACGTCTACGCCGCGGTTGCGTTCGGCGGATCGTCGAGCGGCATCTATCGCTCGACCGACGCCGGCGCGACGTGGAAGAAGCTGTCGACGAACGACCTGCCGCAAATCCTCTCGCTCGTAATCACCGAGGATGCCGAGGTGAAGTTCGTGGCGGGAACGGAAAAGGGATTCTTCTGGAGCGCCGACGGCGAAGTCTGGTCGCAAGCGCCGCCGGCCGGCTATCCGATCCGCGTCGATAAAGTGCTCCGTTTCAACAAGGTCCGCTACTTCGCCGCGACCGCGGAAGGCGTCTTTACCAGCCGCGACGCCGGCAAGAGCTGGTATCGCCTTGCCGGCGCTGAAAACCGCGCCGTCGACATCGCCGTCGGCAACCTCGGCGACAAGCGCGCGCTGTTCGCGCTGACGAATGCCGGCCTCCGCGCGTTCGACGGCATGCAGTGGTTGGCCGTCGAGGGCGCGACGGCGAAAGGCCGCACGCTGGCCGTGCGCGGCTCCGGCGAAGATCAACTCGTCTTCGTCGCCGGCTCGCAAGGCGTCAAAGCCGGTCGCGTCAGCGCCGACGGCAAGTGGACGGAGATGGAAGCGCCCGACGCCCAGTTCGCATCGGTCTTCGGCGGCTCGCGCAGCACCGACAACTTCGTCTTCCTCACTTCGCGCCAGCAACACCAGATGCTCGTCGCCGAACCAAAGAACGCCGACTGGCGCTCGTTCCCGCTCCCGTCGTGGACCGCCGAGGTGACGTCGGTCGCCCTCGACCCCTTCGACACCGCCCGCCTCTACGTCGGCACCCTCGGCGAAGGCATCTTCATCTTCGAGGGAAAGTCAGCAAAGTACGAAGCAAAGAAAAAGGTGGCGGAGACTGTCGTGGTCACCGGCACGAATTAACTAAATCAAAAGCGTTAAACCACAAAGGCACAAAGGACACAAAGCTCTCTGTGTCCTTTGTGTCTTTGTGGTGATAAGCCTTTTGTCACTTTACGGCAGGATCGTAGTACCGCACCACCACCATCCCCACGCCCTTCTGCGCTTGTGTCGATTTCGGATCAGCAGAAAGGACGGCCATGACGTTCGGCAGCTTGTGGTCGTAGACGACGACCTTCTTCGTCGCCTTGCGCGGTTTGCCGAGCGACTCGCGCAGAAACACACGCTCCTCTTCGAATGCTTTCGGCGCGTCCTGAAGGATCGTGAAGAGCTCGAAGCGGATCGACGTCAAACGTTCGCCGGCGAACTGCAGCGTGAGCGATTTGTCGTCGGCGTAATCGACGACGAGCTGGCCGGCGGCATCGCCTTTCTTCGTCTTCCAGCCGTTCGACTCCAGCGCCTTCACCGCCGCGGCGCGATGCATCCCGATCGTGAGATGGAACGACTCCGGCCGCATCCAGGAAGTCTTGCTGTTCGACGGAAACGCGGTCGCGAAGAAGAGGGCGAGAACGGCGATCATGCCGCTCCCTGCGTGGTGGCCTCGGCTTTCAGTTGCGGGTCCCAGCCGACGACGGCGTTGCCCGTTCCGATCACCGTCCAATAGCCATAAACCTCGGCCGGATACGACGGGAAATCGAGCGCGGACAGCATCCACGCCAGCGATCCGGCCTTCACTTCGCTCACGGCCATGTCCATGAACTCCGGCAGCACGGCGATCAACTCGCGCGTGCGCCCTTTGCGCATCAGATCGAGCACTTTCATGTCCCACAAATAGCCGCTGTGCTCGTACACGTGCTCGCGCGACATGTCTTCGGGGATGTCCGGCTCCGTGGTGAAGTGGCGATGCGAAAGCGTGTTCGACGCCAGCAGCACGGCGCGCCGTCCGCTTTTCTCGATCGCGCGCTTCGTGGCCTGACCGAGGCGCAGCATCTGCTGCTGCCCCATTTCGTTCGAGAAGTAGTACGGCGAGTTGTTCGACGAGATGCCGACGATGGGGATGTCCCACTCCGGATTCATCATGTGGCAGGAGACGATCGTGCCGTAGTCGACACGGAAGTTCGGGTTGCGCATCATCTTCGTGATCAACCCGTCGCGCGCGCCCTCCTCGGCGATCAACTCCGCCAGCTCGACGTCGACTTTGATGTCGTAGTTGAAACGGAAAAGGTTCGGAAAAATAGGATCCACGGACAGCCCATGAAACTCGGGCATGCCGAGAAAGTGATGGCCGATCACGGTCTGCCAGTGCGGCGAGTGGACCAGAAACACATCCGGCTTCTTCTCCAGAAAATGCTTCCGCGCCCGCTCGTAGCCCCAGCGCAAAACCTCCCAGCCGCATTCGGACTTCGGCTCGTTGCGCCAATGGTTCTCGCCGTAAACGATGTGCGGCGGATGGGGAGCGAGGACGCCGCCGATGATGGAGCCGTTTGCCATTGGCGAAATTGTAAGCCGTCGCAACTTTCGATGCTTGCGCGGCTCGAGGCACATTTCGCGAAGCTTTGGAGTGCGCGTGGCAGAGCCACCGCTTTGGGAGGGAGGGGGGACGGTGACATCGCGAAGACTGAGCAAGCATCACACGCTGCGGAGCATCACGATTCCACCGCCCTCCCAAAGCGGTGGCCTTGCCGCCGCACTCCAAAGTGCTGCGCACGAAATCGAGGTCACCTTCGTTACAAACTCTTCAGCGTACCTGTCCCGCGTAACCACCGCGCAGATGCTTGGCGCGAGTGAAGCCGGCGTCGCGGGCGACGTCTAGCGCGCGCGCGGAGCGGCCGCCCGTCTGGCAGTAGAAGACGATGTCGGCGTCGCGCGGAAGTTCGTCCAGGCGGTTGGGCAGTTCGCCGAGAGGGATGTGGCGAGCGCCGTCGATGTGGCCTTCGTCCCATTCGTACTGTTCGCGCACATCGATCGCGATCGCGTCACCGATCTCCGTGACTTCGTGCAAATTGGCGGGATTGCAGAACTGGTCGTAGTCGATCAGGCCGGTGATCGCAGCATGCGACTCGTGCTGTTGTTTGAGCCGCAGCGTTCGAAACGACATCCGCAGGGCGTCGAAGAGCAAGAGCCGGCCGACGAGCGTCTCGCCGATGCCGGTGAGCAGCTTGATCGTCTCCGTCGCCTGGATCGTGCCGATCACGCCCGGCAGCACGCCGAGCACACCGCCTTCTGCGCACGATGGAACCAGGTGCGGCGGCGGCGGTTCAGGATAGAGGCAGCGGTAGCACGGCCCGTCCGCGGCAGAAAAAACGGAGGCCTGACCCTCGAAGCGGAAGATGGAGCCGTAGACGTTCGGCTTGCCGAGGAGGACGCAGGCATCGTTTACAAGGTAACGGGTGGCGAAGTTGTCGGTGCCGTCGACGATGACGTCGTACTTCTCGATGATGCCGAGCGCGTTGTCCGAGGTCAGCGCGGCGTCGTGCGTGTCGATGGTGATGTCTGGATTCAAATCCTGCAGCCGCGCCTTCGCCGCTTCGACTTTCGGACGGCCAACGTCAGAAGTTCCGTACAGCACCTGGCGATGGAGATTGCTGGCATCGACGTCGTCGAAGTCCCCGAGTCCGATGCGGCCGACACCTGCGGCAGCGAGGTAGAGTCCGACCGGACTTCCCAATCCGCCCGCGCCGACGATAAGCACCGATCCCGCCTTCAGTTTCTCCTGCCCCGCCTCGCCAACCTCGGGAAGGATGAGGTGGCGTGCGTAGCGAGCGCGTTCGGATTTAGTCAGCATGGGCGCCCGCTGTCATCTGAGTTACCGCGAACTGCGATGCTTGCGCGAGTCGCGGCACATTTCGCGAAGCTTTGGAGTGCGGTGGCGACCGAGCCACCGCTTTGGGAGTGCGGGGGATGGTAACCATTGCGAAGATGGAGCAAGCATCGCAGGCTGCGGGTCGTCACGATTCCACCGCCCTCCCAAAGCGGTGGCCTTGCCACCGCACTCCAAAGTGCTTCGCACGAAAACGGACGTTCTGACAGTGCATCACGGCAGCAACCGGCCCACGATCTCCTGCAGCTTTCGCCCGTCCACCCGGCCCTTGTACTTCGCGGACGCTTCCTTCATTACCTTGCCCATGTCCTTCTTCGACTGTGCGCCGGTGGAAGCGACGATCTCGCGGATGCCGGTTTCGATCTCATCGTCGGTCAGGTCGGCAGGCAGCCAGGTTTTTAGCAGCTCCATTTCGCTCTGCTCTTTGGCTGCGAGTTCCGGACGATTGCCTTTCGTGTATTGCTCGATCGAATCCAGGCGCTGCTTGACCGCCTTGCGGATCACGATCATCGCTTCTTCGTCGCTCAGCTCATGACCCACTTCGATCTGCTGGTACTTGAACGCCGATTGCAGCATGCGCAGCGTGGAAAGGCGCTCGGCGTCGCGTGCCTTCATGGCCGCGGTGAGCTCGGCGCGAATCTTCTCTGTCAGTTCACCCATATTGCGCTACTCCTCGGCGCATTCTATTCTCGCCGGCCATGCCGCTCGACGTTGCCGCACTCCTCCGCGAAACGGGCGCGCTGCTCAGCGGCCACTTCCGTCTGTCGTCGGGCCTGCACAGTCCCGGCTATGTGCAGTGTGCGCTGCTGCTCGAACATCCGCGCAACGCGAAAGCGATCGGCATCGCGCTCGCGGACAAAGTGCGGACGATGCAGCCGGCGAAGATCGTCGCGCCCGCTTTGGGCGGCGTGATCATCGGCTACACGGTGGCCGAGGCGCTCGATGTGCCGTCGATCTTCACGGAGAGGAAGGACGGCGCGATGACGCTCCGCCGCGGCTTCCGGATCGGCGAAGGTGAGCGGATTGTCATCGTCGAGGACGTCGTGACGACAGGGAAGTCGACGCGCGAGACGGCTGCGGTAGCGGAAGGACTCGGAGGTGTGGTGGCCGGCTTCGCATCGATCCTGAATCGGAGTGGTGCTGCGAATCCATTCGATGCGCCCTACGCGTCGTTGCTGAGGCTTCAGCTAGAGACCTACGAGGAGGCTCACTGCCCTCTCTGCGCCTCAGGCATCGCGATTGATTCACCGGGGTCGCGATATTCCAAATGAACCCTCCGCGTCTTCGCGCCTCCGCGTGAAAAGCTTTTCGTCGGAGATAGACTCAACCCGTGCAAATCGACTTGATCGCGGTGCGAGGTAACGAAGCCGAGTTAAACATCGACGGCCGCACGCACCTCGTCCCCTTCGTAAACACCGGTACCGAAATCAGCTTCGCGTACGACGGCGAAATCTGGACTGTCGAGATCGCCGACAAATCGCGCGCGCGGGCACGGCATCGCGATCACTCCATGAGCGCGCCGATGCCCGGCGTCGTGTTGAAGATCCTCGTGAAGGTTGGCGATGAGGTTGCGAAAGGCGCGCCGCTGATCATCCTCGAAGCGATGAAGATGGAGCATCAGATCACCGCGCCGCGCGACGGCACCGTCGCCTCGATCAACTGCAAGGAAGGGGAGATGGTGCAACCCGGTTTGGACCTCGTGACGCTCGCATGAAAATCACTCTCGATCACGTCCATGTCGTTGAAGTCGGTCCGCGCGACGGGCTGCAGAACGAAAAAGTCATCATCCCCACCGACGCGAAGATCGACTACATCACCGCGCTCGCCGATGCCGGACTGCGCACGATCGAAGCCGGCGCATTCGTCAGTCCGAAGTGGGTGCCGCAGATGGCCGACACCGCAGAGGTCTATCGCAACATTCCGAAGGACCCGGGCGTCGACTATCCCGTGCTCGTGCCGAATATGAAGGGGCTCGAGCGCGCCATTGAAACGGGTGTGAAGTCGATCTCGATCTTCACCGCGGCGTCGGACACCTTCAACAAGCGCAACATCAACATGTCCATCGACGAATCGTTTCAAAACTACGCGCCGGTCGCGGCTCGTGCGCGCGCCGAGGGGATGAAGGTGCGCGGATATGTCTCGACGGCGTTCGGCTGTCCGTACGAAGGCGACGTCGCTCCGGAGAAAGTCCTCGAAGTCTCCGCACGTCTCCTCGACCTCGGATGCTACGAAGTCTCCGTCGGAGACACGATCGGCGTCGGTACGCCGGTGCAGGTGCAGGGCGTGATCGGAATCCTGCTGCAGGTCATTCCGGCGTCGAAGCTCGCGATGCACTTTCACGACACGCGCGGCACCGCGCTGGCGAACACGCTGGCCGCGCTGGAGATGGGAATCGCTACGTTCGACGCGTCGTCAGGCGGACTGGGCGGATGTCCGTACGCGCCGGGCGCCAGCGGCAACATGGCCACCGAGGATCTCGTCTACATGCTCGAGAAGATGGGGATCGACACCGCCGTCGATCTGAACCTGCTCGTGACCGCGTCGCAGATCATCGCGCCGTACCTCGATCATCCGCTGCCGGGCCGTTACCTGCAGGCGTGCACGCGCGCCGCGGCGCCGGTGGCGTCGACGACGGCGACAGTACAATGAGCCGTGGCTGATTCCGCTCGCTTCGAAGACGGCTGGTACATCGTTCCCTGGCAGGTCATCTTTCGCGATATCGATGCGTTCGGGCACGTCAACAACGCCGTCTATCTCACCTACTTCGAATGGGCGCGTGCGCAACTCTGGTTCGCGCTGACCGGCGCAGCGGGATTGCCCACGGACATCGGCTTCATCGTGGCGCGGGCGGAAATCGACTTCAAACTGCAGATCGCGATGGAGCCGATCGACATCTGCATCCGCATCACCGAGATGCGCACCACATCGTTCGACACGGTTTACGAAATCCGCAAACGTGGCGGCAAGGTGGCCGCGACCGGGAAGGTTGTCGTCGTCCTCTTCGACTGGAAGGCGCAGACGAAGATGCCCATCAGCGACGAGCTGCGGCAGAAGGTACACGCGTTTCAGCAGGAGAGGCCGAAATCCATTTGATACACTCAGAAACCTCAACTGACGGCCGCGGCGGAGCTTCCTCGTGATCACCGGGTTCAATACCGACATCAAGCACAACGAGAAGGTCTACCACATCCAGACCGAGGACAAGGGACTCCAGAACCCGTACATCGAGTCGCTGGTCTACGTCGGCGGTGAGATTCTCGCGTCGAAAAAAACGTCGTACGCGGAGCAGGCCGGCGCGGGCGTGGACGAGAAATGGATCGGCAGTCTGATGGAGCAGCAGCATCGGACCATGATCGCGGCCATCAAGCGCGGACGCTTCGATGTCACTGCCGATGTGACGAAGTCGACGGCGCGACCGACCATGTCGGCGCCGATGCCGGGCCCGACGCGCGTCGAACCGCCGCCGCCGCTGGCCATCGATGAAGAGCGGACGCTCGATCAGGTCATCATCGACTATCTCGCCTCCGAGGCGGAGAGCGAGCACCTCGAGCTGTCGCTGATGAGCAGCACCGAGTTCTACGCCGGCATGCCGGTCGAGCTGCGCGTGGCAGCGAAGAAGAGCCTGTCGCAGAATCCGATCGCAGCCGCCGCCATCGAAGTGAAAGTGATCTCCACGGTCGAGCCGCCGCGCGTGATCTTCCGCGGCAAGACCGCCGCCGACGGTACGACCGTGATCCGCTGCACGATCCCGCCATTCGCCGAAGGGACGGCGGCCATCATCATCTCCGCGCAGAGCCCGATCGGGAATGATGAGGTGAAGCAGCTGGTGAAGAGGAAGAAGTAGCTCTGCGTACATCTGCGTCATCTGCGGATGGACGTTTTCTCCGCAGATGACGCAGATCTAACGCAGATGAAAGGCTAAGAGCTGGTCTCCTTCCTGCAAAAGCACCTCATTCCGCAATGCCTCGGCATCGTTTTACTCGAGCACTGACCCTTATCGCCGGACTGGTGCTGGTGATGTATCTGCTCATCAGCCTCTATCTGCCATCGTCGCGCTGGCTCATCTTCGGCGTCGACAAACACACCGGCGTCGTCCGCGTCGTACAGAACACAGTCACGTTTCTGCCGCCGCACCAATTCTTCCGGCTGAAGTTCGAGCGCCGTGAAGGATCCGCGCAGCGCGACGGCATCATCCGCATCACATCGAAGGAAGGCGTGCCGGTCACCGTCTACTACCGGCTCCGTTTCGGCATCTCGGGCGACCGTCTGCCAGACGCGCGGCGGATGGTCGATGAGGGATGGAACGGCTGGATCCGGGCGCGCGTCGCCGAGGCCGTGTCGGCGGTGACGCAGCAGATTCCGATCGAGGATCTGCTTTCGCCTAACTCGTCATTCAACTCGCAGCGCGAACCGCTGCGGCGCACCGTTGCTAACCATCTCGCGCGCAGCGGATTGAAAGTCACCGCATTCGAAGTGGCGCGGTTCGAAGCCGACAAAGACGCGCTCCTCCGCGTGAAACGCGCCGAATTGCGGCGCGACGCGCGCAGCACGCCGTCGCGCGTCATCGTCTTCGCCGTCGACGGCGCCGATTGGGAGCTCCTCCACGAGCTCGCCGACGACGGCCGCGTCCCCAACATCAAGGCGCTGTCGAGCGGCGGGATCACCGCATCGCTGCAGACGATTCAGCCGACTGTCTCGCCGATGGTCTGGACCACCGTCGCCACCGGCCTCACGCCCGACCGCCACGGCGTCATCGACTTCATGGATCGCAACCACACGCCGGTCGACGCCTACGCGCGGCGCGTGCCCGCGATCTGGGACATCGCCGACGCCTTCGGGCGGCAGGCGCTCGTCACCGGCTGGTGGACGTCGTGGCCCGCCACCGCGCCGAACAGCATCTTCTACGACATGCCGGTCGACGAGACGACGAACGCCGTCTACCCGGCGGAACTGACCGACCGCGTCGCCACGCTGGCCGTCCCGCCCGAAACCGTCGGCTATCCGCAGGTGCGGCGTTTCCTGAACATCGCGCCGGCCGAATGGGATGCCTCCGTCAACGCCAATAATCCAGCCGATCCGGTCGTGATCTTCCGCCGGATCCTCGCCAAGACCTGGAACGATCACCGCGTCGCCATCAATCTCTACAACGACCAGCGGCAGCACGGACAGGACCCGACGCTGATGATGGTCTCGTACGAAGGCACCGACGCCGTCAATCACCTCTTCGCGCCGTTTCATCCGCCGTACCGCGAAGGGATCAGCGAGCAGAACTACCGCAAGTTCTGGCCGGCTGTCGCGAATTACTACGCCGAGGTCGATCGGCTGATCGGCGAATGGATGGGAGTACTGCCGCGCGACACCACCGTCATGATCGTGTCGTCGTACGGCTTCCGCTGGGGCAAAAACCGGCCGCGCACCATGCCCAACGGCGGCGCGGCGCTTTCCGATCATCGCAATCCCGGCATTTTCATCGCCTACGGTCCACACGTCGCGCCGAACCGCGCCGCCACGCATCCGATGTCCGTCTACGACGTCACGCCGACGCTTCTTTCGCTCCTCGGCCTGCCACAGTCGATGGAGATGCCCGGCCACGCCGCCGATTGGGCATTCCGCGACATCGCGCCGATCACCTCGGTCCGCGTCGTCAGTTACGGAGAGTTCGTCAGCAGCAGGCCCTCCGCAACGGCCGCGCGCGCCGCCGCCGCTCCGTACGCGCAGGAGCTGCAGGCCATCGGTCATCTCAACGATCCGTCGCGCAACCTCACGCCGGTGCTCGAGGACGAGCAGGACTCCGCGCAACGTGCGGCCGCGCCGCTGTCGCCCGAGCGCTGGGGCCAGTACGCGTACTACAACAACCTCGGCATTGAGCTTCGGTCGAAGGGCAAGCTGAGCGAGGCCGTCGATGCGTTCGACCGCGCCATCGACATCAATCCGACGCGCGCGACTCCGCATCTGAATGAAGCGATGACGATGTTCGACCGCCAGCAGTACACGCCCGCCGACGATCAGTTCCTGAAAGCCGTGGCCCTCGGCCTGCCGAATGCGGAGAACTACTTCATCGACTTCGCCGCGCTCTACCGCGAGCGCAACATGAACGCGCGCGCCATCGCGCTGCTGTACCAGGGACGGCGACTCTTCCCGCAGTCCTACCTGATCGGCGCGAACCTCGGGTCGGCGCTCCTGGCCGCGCAACGCTACACGGAAGGCGTCCCCGAGCTCGTGCGCGCCCTCGGCCTGCAGCCGTCCTCGACGCTCGCCCTCAACAACCTCGGCCTCTTCTACGCGAAACAGAACGACTACGGCCGCGCGCTCGATTACTGGAACCGCTCGCTCTCAATCGAGCCGCACCAGCCGCAAATCCGCGACGCCGCGATCGCGGCGCGGTCGCGGTTGTAAGTCGCAGAAGGCTTTTCACGCGGAGTCGCGGAGTCGCGGAGAAAATCGCTGCTGCCCTCCGCGCCTCCGCGTGAAAGGTTTTTTGGGACCTACATCCCGTCGAACAACTTCAAAATCCGTTTGTACTCGTCCGCCCAACTGGTCGGCTCGACGAATCCGTGGTTCTCGACCGGATACGGTGCGATCTCCCAATTCGTCTTGCGCAGCTCGATGAGGCGTTGCGCGAGGCGGACGCTGTCCTGGAAATGCACGTTCGTGTCGACCATGCCGTGGCAGATCAGCAGGCGTCCTTTCAATCCCTGCGCGAAGTAGATCGGCGACGACTTCCGATACGCCTCGGCGTCGCTCTGCGGGACGTTGAGGATGTTGGACGTGTAGCCATGGTTGTACGCCGCCCAATCCGTAACCGGCCGCAGCGCAGCGCCGGCCGCGAAAACGTCCGGCGTCGTGAACATCGCCATCAGCGTGATGAACCCGCCGTAGCTGCCGCCGTAAACGCCGATGCGTTTCGGATCGACGCCTTGCTCCTTAACCAGCCACCGAGCAGCATCGACGTTGTCTTCGAGATCCTTCCCGCCCATGTGCCGGTAGATGGCCGTGCGCCAGTCGCGCCCGTAGCCGCGCGAGCCTCGGTAGTCGATGTCGAGCACGAGGTAGCCCTTCGACATCAAGAGATGGTGAAACAGGAACTCATGCGCGTAGCTGGACCAGAAGCGATTCACATTCTGCAGATAGCCGGCGCCGTGGACGAAGATGACCGCGTGTCCGCCTTTCCAGTTGGCCGGCTTGTAGATGCGCGCCGGCACCTGAACGCCGTCGCGTGCGGGCACGCGCACGATGGGAACGTCAAGCCACTTATAGTTCGCAAACTCAGTTGCGGGCGAGGTCGTTACGCGCTTGCCGCTAACGTACAACTCCGGCGGCTTGTTCGTGTACGAGTAGACATTCGCGACCGCGTTGCCGTCCGGCGACACCACCGCTTCGTTGTCGCCGTCCATCGACGTCAACTTCGTCGACGCACCGCCGCCGACTGGAATCCGATACAGGTGACGGACGAACGGGCTCTCCTCGCTGGTGGTGAGGTAGAACGACTTCCTGTCGTCCGACAGCACCGCCGAATCGATTTCCCATTTGCCGCTGGTGAGCTGTTTCGGCGTGCCGCCGCTGTACGGCACCTCATACAGGTGCATGAAGCCGGTGGCCTCGGACAGGTAATAGATCGTGTCGTTGCTCGCCCATCCGAACGACTGCGCATCGGCGAAGCGAAGCCACGCGTCGTCGTGCATCGTCACGATCGTGCGGCCCTTGGCCGTGGCCGGATCGAAGTCCATGACCCACGCGTCTTTGTTGTCGGATGATCGCACGACCACGAAGGCGTGCTTGCCGTCCTCCGACCAGATCGGAGCGCGCAGGGTGACCTCGCGCTCCTTCGGCTCTGTACTCTTTTCGGTTTTCTGTTCGCTCCCTTTCCCCTGCTCCTCGGCCGCGGCGCTGGTGACAGCCTTCTGCGGCTCGGTCGCGGGCAATGGTTTCAGCCCATGCTCGAACCACTTCACCTCACCAGTCGTTGCGCTGACAACAGCGATGCGCGACGGCGGCTGCGCGTCGCCGACCTTCTCGCGACTCGGAATCGTGTCGGTGTACACGGCCTCGGTGATGTAGTTCGGAACGATCGTCTTCTTCGCTTTCTCCGACTCGTTGTTGATGATGAGGACGATCGTCTTGCCATCCGGTGACAGCCGCGCGTTGACGACGGTCTGCTTCTTATCGAGCTTGAACGGCTTGATGGGATGCTCGCGCTTCCGCTTGGCCTCGTCCTCCTCGCGCTTCTTCGCCTTGCGATCGACGATATCGAGCAGCTTCCGCTCCTCGGCTTTGATGTACTCCTGACTGGACGTCCCCTTCTTCGCCGCGTCGTCCCACATCGTTACGTTCGGACCTTTGTCGTCCGGCGCGACGATGTTCGTGAGCTGCGTGATCGATCCGTTTGCGAGATCGATGGCGAAGACGTTGTTGGCGCGGACAAACGTCACGCGCGTCTCGTCGAACGTGAACTGCGGCGCCGACTCGACATCGTTCGTCTGCGTCAGAGCGCGCCGCTTGCCGGTCGCGGAATCCCACAGGTAAACGTCCGCGTCGTCTAGATAAACGCCGCGATGTTTGTCGCGCGTCCACTGCGCATTCGCAGGCGGCGCGTCCTTCTTCTCATCGTCGCTCAGTTTGCGAAGGCCGCTGCCGTCGCGATTGACGACATACGTGTCGCGATCGTGTTCCAGCGTGTCCGTGTACAGCTTCCACGAAAAATAGACATGCTGGCCATCCGGCGACCATCGCACGTCCTCGGGCGTCCAGCCGTAGAGGCCCGGTCCACGCATGATGTTGTCGATGGAAAGATCGAACTGCTGCGCCGCGGCACCAAGCGCAACGAAGGCAAAAAGAAGAGCGATCGCGATCCGTTTCATGCCGCGTATCGTAATCGGAGCGGGCATCTTAGCGGCCCATCCTGCGCGTAGACGCAGGATCTCTGGTTTGCCCGCGCAGCCTCTCATTGGATCAATCAGTGCGGCCTGACCGGAGATCCTGCGTCTTCGCGCAGGATGGGCCTAAAGCCACGTGACGCGTTACACCGTCGAACCGATGATGACCGGCAACTCGGTAGTGGTCTTTTTTGAGAAGATTCGTCGTAACAACTTTTGAGGTTGGCATTCAACCTCACGATGCGTGAGCGAGTTCCCAACTCTGAGTCGTGTCGTATTCGTCGGTGATGCGGATCAGATCAGCGATTTTCCACGCGGTAGAAGTGACGCCCGCAGCCATCGCGGGCGTGCAGCGCAGAGTGCGGTGGATGCGAGAGAAATTGTGATGAGCGAAGTTGATCGCAAGCTGATGCCCGTGGTTCTCAACCTTCTTCGAGAAGGCGTTGGTGAGCCGCGTCATCCGGCGATTCTCCATCCGAATGTTCAGGTTCTGCCGTTCGACGTACGACGTGGAGATTTCCTCCGGGTTCGGCTCGCCGAGGATCGCTTTCAACTCCGCGCTGACAAACCGGCTCGGCGAGTAGCGCCGCCGCTCTTCGGTCGGAACGTCGTTGTAATGCTTCACGACCTGACCGTAATCGACGGTCGAATGGGACCACGCCGCTTCGATCGCGAAGGGGTACGTTCCCATGCCGTCCGAGGAGATTTGCACGCGGTTGCGGAGACGAAGGGAAAGGTCGTAGATGAAGTCGTTCGTCGTCGCTTCGTCGCGATGCCCGACGCGCCAGCAGATCATCAGCTTCGTGTCGGCGCAGAGCGCGGTGAAGGTCCACACGTCGCCGTAGCCGAGGACGCCACGCTTGTCTGCCGGGACGTTCTTCGCCTTCATGCCGACGAAGCTCCAGATTTCATCCACCTGAACGAGCTTGCAGGGCAGGTCGCGAAGCCAGCGATCCTGAAGGTCTGCGCAGGCCGTTCCCACGTCAGCGAGCAGTTTCAGGATGGCCGTTTTCGAGACGTTCAGCATCCGGCAGGTCGAAGCGAGCGAGTTGCCTTCGACCAAAGCGGAGACGATGGCGGTACGCTTTTCTGTGCTCAACTTGTTCATGAGGAACAGTATAATGCTTGAGCGGACAAGGTGCAACTTCTTCCTGACGAGTCAGAATGCTGCGGTAATTGTGGTAGTGCGAGAGTTCGTTATTGCGGCGAATCGTTGCTACGGCGATACAGACTGTATTGACACTAAGTATTCGTCATAGCGTAGAATCGCCGACTAACTGGAAAGTTGTTACTTTCTGGCTCGTTTCTAATTTAGAAAGCATTGATCTTTGAAATCTAAAATTTTAGCGATCTGCATTGATCGCTAAAAAAGTGGTCCCGGCGAGGCTCCAACTCGCGATCTCCCGGGTAGCAGCCGGGTGTTCTATGCATCTGAACTACGGGACCATAAAAAGAAGTGGAGGCGTCGAGCGGATTTGAACCGCCATCCCCCGATTTGCGAGGCCAGGTGGCTTACCAATTCGCCCACGACGCCCCAACTTCTGTTTTGCTATGCCCGCGCCGCGTTCGTCCCTCGAAAGATGACGCGGCGCGAGCTTTTTTAGCGTACATCTGCCGCTCAGTGGTGTCTAGGTTTTTTAAATCCCTTGACGGCTAAACGCCCTTTTTTGCCCACCGCCTCTGCGCCGCTTCCCGGGCGATCTCAGACCGGCGTTCGGGACTCAGCGACGCCGCCCGCGCCTTGCCGCCCTTCAGACCTCCCATTCGCCCCAGAGCCGCAGCCGCTTTGCTGACCTTCGGATCGACCTTCGGACGTTCGCCCGTGGCGATATCGACGACGCGACGCGCCGCTTGGATTTCATCTTCGTTTTTGCTTGAGCGTCTACGCATGAAGCGCAGTATAGGCACGTCGCCAGTTCACTTGCAAACGAGGTCGTGAATCTTCACGCCGAGTGCATCGGCGATACCGAACAGGACGGACAGCGTAGGGTTGCCCTTCCCGCTCTCGATGCGCTTCAGCGTGTTTTCGTGGATGCCCGCGAGTTCCGCGACGACGCGGCGCGATAGCTCCCGCTTCTGTCGAATGCGTCCGATCCGCACACCGACGACTCCCGGCGATCTCCGCGCGCTTGCCACGGAAACGATTGGACGCTAGGTTGTCTGTTCGATTGGACATTGGAATGTCCGAATGAAAAGGCCGAAACCTCCAGCCGATACGACGCTCGAAAGGTTTCTCAGAAAGAACAAGCTGAAGCCGGGAAAGGTCGCGCACGAGGCGAACCTCAGCAGGCAGCAGTTCCTTCGCATCAGAAGAGGCGATGCTGATCCCGGCATCTGGACTGCCATGCGCATCCGGGACGCCTGCGGACGACTCCTGTTCCGTTTCGTCAGTATCGATGAACTCATCGGGCCTGACGATCCGCAGGCCGTGCGGCTGCGGTACGGGAGGTCCGAATGACGACGCGCACAATCGAGGTTCGCAACCCGCCGTCGTTCATTGTCGTGAGCGGCCCGGACGGGCAGCTTTGGCTGAACGCTCACCGCATCCTCAGCATGCGCGAGGACGGGCCGCGAACGTGGATCGAGATGGACAACGGCAAAGCGTTCCATGTTGCGGAGCGGGCAGACGCGATCGCCGAATCCGTTCAGCGACCGACAGTTACCGTCGTCAAGGATGACGCTTCAGACTCCCGCCGAAAGTTGTGACATTTTCAAACGTCAAAAAGAACCACTACCGGCAACTCGAGCGCCACCGCAGCCGCATTCACGACCGCGGCGATGCGCACCGCATCGACGACCTGATCCTCGGTCAGCCCGCCTTCGATCACGGTCGCCTCGTGCGAGCGGATGCACATCTCGCAGCCGTTGATGGCGCTGACGGCGAGGCAGAAGAGCTCGAAGTCCGGTTTATTCGTGGCCGGCTTGGCGACGCGCTGCATGCGCAGGCGGGCCGGTTTCGTGCCGTACGACGGCTTGCCGATCATGTGGCGGAAACGGTAGTAGACATTGTTCATTGCCATCAGCGACGCGGCGGCGAGGGCATCGTCAATGACGGCATCGCCGGCTTCGTCGCGCGCGTCGGCGAGCATCGCGTCGAGCAGCTCAGGGTTGCGGGCGGCGGCGGCCGAAGCGACCGCCACCCCCCACCGCTGCGCCGCCGTCAGCGTGATGGACTGCATCACGCTCTGCAGATTCAGCTTCGTATCGCGCGCGTTTTCGGGCAGACGCGCGCGCAGCGATTCGACGGCGCTCATTGCTTACGCCGCTCCCAGCGTTTCCTGGCCCGGGCGCCAGTTGCACGGGCAGAGCTCGTCGCTCTGCAGCGCGTCCAGCGCGCGGATCACTTCGTCGACATTGCGGCCGACCGAAAGATCGTTCGCATTCACCCAGCGGATGATGCCGTCCGGATCGACGATGAACGTCACGCGGATCGCAGCGCCGGCCTGCGGATGCAGAATGCCGAGCTGCATGGCGAACGCCGGCGTGATGTAGACCAGCGGCGTCTTCACATCCTTCAGATCGGGATGGGAAACGCGCCACGCGAGGTGCGAGTGTTCGTTGTCTGTGCTGCCGCCGAGGACGACGGCATCACGGTCGGCGAAGTCGCCGCCCTTCTTGCCGAACTCCACGATCTCGGTCGGGCAGATGAACGTGAAATCCTTCGGATAGGCGTAGAACACGAGCCACTTGCCGGCGTTGTCCTTCGTGCTGATGGTC
>Ga0233356_1000090_pt1 | contig 20077 bp, 17 predicted proteins | sample GEONSFMMS_FD_180700 | JGI IMG/M metagenome (GOLD analysis project Ga0233356, IMG submission 180700) | Soil microbial communities from Shasta-Trinity National Forest, California, United States - GEON-SFM-MS | ecosystem: Environmental > Terrestrial > Soil > Temperate forest > Bulk soil | place...
CACGGACGGGCCATCAGCATCGAAGAGAAGCCGGAAAAGCCGCGCTCCAACTTCGCCGTTACGGGACTCTATTTTTACGATGAGCGAGTCTGCGATTTTGTCGAGAACCTCAAACCGTCAGCGCGCGGAGAGCTCGAGATCACCGACCTCAATCGCGTCTATCTGCAGATCGGCGAATTGCGCGTCGAACAGCTCGGGCGCGGCTTCGCGTGGTTCGACACCGGGACGCAGGAGTCGCTGCTACAGGCGGCGAACTTCGTCGAGACCGTCGAGTTGCGGCAGGGGTTGAAGATCGCGTGCCCCGAGGAGGTCGCGCACTACCTCGGGTTGATCGATGATTCGCAGTTGCGCGACCTGGCCACGCATCTGTCGCGCAGCACCTACGGTAAGTACCTGCTCAACCTGCTCGATGAGCAGGCGCAACGCGCCGCGCGCGCGGCGACGGCGTCATGACCAAGCACGTCGTCGTCACGGGCGGCGCCGGCTTCATCGGCTCGAACATCGCCGACGCATATCTCGCGCGCGGCTGGTTCGTCACGATCATCGACAACCTCTCGACTGGCAAGCGGCGCAATGTCGATCCTCGCGCGGCGTTGCATGAGCTCGATATTCGCGACCGCGCCGCGGCGGATCTGATTCGCGAGTTGAAGCCGGACGTCATCAATCATCACGCCGCGCAGATGGACGTGCGCAAGTCGGTCGAGGATCCTGCCGCGGACGCCGACGTCAACGTGATCGGCACGCTGCGCATCCTCGAGGCGGCGGTGGACGCGGCGGTGAAGCGCGTCATCTTCGCCTCGACCGGAGGCGCGATTTACGGCGAGCCGGTGGAAGTGCCGCAGACGGAGTCGCATCCGCTGAATCCTCTCTCGCCGTACGGCTGTGCAAAGCTGGCCGTCGAGCGGTACCTCAACTACTACCGCGTCGTGCGCGGACTTTCGTCTGTTGCTCTGCGATACGCCAACGTCTACGGTCCGCGTCAAAACGCGCACGGTGAGGCAGGCGTCGTGGCGATTTTCGCCGCGAAGCTCCTCGACAAGCAGCAGGCCACGATCAACGGCAGCGGCGAACAGACACGCGACTTCGTCTACGTCGACGACGTCGTTGCCGCGAACCTCGCGGCCTCGGACGCCGAATGGCAGGGCGAGTACAACGTCGGGACCGGCGTGGAGACGACGATCAACGAGCTGTACGACTCGCTGGCCTCGATCGCCGGCGTCGACACGCCGGCCGTGCATGCTCCGGCCAAGGAAGGCGAACAACTTCGCAGCGTGCTCGATGGCAGCCGTCTGCGCGCGCTGGCAAATCTGCCTGAACGGAAACCGTTGTCCGAGGGGTTGAAAGAGACGTTCGAATGGTTCCGTATGGAGCGGGCGCGATGATCATCACGCGCAGTCCGCTGCGCATCAGCCTCGGCGGCGGCGGAACGGATCTTCCGTCGTACTACGAAAAATTCGGCGGATTTTTGATCGCCGCGGCCATTGATCGCTACGTGTACGTTACTGTGAATCGTCCGTTCGGCACGGGCATCCGGCTCAAGTACTCCGACATCGAGAACGTCGACACCGTCGAGGAAGTACGCCATCCCATTCTTCGAGAAGCATTGCGGATGATGAATCTGCGAACGCCGCAGATCGAGATCACCACCCTCGCCGAAATCCCCTCGGGGACAGGACTCGGGTCGTCGGGCAGTTTCACGACCGCCTTGGTCAAGGCGCTTTACGCGCATCGCCGCCGCCTGCTGCATTCGAGCGAAGTGGCGCGGCTGGCGTGCGAGATCGAGATCGAGCGGCTGCATGAGCCGGTCGGGAAGCAGGACCAGTACATCGCCGCGTACGGCGGCGTGACCTGCTTCGATTTCAATCCCGACGGATCGGTTTCCGCACGGCCGTTGACGCTGACCATGGATACGATGTTCGAGCTGGAGGACAACCTCCTCCTCTTTTTCACCGGCTTTTCGCGCAGCGCCGGAAGTCTGTTGAAGGATCAGAAGGCACGTTCCGAGGCTGACGATGCGGAGATGATCGACAACCTGCACTACGTAAAGGACCTCGGATACCGCAGCCAGACCGCGCTCGAGGCCGGGCGGTGCCACGAGTTCGGCGAACTGATGCACGAGCACTGGGAGCACAAGAAGCAGCGTTCGCGCGGGATGAGCAATCCGAAGATCGACGAGTGGTACGAGACCGGACGGCGCAACGGCGCGATCGGCGGCAAACTGGTCGGTGCAGGAGGCGGTGGATTTCTGTTGTTTTACGCGGAAGATCGCAAATCTCTTCGGCGCGCGATGACCGAGGCGGGGCTGGAGGAAGTGCGGTTCCGTTTCGACTTCGAGGGGACGAAGGTGCTGATGTCGTAAAGGCTTTGAACCACAAAGACACAAAGGACATAAAGAAATCTCTTTGTGCTCTTTGTGCCTTTGTGGTGAAAAGCCTTTTTCGGCGCGGGTACAATGAGCCGCGCTGATGAGCTACACCAACCAACATCTCCGCGAAGCCTCCGCGATCATCGACAAACTCGATGCGGATGCGATCGAGCAGACCGCGGTCCTGCTTGCCGAGCTTCGTGAGCGCCGCGGCCGTCTTTTCCTCCTCGGCGTCGGCGGCAGCGCGGCCAATTGCTCTCATGCGGTCAACGACTTCCGCAAGATTTGCGGCATCGAGGCATATGCGCCGACTGACAACGTCAGCGAGTTGACCGCGCGCACCAACGACGAAGGGTGGGCATCCGTTTTCATCGAATGGTTGAAGGTCAGCCGGTTGAATCCGGCGGACATGCTTTTCATCTTTTCGGTCGGCGGTGGAAATCGCGAGAAGAACGTGAGCGCGAACCTTGTTGCGGCGCTGGAATACGGAAAAGAGGTAGGGGCGAAGATCTGCGGCATCGTCGGCCGCGACGGAGGCTACACGGCGACAGTCGCCGACGCCTGCGTCATCATTCCCACCGTCAATCCGCAGAACGTCACGCCGCACACGGAAGCGTTTCAAGCCGTCGTGTGGCACTTGCTGGTATCGCATCCAGCGCTGAAAGCCGCCGAAACGAAGTGGGAATCGACAAAGTGATGAAAGCCGTGTTTCTCGATCGCGACGGTGTCATCAACCGCGCCGTTGTGCGCGATGGAAAGCCGCATCCGCCCGATTCGATCGAGGATCTGGAAGTGCTAGCCGGAGTTCCCGACGCGCTGCGCAGGCTTCGCGGAGCCGGCTTCCGCCTGATCGTCGTCACGAATCAGCCCGACGTCGCGCGTGGGACGCAGAGCCGTGAGGTGGTGGAAGCAATGAATGCGCGGCTCACCGCGGAGCTGGCGGTCGATGAAGTCGTGGCCTGCTATCACGACGGCGATGACTGCGATTGCCGAAAACCGAAGCCGGGAGCGCTGCTCGCTGCAGCACAACGGCACGGCGTCGAGCTGGAGCGCTCGTTCATGGTCGGCGACCGCTGGCGGGATATCGAAGCAGGTCAGCGCGCGGGATGCCGCTGCCTCTTCGTCGATCACGGCTACGCCGAGCAGCAGCCGGCCGGATCGTTCGTGCGCGTCCCGTCGCTCGCCGCGGCCGCGGACTGGATTCTTAGCAATCAATGAAGACGCGGCTCGAAGATCTGACGGTCAAAATCTTCGCCGACGGCGCCGAGAAGGTCGGGATGCTGGAGATGTACGCCAAGCCGTATATCAAAGGCTTTACCACCAATCCGACGCTGATGCACAAGGTCGGTTTGACCGACTACCGCGCCTTCGCCCGCGACATCGTCAGCGCGATTCCTGACCGGCCGATCTCGTTCGAAGTCTTCTCCGACGAGTTCGAGGAGATGGAGCGGCAGGCGCGCGAGATCGCCACGTGGGGCGACAACGTCTACGTGAAAATCCCGGTGACGAACACGCGCCGCGAGCCGGCGTACGACCTGGTCCGCCGGTTGTCTAACGATGGCGTCAAGCTGAACATCACCGCCATCATGACCATCGAGCAAGTCCGCAACGTCGTCGACGCGGTGAAGGACGGCGCGCCGTCGTGCGTCTCCGTCTTCGCCGGCCGCATCGCCGACACCGGCCGCGATCCGGTTCCGATCATGTCCGAGTGCGTCGACATCCTGAAGGCCGCGCCGCAAGCGGAACTGATCTGGGCCAGCCCGCGCGAGCTGTTGAACATACTTCAGGCCGACGCCATCGGCTGCCACATCATCACCGTCACCAACGACATCCTCAAGAAGTTGTCGCTGATTGGCAAAGACCTCGCCGACTACTCGCTCGACACCGTCAAGATGTTCTACGACGACGGCCGGAAGGCGGGGTTCACGCTTTGATTTTCGTAACGGGCGCGGCCGGCTTCATCGGCTTTCATGTGTCGAAGCGGTTGCTCGAGCGCGGCGAAGACGTCGCCGGCATCGACAACCTCAACGAGTACTACGATCCGGCGCTGAAGCATGCCCGGTTGAACATTCTTAGCAAGGATGACCGCTTCGAGTTCGTCCGCGCCGACATCGCCGACCGCGCCGCGATGGAGGAATTGTTCGCGCGCCACAAGCCGCAGCGCGTCGTTCATCTGGCCGCGCAGGCCGGCGTGCGCTACTCGCTGACCAATCCGCACGCGTACACCGAGAGCAACATCACCGGGTTCCTGAACATCCTCGAGGGATGCCGCCATCATGGCGTCGCGCATCTCGTCTACGCGTCGTCGAGCTCCGTCTACGGCGCGAACACGAAGCAGCCGTTCTCCGAGCACGACAACATCGATCATCCCGTCTCGCTCTACGCCGCGACGAAAAAAGCGAACGAGTTGATGGCGCACACGTACGCGCATCTCTTTGGCGTGGCATCGACCGGCCTCCGCTTTTTCACCGTGTACGGACCGTGGGGCCGGCCGGATATGGCCCTCTTCCGCTTCACGCGCGGAATCCTGGCGGGCGAGCCGATCCCGGTGTTCAACGAAGGGCGGATGATCCGCGACTTCACCTACATCGACGACATCGTGGAAGGCGTGGTGCGCGTGCTTGACCAGCGCGCCGAACCCGATCCCGCGTGGACCGGCGATGATCCCGATCCGGCCCGCAGCTATGCGCCCTACCGCGTCTTCAACATCGGCAACAACCGTCCCGTGCTTCTTCTCGACTACATCGCCGCGCTCGAAGAGGCGTTGGGCAGGAAGGCGCAGCTCGATCTTCTGCCGATGCAGCCGGGCGACGTCGTCTCCACGCGTGCGGACGTCAGTGAGCTGGAGAAGGCGGTCGGCTTCCATCCGTCGATCACGATCGGCGAAGGGATTGCTCGATTTGTAACGTGGTACAAAGACTACTTTCAGGTGCCCTAACGTGACCGCTGCAATCATCGACACTCAGACGCTCGATACGTTTCTGGAGGCCGTCCGCGCGCGTACCGCCGTCGTCGGCGTGATCGGACTCGGATACGTCGGCCTGCCGCTGGTGCTGCTCTTCGAAGAGGAAGGCTTCCCGGTCATCGGCTTCGACGTCGACGCCAACAAGACCTCCGCGCTGAACCGCGGCGAGTCGTACATCAAACACATCGGCGTCGATCGCATCAGCAAGGCCTTCAGCACCGACCGCGTCACTGCCACCACGAACTTCGACCGGCTGGCCGACTGCGATGCCGTCATCATCTGCGTTCCCACGCCGCTCGGCGTTCATCGCGAGCCCGATCTGAAGTACATCCGCATGACGGCCGAGGCGATCGCCGAAAGGATCCGGCCCGGGCAGTTGATCGTGCTGGAGTCGACGACCTATCCCGGCACCACGCGCGAAGAGCTGCTGACGCGTTTCGAGAACAAAGGCGTCGTCTGCGGGCGCGACTACTTCCTGGCCTTCTCGCCCGAGCGCGAGGATCCCGGCAACGAGCACTTCAACACGCGCACGATTCCAAAGATCGTTGGCGCCATCGATGCGCCGTCGCTTACCGCTGCGCAAGCGCTTTACGAATCGGTCATCGATCGCGTCGTTACCGTCTCCAGCGCCGAAGTGGCGGAGTCGGCCAAGCTGCTGGAGAACATCTTCCGCGCGGTCAACATCGCGCTCGTCAACGAAATGAAAGTCGTTTTCGACCGGATGGGCATCGATGTCTGGGAAGTGATCGACGCCGCCAAGACCAAGCCGTTCGGCTTCATGCCCTTCTATCCGGGTCCGGGTCTGGGCGGTCACTGCATTCCGCTCGATCCCTTCTATTTAACCTGGAAGGCGGCGGAGTACGGCACGTGGGCGCGATTCATCGAACTGGCCGGCCAGATCAACACCTCCATGCCGCGCTACGTGATCGATCGGACTACCGAGGCGGTGAACAAGAGCGGGAAGAGCATCGTCGGCGCGAGCGTGCTGGTGCTCGGACTCTCGTACAAGGCCGACATCGACGACGACCGCGAATCGCCATCCTTCGAGCTGATCGAGCTGCTGCAAGAGCGCGGCGCGATCGTCGCGTACTGCGATCCATTCGTCCCGACAGCGCGGCGCGGACGTAAGCACGACATCAACCTCAGTTCCGTCCCGTGCACGCCGGAGGAGTTCGAGAATTACGATGCGGTGCTGATCTCGACCGCGCATTCGCAGTTCGCCGATCCGAAGCTGTACGCGTCGGCCAAACTGGTCATCGACACGCGCAACGTCGTTCCGCGCGACGCCGGCATCAACGTCGTCCGGGCCTGAGATGACGAAAACCGCGCTCATCACGGGCATTACCGGGCAGGACGGCTCATACCTGGCCGAGTTGCTGATCGCGAAAGGCTACGTGGTTCACGGCATCGTGCGGCGTTCGTCGTCGTTCAACACGGGCCGCATCGATGCGATCTACCAGGATCCGCAAGAAGAAGAGCGGCGGCTCATCCTTCACTACGGCGACCTCAATGACAGCTCGTCACTCAACCGCATCCTGCGCATCGTCAACCCCGACGAGATCTACAACCTCGGCGCGCAGAGTCACGTGAAGGTCTCGTTCGACACACCCGAGTACACCGGCGAGGTGACGGGACTCGGCGCCGCGCGGCTGCTCGAAGCGATTCGCGAGCTGCAGATCCGTCCGCGTATTTATCAGGCGTCGTCGTCCGAGATGTTCGGCAAAGCCGCGGAGACGCCGCAGAACGAGCGCACGCCGTTCTATCCGCGCAGTCCGTACGGCGCGGCCAAGGTGTATGCGTACTGGATGACGGTGAACTATCGCGAGGCGTACGGCCTCTTCGCAGTCAACGGCATCCTGTTCAACCACGAGTCGCCGCGCCGCGGGGAAACGTTCGTGTCGCGCAAAGTCACGCGCGCGGCCAGCCGCATGAAGCTCGGCCTGCAGGACCGCCTCTACCTCGGCAATCTCGACGCGCGGCGCGACTGGGGCTACGCGAAGGACTACGTCGAGGCGATGTGGCTGATGCTGCAGTGCGCTGAGCCCGACGACTTCGTCATCGCTACCGGCGAGACACACACCGTGCGCGAGCTCTGCGACCGCGCCTTCGCCCGCACCGGCGTCGAGTTGTCGTGGCAGGGCAGCGGCGCCGATGAACGCGGCATCGACAAACAGACGGGCAACGTGCGCGTCGAGATCGATCGGCGCTACCTTCGTCCCACCGAAGTCGAGCTGCTCCTCGGCGACGCCAGCAAGGCGAAGGAGAAGCTCGGCTGGTCGCCGCGCACGACCTTTGCGGAGCTCATCGATCTCATGGTCGACGCCGATCTCGATCTCGCGGCGCGCGAGGCGTGACGATGGCGGCCTTCTGGAACGATCGCCGAATCCTTCTCACCGGCGGCGGCGGCTTTCTCGGCGGATTCATCGCCGCCGAATTGCAGCAACGGAACCCGGCCACGCTCTTCACGCCGCCCGCCTCGGAGCTGGACCTCCGCGACGCGATTGCCGTCCGCGCGTATCTCGATGACAAGCAGCCGAATCTGATCATCCACGCGGCGGCAGTCGTCGGCGGTATCGGCGCCAATCGTCTGCACCCCGGCCGCTTCTTCTACGACAACGCGGTCATGGGATTGCATCTCATCGAGGAGTCGCGCCTGGCTGGCGTCGAGAAGTTCGTGTGTCTGGGCACCATCTGCGCGTATCCGAAACACACTCCGATCCCGTTCCGCGAAGAGGAGCTGTGGAATGGATACCCGGAGGAGACGAATGCGCCGTATGGGCTGGCGAAGAAGATGTTGCTCGTACAACTGCAATCGTACCGGCAGGAGTACGGCTTCAACGGCATCTTCCTTTTGCCGGTGAATCTGTATGGACCTCGCGACAACTTCGACCTCGAGACCAGCCACGTCATCCCGGCCATGATCCGCAAATTCATCGAGGCGCGGGAACGGGGAGAGCGGCAGGTCGTACTGTGGGGCGACGGCTCGCCGACGCGCGAGTTTCTCTACGTCGAAGATGCGGCCGCAGGTGTCGTCGCCGCCGCGGAGCGGTACGACGGTGCCGAGCCGGTCAACCTCGGGCGCGGCGAAGAGATCGCCATCCGCGATCTGGCGCGCCTGATCGCCGAGAAGACCGGCTACACCGGCGACATCGTCTGGGATTCGACGAAGCCGAACGGCCAGCCACGGCGGATGCTCGACGTCTCGCGCGCGGAGCGCGAATTCGGTTTTCGGGCGACGACGTCATTCGAGGCCGGCCTGGCGAAGACGATCGCGTGGTACGAGTCGTCACGCTGATTTTCGGATTCGTTCCGGCCGTAGCAGGCGATGCAATGTGCCCCAGAAGGTCCGGCCGCCTACGCTTTCCGGATGCAGCAAAAGCGCGCGGCCGAGGGACGTTGCCGCACGGAGACGATCGCCGCGTTCGCTGGCCTCGACGGAGCGCCGCATCAGCTGCGTGGCCCGGCACCAGCGCCGGTCAGCTCCATGCAGTTTGTTCATGTAGTGCTCGGCGATCGCATCAAACTCGCGGGCCATTTCGTCGCCTTCCGCGACGGTCTTGCTCGCCGCGTGAAGCCGGTACCTCGCCACGGGCATGGGCAGGTGCGTACAGGTGAACCCTTCGAGGAGCAGCCGCGTGTAGAGATCGCAATCGAAAACGTACTGCCAGCGCTCGTCGAACTTCCGTCTCATCAACGGCGCTCTCCAGAACATGCCCGGTTGCGGCGCGTTGAACGCCCACGACAGGCAATGAGCGGCTGACTTCGGGACGTTGGCTTCGATGAGCTGCGTCGGATATCCGTCGCCGAACATGATCGTGTCGCCGCACAACCATTGGCATTGCGGGTCTTCGCGAAAGACGCTCATCGCCGCGGCGAATGCGCCCGGCAGATAGACGTCGTCGCTGTTGATGAACGCGGCCACATCGCCGGTGATCCGCTCGATGCCTTTGTTGATGGCGTGAACCTGTCCGCGATCGGGTTCGCTGATCCAGTAGGCGAGGTGCCGTTCGTAACGGCGGATGATCTCGATGCTGTCATCGCTGCTGCCACCGTCGATGATGATGTACTCGAGATTTCCGTAGTTCTGATTTAGAACCGAGAGGATGGTCTCCTCGAGAAATCGTCCCTGGTTGAAAGACGGCGTGATGATGCTGAGTCTCGGAATCATGAGAGGCGCGAAAAGACCCGCAGCGGATATGCGGCAAAGTAGCCGAGGTTCCGCGCGTCGTAGCGAAGACTCCGGAGGAGGTGCCATGCGAAACGCGACGGCTGCCGCAACTCGAAATAGCATCCGGCGAGCATGCGATGGAGCCGGCCGTACGACAGATTTCGCACGGCCTGCACCGCGGGATCGGAGGACGCGAACGCTTTCGTCAGCGCCAATAGCATCCCCTTCTCCATCTCCGGGATGTTTCGGTGAGCACCGCTTCCGTGGATGCGGTAGCGCACCAACGCCTCGCCGGTGAAACCGATCGCATAGCGCGCCGCCACGCGGTAATAAAAGTCCCAATCCTCCGAAACCGTCATTCGCGTGTCGAATCCGCCGATCTCTTCGGCCACTCGCTTCGGCACGACGATGTTGCAGCCCGGCGCGGCCATTACGCCGCGGTCGAAGCGCAACATGTTGATGGCCACGCGTCCCTGCATTCCGTCTCGCCAGACCTGCATGGTCTGCCCTTCGGCGTTGAACGATTCCGCGCCGCAATACACCAGGCCGAGATTTGGATCCGCGTCAAACCGCGCCATCTGCGCCTCAAGCTTCGACGGGTGCCAGACATCATCGGCGTCCAGAAACGCGACGTACTCGCCGCGCGCCGCGCTGATGCCGGCATTCCGTGCGGCGGACACGCCCTGATTCTGTTGTCGAATCGCACGAATGCGGTCTCCGTACCCGGCCAGCACCTCGGACGTATCGTCGGCGGAGCCGTCATCGACGACGACGATCTCCAGCGCCGGGTAAGTCTGGGCGAACACGCTGTCGATCGCCTCGCCGAGGTAACGGGCGTAGTTGTAGGCAGGAATGATGACGGAGATCGTCTTCACGGCGTGGTCGCGTATTCCTCTTCGACGGCCAGGGTATCCAGACTTCCGGAAACCGCTCGATAGAGCCGCATGTACCGCGCGCTGCCGATCGAGTGAAGATCGTAGTGGCGGTGCGCGACCTCCCGGCAGGTGTCGCTGAAGCCGGGCTGCTTTCGCAGTGCGTCCGCGTGCCGGAATGCGTTCGCGTACGACTCTGCGGTGAAGTCATCAAGGATCACTCCGACGCGCTCACTGTCGATCAGCGCATCGAGGTCGCCGATGCCTCGGGTCGAAATGACCGGCAGACCGCTGGCCAGGTACTCGGCGAACTTCGTAGGTGACGCCGCCAGTCTCGAATAGCCCGGCTTGACCAGGCACATGGCGATATCGCTCGCGCAAAGGTATGCGGGCAGGTTTTCAGGCGTGACATAGGCGATGTGGAAATCGGCAGCCGGAACGCCGGCTCGGTCGAGCTGTTCTTTAATCAGTTGCGGCGAGCTGTGCGTGGCGATGAGAAGAAAGGCGCTGGCGTCGATCGTTCGCGCGACGGCGAAGAAATCGGCGAGCTCTCTTGTGAGATAGGTGATGCCGAGGGATCCTGCATAGACGATGATCGTGCGCCCGCGCGCGCCGATGGCCTCGCGGATGTTCTCCTGCGGCGCGTTCCAACGATCCGGATCAAAGCAGGTCGGGATCACCTGGATCGGCTTCTCGCTAACCACTGGAAACAGCTCTGCGCGTGCGCGGTCGGTCAGAACGACAAACGCATCGGCGCGGTAGAGAAACTTGTCGACCATCTTTGCGATGCGATAAAGCAGGCCGCCTGCCCGCCAATGACCGCCCTCGACGTAAAAGTCGCCAAGGAGTCCGCGAATATCGAAGACGACGCGAGCACCGGTGAACGGGCGCGCGAGCAGACCGATGACCGTAGCCAGCTGACTGCGTCCGTGGATGATGTCAATTTTTTCGCGCCTGACGGTGCGGATGACGCGCAGTGTTCCGGTAACGATGTCGACGATCTTCGCCGGCAGCGATGGCCGGCGGTGATACGGCAACGTCAACCACTCGATGCCGTCCTCGCGAAGACGGATGCGCCAGATCTCCTCCGGTTCCGTCTTCCAGTGCTCGGGCATCGCGCGTTCGAAGGTGAGCAGCCACACTTTTCCGCCGGCCCGCGAGATTCCGCGAAGATAGGGAAGAACCTGCGTCTGCACGAGCGGCTCATACAGGCTGAAGTAGCAGACGTAGAGCGTTCGTATTTCGCCCGTGACAAGTGCCGTCATGCGCTGGCCGCCGAGAGGCAATTCGATGCTGGTGCGTTGCGCGATTCTGTCCACGCCTGAAACATGAGCACCGTCCACAAATAGCTCTGCCATTCCGAATGGCCGGCCAGATGTGCGTGCCACATCTCGGTCACGCGCGCCGCGTCGAGGAACCCTTCGCGCCGGATGCGCGGCCCGTCGAGCAGGCTTTCGGCCCAGGAGCGAAGCGGGCCACGAATCCAATCGCCGACCGGTACGCCGAAACCCATCTTCGGACGGTCGACCAATTCGCGGGGAACGTGCCGATACAGAAGATTTCGAAGCAGCAACTTTCCGCTGCCGTTCTTTACTTTCATCGCGAGCGGGAGGGTCCATGCGAATTCGACGAGACGATGATCGAGCAGCGGTTCGCGTGCTTCGAGGCTGACCGCCATGCTGGCGCGGTCCACTTTGACCAGGATGTCGTCAGGCAGATATGCGATCTGATCGAAATACATCATTCGCTCGATCGGATCGGGCAGCCGCGGCCGGCGCGAGCGATCCAGCAACGGCAGATCGGTCTCACCGGCGCCGATGACGAGGGATCGCCAATGCGAGACCACCTCGAAATACACCGCGTCTTCGTCGTCACCCGCGCCCATCACGCGAGCCAGTTTATGAAGCCGCTCACCGGGACGATTCTGCCGCAGCGATCGCGGTGTCATCGGTTTCAGAAGGCGGAAGGCTTTGTCCCAGGTCTCTTTCCGTACCGCGGTGATCGCGCGTGCGGCCGGGCGCCGCAGCAAGTGCGGGACCCTCGCGATTTTCTGGCGCGTGCGCTCGGCGAGGAAGTAATGACTGTATCCGCCAAACAGCTCGTCACCGCCGTCTCCTGAAAGACACACGGTCACGTGCCGCCGCGCCATCGCCGAGACGAGGTACGTCGGGATCTGTGAAGAGTCCGCGAACGGCTCGTCATAAATCGACGGCAGCTTCTGGATGACGTCCAGAGCTTCATCGGCGGAAACGTAGAGCTCTTCGTGTTGCGTACCGAGGTGCCGCGCGACCTTGGCCGCATACCGCGCCTCGTCGTACTCATTGTCCGGAGAACCGATGGAAAACGTCTTCACGGGCGCCGTGCTCTGCGCCTGCATGTACGCGGTCACGATCGACGAGTCGATGCCACCGGAGAGAAACACACCCAGAGGCACGTCAGCGATCATGCGCAGCCTGACCGCATCGCTCAGGAGCGCGTCGAGCTCGCCCGACGCGTCCTCGAACGTCCCTCGGAACCGGTTGGCCAGGCCTCGCTCCGCCGCTTCCGCCGCGGACCAATAGACTTCCGTGCGCGCCTCGCCGTTGCTGGAGATCGTAACGATCGTGCCCGGCGGCACTTTCGCGATTCCCTCGTAGATCGTGAAGGGCGCCGGCACGTAGGTGAACCGGAAGTAGAGCGCCAGGGCATTGCGGTCGATGACCGGCCGGAAGTCGGGATGCGCGTGAAGCGCGTTCAACTGCGACGCGAAGAGAATCGTCTCTCCGGCGCGGCCCCAGTAAAGCGGCTTCACTCCCATGCGGTCTCGGATGAGGTGCAGTTCCTGCCGCTCGCGGTCCCAAAGCGCGATCGCGAACATGCCGATGAACCGTCGGACCGCCGCCGCAACGCCCCACGCTTCGAATGCGGCGAGTAGGACTTCCGTGTCGGAGTGGCCGTGGAAGTCCGGAGCCACGCCGGCTTTGACGAGCTCCTCGCGGATGGCCTCGAAGTTATAGACCTCACCGTTGAAAACGATGGCGTACCGTCCCGACGCGGAGAGCATCGGTTGATGACCGGCTGGTGAGAGGTCGACGATCGACAGACGCCGGAATCCGAACGCCAGTCCGGCTCGGGAGTCGACCCACTCACCCGAATCATCAGGGCCGCGATGCCGGAGGCGATCGGCCATCTGCCGCGCCACGTCGCGCCGCTGATCCGCGCGCATCGCGCCGCCGAGGAAGCCTGCCAGTCCACACATAATTTCCGGAATAGTATGTCCGAGCCCGCCAACTCACTGACCACAGCGAAAATGCCATCCTCGGCGCCGTCTTCGCGAGCACAGACTCTTCGACTGGACCATCCTGATGTTCGAAGCGTGGTATGACGCGCGGAAACATGACATCCGGAACGACGGCGAGGGTCCCATCGACGCCGCCGCGCGGCGCTGACGCCGCGCGCCGGCCGCTGCGCGTTTCCGCGCTGGTCACGTTTCCCATCCAGGCTGCTGCGACGCGGTTCCGCGTCACGCAGTTCATTCCGCCGCTCCGCGCCCGCGGCATCGACGTAACGCTCTTCTCATTTTTGACTGCTTCGGAATTCAGTGCGCTTTACGACCGGTCACGCGCCGCCAGAACGGCCCTCAACCTGCTGTTCGCGTTCATCCGACGCCTCTTCCTTCTTCCGCGCATCCTCCGGGCGGACGTGCTCTTCCTGCAGCGCGAGGCCATGCTCTTCGGACCGCCCTGGATCGAGTGGCTGGCCGCGCGCGTGCTGCGCATTCCCATCGTTCTCGATCTCGATGATCCGACATGGATCGCCACCATCAGTCCCGTGTATGGCCGCTTGGCCACGCTGCTGAAGTGGCCTTCGAAGACCGATCGTCTGATCCGCTGGTCGAGCGCCGTCGTTTGCGGCAACGAAACCATCGCCTGCTACGTGCGCGCCGCCGGAACGCAGGCCGTGGTGATGCCGACGATCGTGGATACAAACATTTTCGTGCCTCGGGCGGACGCCGCGGCCAGCAACGAAGTGCCTGTCATCGGCTGGATCGGCACGCACAGCACGTGGAGCTTCGTCGAGCCGATCCTGCCTGTGATCGAGGAGCTGGCCCGAAGAGTGGAGTTCCGCTTCCGCGTAATTGGATCGGGACGCGGCTGCATCGACGCGCGCGGCGTCGACGTCGAAGTGCGGCCGTGGCAGCTCGACCGCGAGATTGCCGATTTCCAGACCATCGACGTCGGCATCTATCCGCTGCCCGAGGATGAGTGGACGGTGGGGAAGTCAGGGCTGAAGCTCGTCGAATATCTGGCTGCCGGCGTCGCCTGCGTCGTCAGTCCCGTCGGCGTCGTGCGGGAGATCGGCGTGCCGGGCGTGACGCACCTCGAGGCGTCTACGTTGGAGGAGTGGCGAAGCGCTCTGGAACGGCTGCTGCGGAACCCCGTCGAACGCCGCGCCATGGCCCAAGCGGGACGGCGCTATGCGGTTGAACACTACGCCGTCGACGACTTCGCGGGACGCATCGCCGCAGTGATCCACGGCGTGGCGCGCAAGCGAGCGGGCAGGCCGTAAACGTTCCGCTATACTCCCGCGGCGATCCGGAAGTCATGGCCAGTCCCCTCATCTCCTTCGGTACCCGACTGCTTCGACGCACCCCAGGCTGGACGCGCGATCTCGCCGTGACCGTTGGCGGGAGTCAACTCCTCCGGCAGCGCCGCGCCGGACACTACAAGCAGAAACTCGCCGAGAACCGCCGCTACCGCACCCTTCCACGGGCGGAGTTGCTGGAGATTCAGGGCCGGCGTTTGCACGATCTCGTCGAGCGCGCCGCGACGCTGTCGCCGTATTACCGCGAAAAGTACAAAGGCATCGACCGGTCCGTCCTCACCAATCTTCCCATCCTGGAGAAGGAGGATCTGCACGGTCAGATCGACCGCATCATCATCGGTTCAAAGAAGAAACTCCTCCCGATGTTTACCGGCGGCACGACCGGCCGCGGCATCGTCGTCTACAACAAGATCAGCAACATGCAGGAGCGTTTCGCGATCATGGACGTCATGTGGGAGACGTTCGGGTTCACGATCGGCCGGCAGCGCATCGCCTGGTTCTCCGGACGCACTCTGCTCGAAGACAATGACGTCGCCCGGCACCGCTTCTGGCGGACGAACTGGCTGTACAAAGCCCGTTACTACAGCACCTTCCACCTGGCACCCGAAAACCTGCCGTACTACGTCGAAAACCTGAACCGTTTCCGGCCCGAGTTCTTCAATACCTTTCCGTCGGCGATCATCGAGGTGGCGCGATTCATCGAACGGTCGGGAAGCAGGCTGACCTTTCAGCCGAAGGCGATCTTCGTCACCAGCGAAACGCTGTACGACACGCAGCGCGAGCTCCTCGAGCGCGTGTTCGGATGTCCGGTGGTGAATCAATACGCCTCGTCCGAAGGCGCGCCCTTCATCATTCAATGTCCGCGCGGCAATCTGCACGTCGACCCGACCACCGGCGTTTTCGAAGTGGTCGACGATGATGGCAACCCGTCGCAGGAAGGGGAGGTGCTCGTGACCGGCTTCACGCCCCAGGAGACGCCGATCATCCGCTACCGCATCGGCGACCGCGTGCGGTTGGCGCCGCCTTCGGCGGCCTGTCCGTGCGGTTGGGACACACCTCTCGCGGAGGCCGTACTCGGCCGGTCGGCGGAGTTCATCGAGATCCCTGGGCGTGGACGGCTCTTCAACGCCCAGATCGTCGACTGCCTCAAGGACGTCACCTCCGTCACCGGTCTGCAGGTGGAAGTCGTCAACGGGCGTCTGGAGATCGACGTGCTGTCCGACCGCGAGGTCTTCGAATCGCGCGACAGGACGACGTTCCTCAAGAAAGTCCGCGAGCGGGTCGGCGACTTCCCCGTGGAGATTTTTCACGTGGACAGCATTCCGCGCGCCCCGAGCGGCAAACAGAGCGTCCTGCGGAAGCGGCCATGAAAGTCGCCGTCTATAAGAGCGAGGCCGGCGGCTATTGCGAAGTGCCGCCCTACCATCCGCCCGAGTGTTATCCCGAGCTCGCGGCAAAGGGCTTCCGCGAGACGCAGCCGGCCAACGGAGTCTATGGTGCGGTCCGCAATACGCTGCGTCTGCTCGGCCTCGATGCGCCGCGGCAATCGGACCCGGAGTGGAATCCTCTGCGGGAGTACGTCCGCCCCGGCGCTCGCGTGCTTCTCAAGCCGAACCTCGTGCTGCACGAGCACGGCGTGCAGATGGGCCAGCGCTGCCTTACCACGCACGGATCGGTGATCCGCGCCATGGTCGACTATGCGTTTCTGGCCGCCGGACCGGAATCGAAAATCGTCATCGCCGATGCGCCGGTTCAGGGAGCCGATTTCTCCAAACTGGTGGCCCAGAACGGTCTGGACGCCATCCGCGATTTTTACTGGAGCACGTTTCGCTACGAGATCGAAGTCCTCGACCTCCGCCAGGTTTATGCCGTGCTCGACGAACAGAGCTCGCTCATCGTGCGGGTGGAAGAAGGGCCCGGCGACCCGCGCGGCTATTCGGTCATCGACCTCGGCGAGACGAGCAAGCTCCGGCCGCTCGACGGCGGCGCACCGCGCTACGCCGTGGGCGACTACGACGAGGAAGTCACGAACCGCCGCCATCGCGGTCTCCACCACGAGTACGTGATCTCTAACAGCGTGCTCGAGGCCGATGCGGTGATCAACCTCCCGAAACTGAAAACGCACAGCAAGGTCGGCCTGACCATGGCGCTGAAGAATGTCGTCGGAATCGTCGGCTCGAAAGACTGTCTGCCGCATCACCGGCATGGCACTCCTGCGCAGGGGGGCGACGAGTTTCCGCGCGATTATCCGCGCCGCTGGCTGTTGGCGGCGCGCATCGGGAGCACGCTGCAGGGCCACGTTCCGCGCTGGCTGTGGCGCGGTTTGCGCGTCGCGGCTTCAAAGATTCTGCGGGCCGGTACGCCGTCGCGCGAGGTCGGGGCCTCGAAGGAGTACGGAACGTTTTTTCCGTCGGGGAGCTGGTATGGGAACGACACGATCTGGCGCACGGTCGATGACCTCAACCGCATCCTCCGCTTCTGGTCGGCGCCGGGCGCGTCGTTCGACTACAGCCGGCAGCGCCGTTGCCTGACACTCGTCGACGGCATCGTGTCGATGGAAGGGAACGGACCGCTGAAGGGCAGTCCGCGCGCGACCGGCGTGATGCTCGCCGGCGACGATCCGCTGGCCCTCGACGTCGTGGCCGCGACGCTGATCGGTTTCGACTGGCGCAGGATGAACATGCTGGCCGGCATTGCCGCGCGCGAGACCGGCCATCGCTACAGCAGCTTCACGGGCGACCTCGATGCGATCGAGCTGCTCTCGAACGTCGCGGAGTTCGTGAACGCCGGCGCGCTGGCCGGCAAGGAACCGCACTTGCCGCCGGCCGGCTGGCGAAGTCACGTCGAAGCGGATTAGCGGCCGCTACGGATTCACGGCGTGCCGTTTTCCAATCAGCGGCGGCGGTTCGCTCTGGCGGAGCGCGATCACCAGGACCTGACCGTCGGGCGCCGTCATCAGTAGCGGCTTCATGTCCGTGCCGAGCCCGCGATAGCAGCCGACCGCACCGTCCATCGCATCGAACTGCTGGAGGTGGAACGAGTCGTTCGGATCCTGAACCGCCCCTCCGGCGGCGAAACGGCGCACGAGCAGCCAGCGGCGGTCACTCATCCCTACCGGAATGGCAATCACTTGCGGATCACCGTTCGCAAGGAGCAGCTCGGTATTCGCGCAATTCCAATCGGGACAGGTTTTCACGATCCACAGATGCGTGAGCGGAACGCAAGGACACGCTTGCTGTGCGGAGAGCGGGAGGACCAGAACGGCGGTGGCGGCCAGGACCAAAAGGAACGTTCGCATGGGGCAGTCTCCTGCGCGCGCGTCGTTGAAACCTTCATGCCAGCGTCAGCGCCGAGTCCGCCTCATTCTGGCTCGTCATTTGAAAACGTCGAAGCTCGTGATCAATAGCAACTCCGAAGTGTTCCCATGAAGCGAACCTCAATCCATTTTCTCGCAGCCATCCTCTTTCTCTCCGGCAGCAAGCTGTTCGCAGCAACGTTCGTCGTCCCTGACGACCGCGCTCTCGTTCGCCGCGCCGATGCCGTGGTGATCGCTACCGCGCTCGATAACTACAGCCGATGGTCGGCCGAAGGCGGCATCGAAACGGTCACGATTTTTTCGGTCACTGAAGCGATCAAAGGATCGATCGCCGGCGTCATCAACGTCGTCGAGCCCGGCGGGACGGTCGACGGCGAGTCGATGATTCTCGCCGGCGTTCCGCGCTTTGAATCCGGCGAAAAGGCGTTGCTGTTTCTCCGAAAGACCGGCGCCGAACGCTGGGCCGTGGCCGATCTCGCGGTCGGCAAGTTCTCATTCGTCAGCGACGGCCGGCAGCACCTGTTGCTCCGCGATGCCGGCGAGATCGTGGGCTGGGATTCGCAGCTCGAGCCGTTCGTGGACCGGCCGCGCGATGAGACGCGCTTCCTCACGTTCGTCCGTGAAACCGCGGGCGGCAGAAGCGACACCGCGGACGACTACTTCGTCAGCGGATCGACGCTGCACGTGCGCTCGCAGGCCCTCACGCCGCAGCCGAAGATCGCGCCGTTCAGCGCAACGTCGTACACGATGAACATCAGCGGCGCGATGGGCGGACGCTGGGCCGTCTTCCCGAACGGGGTGACGTTCTTCAGCGGGACGCAGACGGAACCGGGCGCGCCCGGCGGCGGCGTCACCGCGATCCAGGCCGCCTTCACATCGTGGGACAACGACTGCGCCTCGAACGTGAACTACGTCTACGGCGGGGCCGACAACGGCACACATACGCAAGGACTGCACGGCGTGGACGGCGCAAACACGATCCTCTTCGAGCGCGATCTGAGTGCATGGGGCGTTACGCCGTTCACCTGCAGCGGCAACAGCTACAGCGGCACTCTCGGCATCGGTGGCATCACCAACGCTTCCGGACTGAACACGGTGTCCGGCGAGAACTTCGCCACGACGACGGAAGCCGACGTGGAGATGAACCGCGGTATCGCCAACTGCACGCTGCTCTTCAACAACGGAGACTTCAATAGCGCGTTGACGCACGAGGTCGGACACACGCTCGGTTTCCGCCACTCCGATCAGACCCGGAACTCCGGCGCGGCATGCACGACCGATCCATCGCTGGAGTGCTCGAATACGGCCATCATGAAGTCGTTCATCACGACCGGAATCAACGGTGCGCTGCAGGCGTGGGATCAGCACGCCGTGAACGCTGTCTATCCTGGCAACGTTTGCGCGCCAGGACCGCCGCCACCTCCGCCGCCTCCTCCACCTCCGCCTCCACCGACGTGTACAGCGCCGGCCATTACGTCCCAGCCGCAGTCGGGAACGATCCGCGTCGGAAACAGCGTGACCCTGAGCGTCGGCGCGACCGGCACGTCTCTGAGCTATCAGTGGTACATCGGCGCGGCCGGAAACACTTCCACTCCGGCCGGCAATACGCCTTCGATCACGGCCTCGCCCCAGCAGACGACGAGCTTCTGGGTGCGAGTCAGCAACGCGTGCGGGACCGTGAACAGCGTGACGGCGACCGTGACCGTCGTCGGCGCCGCGCCGGCGGCAAAACTCTTCCTGGTAACGCCCTGCCGCGCGGTTGATACACGCGGGGGAGGAGCAGTCGCGCCGAGTACCGCGCGCACGA
>Ga0233356_1000091_pt1 | contig 19965 bp, 17 predicted proteins | sample GEONSFMMS_FD_180700 | JGI IMG/M metagenome (GOLD analysis project Ga0233356, IMG submission 180700) | Soil microbial communities from Shasta-Trinity National Forest, California, United States - GEON-SFM-MS | ecosystem: Environmental > Terrestrial > Soil > Temperate forest > Bulk soil | place...
TCTTCAGGCTCATGCGCTGCGCGATCGCGGCTCCCATCGCTGTCGCGCATTCGATCTTCCTAGGCCGGCGGCGGCTCGCGCGACGGACGGCAGCGACGGCGATCTTACGCGCCTTAGCCATCGTCTCGCCAACGCCGGCGTTATTCGCGCGAAACATGCGGTACATCCGTGAAGTTTGTATGGCGCGCACCTCGCTGCGATGTCCACCCGTATCACTTGCTCGATGGCCTGACGCAGGCGATACTTGCCTAGAGGCGAATGGCTTTGGGAGACCTTACGTTACCGAGTACCGAATCGATCCTCCGGGTTGTGCCTCAACTCGTCGCGGTTGTCGCGGCACTTCTCGCCTTGGTGACGTACCGAAGGAATGCTAAGACCAAGCGTGCGGAGTGGCTTTCGACCCTACATGCCAAGTTCTTCGAGGCGGCGAACTACAAGCGCATTCGGAGCATCCTCGATTACGACCAGCCCGAGCTGGCAACGTTGCGCGAATGCGTCTCAAGGGGCGACTACGATGACCTTTCAGAGTTGCTCGTTGACTACCTCAACTTCTTCGAATTCATCGCCAGCCTTTGGAAGTTGGGACAACTGGATATTGAAGAGGTGGCAATACTGTTTGAGTACTACCTAAACAATCTCACAGCTCATGAGTTCATCGTCGACTTCATCGCAACGTATGGCTTTGATAATCTCAAGGACCTTCTAGCGTCGCTCGCACGTCGCCGAAAGGTGGTGCGCTCATGAGGTCAGAATATCCCACTCAGCTATTCGTCTACGGCACACTCAGACGCGACCCTGCCCACGAAATGTTTCACCTCCTCGCGCGGACGGCGCGTTTCGTCGGCGAGGCACGAGTCGCCGGCCGTTTATACGACTTAGGCGCCTATCCAGGCATGACGCTTTCGCCCAATGGAAAGTACGTCAAAGGAGAGATTTACGAGGTTCGTCCCGACCAATGGGAGCGCGTAATTCAACAACTCGACGAATACGAGAACTGTAGGGAGGACGATCCTCAACCTCACGAATATCGTCGAGAGCTTGTACGGGCAGAACTACCGTCGGGGCAAACTGTCCGGGCTTGGGCGTACGTATTGAACCGGCCCGCGCAAGGTCTGCCCGAGATTGCATCGGGAGACTATCTGGCAGGTTCAGCCGCTCCACCGACGCAGCATGATCTGTGAGTCAATAGGCGTCCGATCGATCATCCTCTCCCTTGCGCGATTTTTCTCGCTTCGGGTAGACGCCGTAGGCGCAGCATCGCGATCGTGCCGAGGATTGGGCCCGGAGCGAGGACGGCGAAGGCCCAGCGCCAGGTCACGGCGTGTTCGATCATCGGCATCAAGCTGATGGACGCGGTCGTGATCAGAAATCCGATGCACGTTTGCAGCGTGAGCGCGGTACCGATGTAGCGCGGGTCCGACAGCTCCGTCACGCAGGCCGAGAATTGCGCGGAGTCGGCGACGACGGTCGCGCCCCAGATTGCGGCGACGGCGAGCAGCGCAATCGGCGGACCGCCGAAGAGGAAGCCGATCGTGATCGAGCATGCGCCGCTGGCGATCATCGCCGCCGATGCGACGACGGTCCGCCCGATACGGTCAGCGTAGCGGCCGGCGATCACGCATCCCACCGCTCCGCTGCCGATCACGACGAATGATCCGACCTCGGCAAGCCGCGGCGCCATGCTCGCGCGCAGCATCACCGGGATCCACGTCCACATCGCGTACAGCTCCCACATGTGTCCGAAGTAGCCGAAGTTCGCCAGGCGCACGGCGCGATTGCGGACGATGTCGGTGGCCTGATGAAAGTCGAACGGCTGATTCGGAAGTGCGAAAGGTCCGTCCTGTACGAACGCGAACACGATCACGCCGCCGATGAGTGCCAGCACCGAGGCGACGCCGACGTTGATCCGCCAGTTGTGCGATCCGATCGCGTTGACGAGATACGGCGACGCCTTGCCCAGCGTGAGCGCGCCGACCAGGACTCCGAGCGCGAAGCCGCGGCCTTCCCGGAACCAGGTGGCGATGATCTTCATCCCCGGCGGATAGACGCCCGCGAGAAAAACGCCGGTGAGAAAGCGCAGGGCGATCGCGGTCGTGGCGTCATGCGCGAGCCAGGCGAAGAGCGCGTTCGTAATCGCGCCCGCCAGCGCGGATAGGGCGAAGAGCCGCCGCACGTTGAGAACGTCCGGCAGATTCGCGATCGCGCTGATCAACGTGCCGGCCACGAAACCGAGTTGCACCGCCAGCGTCAACCAGGAAGTCGTCGCCGGTGTGAGGTGCCATTCGCTTGCGATCTTCGGCGCGACGGCGGAGGCGGTGAACCAGAGCGACATGCCGAGGAGCTCGGCCAGTCCGGTAAGCACCAGGGCTCGCGTTCGCGTCATCCCGCGAAGCTTACGCGAGCGGCTGCTCGCGCGCGAAGGCGCGCTCACCAATGCAGCCCCGCGCTCGGCGCGGGGTTAGGCGGCGCGTCGACGAATGCGCGGGCGCGGAGGCGGCCGCTACAAGATCTCGCGCCGCGCGAGCATTTTGTAGTGGCCGCCTCCTCGGCCACGAACTTCGTTCACGCACCGATTCCCCGCGCAGAGCGCGGGGCTGGATTGTCGAGCGCGCCTCCGCGCGCGGCCGCAGCCCCACGACGGCAGCAGGCGAGCGTTGCCCGCACTACGCTGCCTACGCCGCCATCTGCATCCGCATTTTCGATTTCGCGCGGATGTACATCGGGCCGATGGAGCCGAGCGGGAGGCCGGTGATCGTGCTGACCTCGTCGTATGCGTAGCCTTTGATGGCGATGAGGATGCAGAGCTCGCGCGATTCTTCGCTCAGCGAACCGAGTGCCTGACGCAGAGCGATGTTGTCGTCGAATGATTCGATCTTCGTATCCGGCAGTTCGGCGAGCACGTCATCGCCGACGAACGATTCGCGGCGCCGTTTGGATGCACCGATCTGGCGCTTGCAGAGATTGGCGACGGTTCCGATGAGCCATGGCCGGGCCATGCGAATCAGGTCGCGCTTTTCGAGGAAGAGCAGCCAGGCCTGCTGGACGACTTCTTCCCCTTCGTCGGCGGTGAGTCCGTACCGTTTGCGCGGGATTGAGTGCAGGAGTTTGCGCATGCCGAGGTGGAGTTGCTCGAGGTCGAGCGTGTCCTGCGCCGCGGCCATTTTCTCGACTTCGGCCAACAGGTCTGCGATCGCACCGAGGATGGCCTCGGCCTCCGCCGGTTTGCGCATCACTTTCGACGAGCCGCGGCGGAGCACTTCGTTTTCGAGCTCCAACGTGGCGAAGCCGGTGAGCGTGAGCACGCGCGAGCGCGGACTGATGCGGCGGATCGCGTCGAGCAGTTCCAGTCCCTCGGCTTCGGTGTGCAAACGCAGGTCGGCCACGATGACGGAGTAAAACGTTCCGGACATCAGCGCCTCGGCGCCGAGGCGGTCGAAGGCGCCGCTGCTCTCGATCGCTTCGCATTGGAGCAGGCTAAGCAGGCCTTCTACGATCGCTTCCTCATCGTCGACTATCAGCACTCTTCCGGCCATCGTTCTCATCTCCGGGCGAGATCAGAGCATCGGATGTGCCGGACCGAACTGTTACGTAAACGATAGATGAGCAGGGACTTAGGTCAGGTCGAACATTCCGGGCATACGGCGGAAGCCGGAAAGTGATCGGAATCCGCACACGTTACGCGCGAAGCTTGGAAGCACTCCTCCACCGCAATCAGGAGCTGGCGATAGTCGAACGGTTTCTGGATCACCGCGAACGTGCCGAAGTCGCGGTCGGATGACAGTCGCGAGTAGCCACTGAGAAGAATGACGCGCTGCAGAACGGACGGGTTGGTGAGCTTCCAGTAATCGGTAAGCCGTTCGCCATCGAAGATCGGCATCTTCATATCGAGCAGGATGACGGCGTACTCGTGCTCCCCTAGATCGACAGCATCGATGCCGTCGCGCATGAGATCGACCTGAAAGCCGGCGGTTTCGAGCAAGGCCTGCAGCAGTTCGCGGATGTGATCGTCGTCGTCGATGACGAGCGCACGTTTCGAAGGATTGCTGCTCATTGCGTCACCTCCGTCTCGAGCTCCACCATCATCTCCATGAGGTCAGCGGCCTCGAACGGCTTCTGGAGGAATCGCGTGCGCGGGTCGTTGAGTCCGTCGTGGAGGACGCGGCGATCGCCATGGCCAGTGGCGAAGATGACGGGCAGGTTCACGTCGAGTTGCCGGATGAGTGCGTAGACCTCGCTGCCGTCGAGATCCGGAAGACCGAAATCGAGCAGCACGACGTCAGGATGAAAGTTGGTGATAGCCCGCGCGACCTCGACGCCGCTGGCAATCGATTCGACAGTGATGCCGTCGTGCGCGAGCAGCGCGGAGATGCCATCGGAGATCGCGTGCTCATCGTCGATGATCAGCAGCTTCGTCGCAGTCGGTTTGCGCGGAGCGGCCGAGGTGGAACCGTCGCCGATTTCCGGCGGCGCTGCCTTCGGCAGAAAGATGTGGAATGCGCTGCCGCGGCCGGCCGTACTCTCGACGAAGATGAAGCCGCCGTGCTGCGTCACGACTTGGTTCGCGACCGCGAGGCCGAGGCCTGTTCCGCCACTCGGGCGCGTCGTGAAGAGCGGCTCGAAGATGCGGTCCACGACTTCAGGCGGCATGCCGTGGCCCGTGTCTCGGACGGAAATCTGCACGAAACGGTCGGGATTCGGCACGACGCCGAACGGAAACCTCGCATTCGCCGGCAGCTCATTCGCGGACACGGTAAACGTTCCGCCGGCCTCCATCGCATCACGCGCGTTCGCGACGAGGTTGGCAATGAGCTGACCGAGCTGGCTGCGGTCGGCGGTCGCGTAAAGGCCGCGCTTCGGTATCGTGGAGACGACGGCGATCAGGTTCCCGAGCACCGCCTCGGCCTCAGGCGCAAAGCTTTCCCACCACGCGCCGAGGTCGACGGCATCGGTCACCGGAACATGCGGCTGCGAAAAGCGGAGGATGTCGAGCACGATCCGGCGGCCACGCTGAATGGAGTTGGCGATGTGCCACGCGCCTTTGGAAATGATCTGCGGCGTGACGTCCTCGCGCTGCATCAGCTCCGCGAATGGCTGCATGCCCATGAGCACGTTGTTGAATTCGTGCGCGACTGTCGCGGCGAGCCGGCCCAGACCGCCGAGACGATTCGCCTGGACCAGTTGCGCCTCGAGCAGCTTGCGCTCGGTGATGTCGCGGGCATTGATTACCACGGCCTCGGTCTGACCTTTCTTGATCAGATTCGTCGACACCATTTCGAACGATCGCCAGGATCCGTCCTGGTGACGGGCTCGCAGCTCGATGGTCTGGCTCGCAGCCGGTTCGGCGATCTGGCGGGTTAGAAAATCTGATCCCCGCTGCACGTCATCAGGATGGATGAGGCGAAGGCTGCTGATGCCGGCCAAGACTCTCCGCGAATAGCCGAGCACGCGCTCGACAGAAGGACTTCCGTAGCGGATGTGGCCGTCCCGTCCGACGACAACGATGACGTCGGACGCGTGTTCGATGATGGAACGGAAGTAGTCCTCGCTGCGGCGGACCTGCAGGAACGCCTCTTCGCGATCCGTCACGTCCCGAGCCATTCCCAGTACGACTGTCGCCGATCCCTCATGCGCATCGAGTGAATTGCGATACTCCCAGATGCGATGACCGCCCGCGGGTGGAACGATTCTCATCAGACCGACGGCGGTCCCGTCGCGTAACAGCGTCTCCATGTATTCGTTGAAGGCGGCATCTTGGTCCGCGGGCATCAAATCCTGAATGGACATTTCTCGGATCTCGGCAAGGGAGAGCCCGAGGGCCTCGCACGCCGCGCGATTGGCCGAGAGAATGTGTCCCGCGAGATCGTGTGTACAGATCAGTTCGCGCGGGACCGCCGGAGTGGGCGGCGATGACCAATCCCTCCTGTCGAAACGATGACGCAGCGCGCCGTCAAAGTGCATGGTGATCTCGCTCAACTGTTGCTCCAACATCGGTCCTGTCGCACATTGCACTGGCTGCTCCCCTGATCGAATTGCGCGTTGCGTTCGGCGGCGCTGCGTATGAGTGCATCGGCCGGCTCCAAAAAATACAGACGGCGGGGAGCGCTCCGCATTGGCGCACCGACTTGTATTTTTTTTGCCGCTCACAGCACTTCCTCTCTGACCGCTGTCCATCGGCGGGAACAAAACAAGGGACGTGTTCGTGATGCAGATCCAAAGAACGATTACTCGCCTCATCGCCTTCGTGGCCATTTCGCTGTCACTGACCGGTGGTTCGCTTCACGCTCAGGAGAAGCGCGACCTCAGCTCGCTCAGCGTCGACGATCTGATGAATGTCGAGGTGACCTCGGTGTCGCGAAAAGGGCAGAAGCTGTCCGATACCGCCGCTGCTGTCTTCGTCATCACTCCGGACGACATCCGCCGGTCCGGGGCCACGACGATTCCCGAGGTCCTCCGAATCGTGCCGGGGCTGGACGTGGCGCGCGTCAATGGAAACGTCTGGGCCATTTCTGCGCGCGGCTCCAATGGGCAATTCGCGAACAAGCTGCTGGTCATGATCGACGGCAGGAGCGTCTACACCCCGCTCTTCTCAGGTGTTTTCTGGGATGTTCAGGACACGTTGCTCGAAGACATCGATCGCATCGAGGTGATCCGAGGGCCCGGGGGCACACTTTGGGGAGCGAACGCGGTCAACGGCGTGATCAACATCATTACCAAGCACGCCATCGAGACACAGGGAACGCTGCTGTCGACCGGCGGCGGCGCGGCGGAAGGATCGTTGGCCGCGGGCCGCTTCGGCGGTTCGATGGGCCACAACGGGTTCTACCGCGCCTTCGGGAAATCGCTCGACCGCCCTGCTTCGATCGGAGGGACGGAGCCCTCTCACGACGCCTGGACTATGGGACGCGCCGGCTTCCGCGCCGACTGGACCTCTCGCCGAGGGGACAACTTCACGGCCCAGGGCGACGTCTTCCGGGGAGCTGAGGACACCCTGGGACTTTTTGATCCAGCTAGCCCCTTGGCGGATCGGTCCGGGCTCAACCATCTTTCGGGAGGTGACGCGCAGCTCAGCTGGACGGCCATCCAATCGAGCCGGTCGGATACGACATTGCACGTGGTCTTTGACGACACGGCTCGATCGCAGCCCGGCTTCGCCGATGACCGCCACGCGATCGACATCGACTTCCAGCAGCACCTGAAACTCGGCAGCCGCAATGACGTCGTGTGGGGCGCCGAATACCGCCTCTCCAATGCTCGTACCGGCGGCGCCATACTGCAGTTGGTTCGCGATTCGAACATCGCACGGACTGCAAGTGCCTTCGTGCAGGATGAGATTCAGGTGACCCGGCAATTCCGTGTGACCGTCGGCACAAAGGTTCAGCACGAGCCCGACCTTCAAATGGAGTTGCAGCCAACCCTGCGCTTCCTATTCAAGCTCAGCGACCAGAGGACGATCTGGGCCGCGGCCACCAGTGCGATCCGGATGCCTTCCGACGTCGAGGAAGACATCCGGCTACCCGTGGGCGCCTTCCCTGATGGCACCGAACAGGGCGGACTCATCGTCCTGACCGGCAACCCGGCGTTGAAGCCGGAGCGTGTGGAGTCGTACGAGCTGGGCTACCGCTGGCAAGCATCCTCCACTGTGGCCTTCGACGCGACAGCCTTTCACAACCATATGCGGGATCTCATCCTGAGCGCCCCGACAGCGCCATTTGTCGATTCGTCCGGGCGAACCATCATCCCGATTGGTTTCACGAACACAGGCACGTCGCACGCGACCGGGGCGGAGTTTCTCCTTACGGATTCCGTCGCGCCAAATTGGAACGTCGCAATTGGTTACTCCTTCTATCAGGCGAAGGGGGGAAGCGATATTTCGGCTCCTCGACATCAATTGCAACTGCGTTCCTCGCTTCAGCTTTCGGGACAACTCGAGCTGAACTCATCGGCTTACTACGTCGGCCCGCTCGGCAGCAACATCCAGTCGTTTCTGCGACTCGATACCCAACTTACCTGGCATCCGGTGAAACGATGGGAACTGAGCATCTCCGGCCAGAACCTGCTGCGCGCGCGGCACGCGGAGTTCTTCGGAACCAATGGCGAGAGCGCCCTGGCCACACCTGCTCAGCGGACGGTGAACGGGAAAATCACATGGCGCTTCTGAGACTCTCAGAGAGTGTCATTCGCGGCATTCGTTCTCCGCTCGTTGTGCTCGCGGTGATCGCGGGCCTGTCGGCGAGAAGCGCATCCGCACAGTCGGTCGCCGATGAAAACCAGGTGAAAGCAGCCTATCTGCTGAACTTCGCCCGCTTCGTCGAATGGCCCGCGGATGTCCTCGCGGTCTCTTCGCCATTGATCATTGGAGTCATCGGCGACAATCCGCTTGACGGTGCATTGGAAGACGTCCTGCGGGGCAAATCTGCCAACGGTCACCCCATCCAACTCCGGCGTCTGCGGTGGGACGAGCTTCTACTGACGACCTGCCAGATCGTCTTCATCAGCGATTCTGACGAGGCGCACCTACCGCAGATTCTCAAATCTCTAACGGGTGCCAGCGCGCTCACCGTCAGCGACATCGGCCGCTTTTCTCTCCGCGGCGGCATGATCGAGTTTCGGATGGTCGGCAATCGCGTCCGTTTCGACATCAACAGAAAGACTGCCATCGCCGCACGGCTCGACATCAGTTCGAAGTTGCTGAGCGTGGCGCGGGCGCTCCATGAAGAGAGCACAACACCATGAGAGCGACCTGGATGCATTCGATCCGCGGAAAATTGACCGCAATCATCATGCTGACAAGCGCCGCGGCGATGCTGCTGGCGTGCGCGCTTTTCGTGGCGCAGCACATCATCGATGAACGCCACCAACTCGATATGGAGTTACAGAGCTTTGGCCGGCTGATCGCCGCCCACAGCGACGCAGCCCTGACGTTCAACGACCGAAAGGCGGCCGAGGAAACGCTGTCAGCTCTGCGCGCAAAGCCCTCGTTTCTTGCCGGGCGCATTTACACGGACCGCGGTGTGCCGTTCGCGACCTACTCCAACGGTACGAGCGTAGCCATGCCTGGCGTTCCGCGGACTGACGGAATCATTCGACGGGATGGCCGAGTCGAAATCTTTCTTCCCATCACCCGTGACGGCGAGCGCATTGGCACCGTCTACATCGTCTCCGATCAGCAAGACCTGCGTAATCGGCTGAAGACAGACGCTCAGTCGACGGCGATCATCCTTCTGGTGTGCCTGTTTGCCGCCTTCATCCTGTCGTCGCGGTTGCAGCGCAGCATTTCCGGGCCGGTCGTCGAGCTGGCTCGCGTGGCAGGCCTCGTTTCCCGCAATAAGAGTTTCAGCGTCCGCGCTATTCATACCGGCGGAGATGGCGACGACGAGATCGACAATCTCATGATGGGATTCAACAGCATGCTCGCCGAGCTCGAGCAACGCGATCAGAAACTGGTCCTCTATCAAACGCAGCTCGAAACGACCGTGGCCCAGCGCACCGCGGAGCTGACGCTGGCCAACGAAGAGCTGCTGGCAGCAAAGAACGCCGCCGAAAAAGCCGCGACGATCAATGCAAAACTGGCCCGGGAAAGCGCGCTCATTCTGAACAGCGCCACGGACGGAATCTTCGGCGTCGATCTCGACGGAGAGCCGTCCTTTCTCAATCCGGCCGGGGCACACATGCTCGGCCGTGCCCTCGACGAACTTCGAGGAGCATCGATCCACACCCTCATTCATCACTCGGATGCCAGCGGAGCGCCGTTGCCGGAAAAGGATTGTCCCCTCGGCCTGGCGATGCTTCGCGGCGAGCCCTACGCAATCGCCGACGACACATTCTGGCGCCCCGATGGCACCTCCTTCCCGACCGAGTACTCCGCCACGCCGATGCTCGACGAGGACGGCAACAAGGCCGGCGCGGTCTTGATTTTTCGCGACGTCACCGAACGGCGCGCGATCGAGCGGCTGAAGAGCGAGTTCGTCTCAACCGTCAGCCACGAACTGCGGACGCCTCTGACCTCGATTCGCGGCGCGCTCGGCCTCCTCAGCAGCGGCCTGCTCGGCCCGATCGCCGAAAAGGGACAGCGGATGCTGGAAATCGCGGTCACGAACACAGACCGTCTCGTGCGGCTGATCAACGACATCCTCGATCTGGAACGGATCGAATCCGGCAAGGTGGAGTTGACCCGCGGCTCCGTCGATGCACAAGCAGTCATGGACCAGACACGAGAAGGCCTCCAGTCCATGGCCGATCAGGCGGGCGTGCGCATCGTGACAGAACCGGCAGCCGGATCACTCTGGGGAGACAGCGACCGGATCATCCAGACGCTGACGAACCTCCTCGGCAACGCCATCAAATTCTCTCCGCCCGACACCACCGTGACGCTGAGCGGCACTGCCGGCGCAACGGATTTCACCTTCTGCGTCGCCGATGAAGGACGCGGCGTTCCCGAGGACAAGCTCGCATCGATTTTCCAGCGTTTTAGTCAGGTTGACGCTTCCGATTCGCGCAACCGAGGAGGCTCAGGACTCGGCCTGGCCATCTGCCAGAGCATCGTGACGGCTCACGGCGGCCGGATCTGGGCGGAAAAGAACGATCCCGCCGGAAGCCGGTTTCAGTTCACCATTCCGCTGGCAGTGCCTTCATCCGTCGACGCCTCGACGATCGAGTCGATCGAATCAGCGACGACCGAGGGGCAGGACAGCACCGCGCATTTGGTCCTCGTGGTCGAAGATGACGCCGATCTTGCGCGTGTGATGACCGCGGCCCTCGAGAACCACGGCATCCGGACCTTTCACGCAACGACAGGCGGCGAGGCGATTCATCTCTCACGACTCCATGCGCCAAGCCTGATCGTCCTCGATCTTGGTCTTCCGGACATCGACGGCTTCGCGGTCGTCGGCTCTCTGCGCGAAAGCGCGACGCTGGGCCATATCCCGCTACTCGTCTACTCGGCGCTGGATGTTGGAAGTGCCGATCAATCCCGCCTCCGCCTCGGCCCGACAGAGTTCCTGACCAAGAGCCGATGCAGCATGGCCGAATTCGAACGCCGCGTTCTCAGCCTGCTTGCAACGGTGCCGGATAGGAACAAGGACGAGCAGAATGCCGCCTAAACAAATCCTGGTCATCGACGACGAAAACGATATCCAGGAAGTCGCAAGACTGAGTCTGCAACTGACGGAGAACTGGATCGTGATGAGCGCCAACGGCGGCGCCGCCGGAACGCTGCTCGCGCTCTCCGAAGCGCCCGACGCCATCCTCCTCGACGTGATGATGCCCGACATGGACGGCCCCAACACTCTCCGCGTCCTGCAGCAGCAAGGCATCACAATCCCAGTCATCTTCCTGACCGCCAAAGTCCAGCCGGCCGACCGTCAGAAATTCATGCAGCTCGGCGTACGCGGCATCATCTCCAAGCCGTTCGACCCGCTGACCCTCGGGCAACAAATTCGGGAGATGCTGGCTTGGGAGTGAGGGCTATGAATCCCGACTTGCCGCCCGGCAGCCGAGGCCACATGATGGCCGTGACCGCATGGACAACGCGCACCTGATCGGGCAGGCCCCGACCGACACTCCGCCAGCTCTCACGTCCTCGGCAAGGAATCTGCGCACGATGCCGGACGACCTGCTCGAGCAGGCGTCGCGCCGGTTGGGAGTCCTGGCTCTCCTCGCGTCCGCACTCTGGGTGCTGGCAACCATCCTCGATCACGTCGCTCTTCGCGTGATGAGCCACGGACACCCGGACGTGTTGCAGTCATCGTCAACCGACATCATCGCCGCGGCAAACGCCTTGGTCTCGCTCGCGCTCTTCTTTTACACGCGCCGAGACGACCGGAACCCGCGCGTCATTCTCGATCTCGGCCTCGGCTACATGATCCTGACGGCGCTGTCGCTCGGCGTGCTTTTGCACTGGGAGCATGTCCCGAGCTCGTGGCCGATCTCGCCGATGATCAGCTGGATTGGCGCCGTCGTGCTGATGTTCGCCGCGATCGTACCGAGCACGCCGGCCAAGACGCTCATCACCGGAATCATCGCCGTCTCGATGAATCCCGTGGGGATGCTCATCGCACGATCGCGGGGAGCCTGGGATTTCGGCCCGACGAGCAATGTGCTGCTCATGCACTATCCCGACTATCTCCTCGTCGGCGTCGCCGTCGTGATCTCGCATGTCATGACCAGTCTTGGCCGACAGGTAGCAAAGGCGCGCGAGATGGGCAGCTATCGGCTGGGCGCGCTGCTCGGCAAGGGCGGGATGGGCGAGGTCTACGAGGCCACGCATCGCATGCTGGCGCGTCCCGCGGCGATCAAATTGATCCGTCCGGAGATGATTCGCGCGGAAGGCGGCGAACGCGCGCATGTCGCCATCCAGCGTTTCCGCCGCGAAGCCGAAGCCGCGGCGAACCTGCGATCGCCGCACACCGTCGAGCTTTACGACTTCGGAGTCACCGGCGATCAGACGATGTACTTCGTCATGGAGTTGCTCGACGGGATGGACCTTCAATCGCTGGTGAGCCAGTATGGCGCGCTGCCCGCAAACCGGACCATCTACATCCTGCGTCAGGTCTGCTCGTCGCTGGAGGAAGCCCATGTCCGCGGTCTCGTGCACCGCGACATCAAGCCGGCGAACATCCACGTCGGACGTCTCGGACTCCAACACGACTTCGTCAAAGTGCTCGATTTTGGTCTGGTCAAATCGATGACGACGGCAAATGGCGACTACTCGCTCGCCACCGAAGCGGGTCTCACGCCCGGCACTCCCGCCTATATGTCACCGGAGATGGCCCTCGGGGAAACGATCGACGGACGCGCCGACATCTACGCCCTCGGATGCGTCGCCTATTACCTGCTTACCGGAGCGCTGGTCTTCGAAGCAGAAAACATCTTTCAAATGATGGCGAAGCGCCTCCGTGACAATCCCGTCCCGCCGTCGCAACGGACTTCGCTCACCATCCCGCCAGCCCTGGACCGGCTGGTGCTCGCATGTCTGGAACGAAAACCGGAGAATCGCCCTGCCGGCGCCGCAGAGTTGTCCCGATCACTGGCCGCGATCGACGTCGCACCATGGGATGAAGCGCAAGCGGCCGCGTGGTGGCAAACGTATCGCGCAGTTCCGTATCGCGAGATTCCATCAGAACCGGTGCCGTCCGACGCGACGACAATGATCGGCGTCGTCGCGTAAGTCGCGTTCACTAAGTGGAACCGCCGCGCATCTCGTCAATGATCTCGTCGACCGGCTCCCCAAGGTCCAACCGTCCGAACATTCGATCGACCGGGTGATGCCGAAAAACGCTGAGGTGCGTCATCTCCGCGAGGTGCTCGCTGTCGTGACGCGTCCATTGTTCGAGCAATCGTTCCAGCGTGACGGGATGCTCACCGATTACTCCGATACGTTCGAGATCAGCTGGCTCGATCGCACGGAGGCGCGCAATCGAACGGGCGCGCGAGGCCGCGAAGTCTTCCAACGCGGGCGCGACCGGCTGGGCATTGTAGTTCCGCTCGCGAGCGAGCGCGGCACCGTCAATGTCCGGAAACTGTGGAAGACGTTCGCTCAGAAGCCCGATGATTCGAACCTCGTATCCCTCGACGTCAATGTCGCGCAAATGGAGGAGGTTCTCCCGTAACGAGAACGCATCCGGCGCGGGCTTGAAGGAGAGATCCTCCTCGCTCCGTCCTTCGATGAGCGCGCGCACGCGGTTGGCAGTCTGTTCGAGGCGATCGATGATGTTCATTGGCTACTCCAGTTGGGGGACGGGTTCACGCGGAGCGCGCGGAGAGGCGGAGAAAAACGAACTCCGCCTCTCCCCATCTCCGCGCGAACCGTTCCCCTTGAGATGAGCGGAGGGAACGATCGTCGGATTCGAGGAAGAGACGCCGACAGGAGACCGGGCCGGCCATCCACTCTTCGCTCCGCTCATTACGTTCACGGCGCCGAATGGCGAATCGATCGAATTCAAGTCTTCGCGCTCCGAGCGGCCGAACCCGTACACGGTGGGCCAGAAGGTTGCCGTGCGCTACCTGCCCGAGGATCCCGACGGCGCCGATCTGGAGTCAGTGGCCTCGGGATGGATGTCGCTCATCGTGGTGCTCGTAATGGCCGCCGTCGCACTGACCATTGCCGCGTTGCCGTTCATTCTGCCGCCGCCAACTCCTCGGCCGTAGCTACTTCGCCTCATGAACCCGCAGCGGCACTTTCGTGATCGTCGCCAGCACGTTGCGCGTCGCGTCGATCTGGCTCGCTTTCGATTCCGCGGTTTCGACGAGCACCGCGTCAATGATGTCGCCGTACTTTTTGCGGCCGTTGATCGTCAGCGTGACGATGGCCGCTTCGAGCGGTGACATGCTCGGGTTGAATGCGGCGTTTTCGGCGACGCCGCCGGTGTAGATGCTGCCGTCCGCGGTTTTCAAGGCAACGCCCGCGTAGCTGGCGCTGTATGGCGCATAGGACACGTTCGCCGCTGCGAGCGCGGCGTTGGCAACGTCGTCCGCTGGAGAGTCGAGCGTCATCCCGTGCGCTTGGGGCGACATCAGCGCAGCGGTCACGCCGAGGTCGATGGGACCGAAGGCGTTCGGAAGGAGAGAGGTCAGCGACGTCGTCGGCGTATTCGGCAGGATGATCTGAAGTTTCGACGCGGTCGTCAGCTCGTTGAGAAACTGGCGGCAGTATCCGCACGGCGCAGCGGAGACGGCCAGCAGGTCGATGCCGGTTTCATTGAAGGAAATCGCGTGCATCGTCGCGGCCTGTTCGCCGTGAACGGTGAAGCTCAGAGCCTGCCCGGGGAACTCGTAGTTCGCGCCGAAGTAGAGATTGCCGGTCACTCCGTGCGCGACCGCGCCGACGAAGAAGTTCGAGATCGCCGGAATGGCAAATTGCTTCGCGCGCGGGATGAGGCTGAGCATGAGCTGCTCGAGGGGAACTCCTGCGGCGACGATACGCTCGACGACAGCCACGGGAACGTAACCCCCGGCCGATTGACACGCCGACTCGACCTCGGACAATTGCTCATTCGAAAGCATCTTCCTGCCTCCTCCTGGACCCTTTCTACTACGAAGCTCTAAGCTTAGTGGCAATGGTCACGTTCGATCAGATCCGCGAGCTGGCGCTGAAACTGCCCGGCGTCGAAGAGAGCACGTCGTACGGAACGCCGGCGCTCAAAGTGAAAGGCAAGCTCCTGGCGCGGCTGAAAGAGGACGGCCAGTCGGTGGTCTTCCGCGTGACATTCGATCAGCGCGAGCTCCTGATGCAGACCAAGCCGAAGGTTTTCTTCATCACTGACCACTACCTCGGCTACCCCGCGGTCCTGATGCGGCTCAGCACCGCAAGTCCTAAGCAAGCCGCGGACATCATCGAGATGGCGTGGCGGTTCGTCGCACCAAAACGGCCGGTGACGAGGAGAACCGCCGACTGACGATCTGCTACGCTTCGCGAAACGCCACGGGCCCGTGCGGCGTCTCACGATCAGCATGAAACAGAACACGATTTTTCAGGTCGTGGCCATCATCGCCGCCGGCATCATTCTCGCGCTCGTCGCGAACGCCTTCGCCTCGCGCGACCGCAAAGTCTCGCTCGTCGGCACCTATCCCAACGCACTGAAAGTTCCCGCGCGCGAAACGGCCGTTGCGTCGGCGCCGGTGCCGTCCGTAACGCAAACGGTAGCCACGACGACGCAGCCCGCGACAATCACCCTTCCGCCGACTGCGACTACCGCCACGCAGCCGACAGCCACCGCAGCCATCGAAACCGTCGGCCTCAACCCCGCCGCGAAAACGCCCGCTGCACCGGCGCCAACAACAACGACCACCCTCCACGCCCAGCCCCCCACCCGCGAGTTCACCGTCCATCCCGACAAGCCGTACATCGAGATCGCCTTCAACGACGTGAAATCGCTGCACGACAAGAACGTGCTCTTCCTCGACGCGCGCCGCACCTCGGTCTACGAACAGGGACACATCGCCGGCGCTCGCACCTATTCGGTGTGGGAATCCGACATCGACGACAAGGTCCAAAAGCTGTTCGCCGAGCGCAGCGATACCGCCGCGCAGAACCTGCCCATCGTCATCTATTGCAGCGGCGGCGATTGCGAGGACTCGCACATGCTCGCGCAGAAGCTCTGGGGCATCCAGTTCAACAACGTCTACGTCTACAAAGACGGCTTCCCCGACTGGCAGCAGCACGGCGCGCCCGTGCACACCGGAGCGAATCCGTGAAGCGATACCTCGCGCATCCCTGGCTCACCATCCGCGTCCAACTGGCCCTCGGCGCGATCTTCGTCATCGCCGCGATCCCGAAGATCGCCGACCCGCCCTCCTTCGCACACATGATCTACAACTACCGCCTCGTGCCGGCCTCGCTGATCAACATCAGCGCGCTGGTGATGCCGTGGGTCGAGCTCCTGGCCGGCCTCGCGCTCATCCTCGGCGTCTGGAAAGCAGCCGCGCGAAACGTAATCGGCATCCTGCTGGCGATCTTCATCATCGCCATCTCCATCAATCTGTTCCGCGACAACGCCATCGATTGCGGCTGCTTCAACGTCGCCGATCGCGGCAAAACTCACGAACAGCGCATCTTCGACATGAAAGTCGACGTCGTCCGCGACCTCGGAATGCTGCTGATGGCCGCGCAGCTGTGGTGGGCGGGAAGGCGCGAGCAGGACGCGATTCCTTAGAAATATTTGAGCGTCAGGTCGATCAGCTTCTTCTTGAAATTCGTGTACGGCGGATAGAGAAGCTGGATGGCGCTGAAGCGCGTCGGCTGCTCGAAAACGCCGCGCGCGTTCGAGAACGCTTCGAACCCGAACTGGCCGTGCGCCTTTCCGACGCCGCTCTCCCCCACTCCGCCGAACGGCAGGTTGAGCTGGTAGAACTGCACGAGCGTGTCGTTGATGGCCGTGCCGCCCGCGGTGGTGCGCCGTAGCACGTCGTTGATGACCTTCCGGCTGCGGCTGAAGAGATAGAGCACGAGCGGCTTTTCACGCGCGGCGATGATGCGCAGCGCATCGTCCAGCGTGCGGTACGTGATCATCGGCAGAAGCGGTCCGAAGATCTCCTGCTGCATCACGGGCGACTCCGGATCGACATTCGCCAGCAGCGTCGGCGCAATTGCGCGCTGATCGAATTTGCCGCCGGCCACGACTTCCGCACCGCCCGACACGGCGTCGTCGAACAGATGCTTCACGCGCGCGGCGTGGCGGTCGTTGACGATGAGTCCCGTCTCCGGTGCGATCGCGGCGCGCAGCTTCTCGACGAATGGCGCCTGGATCGCTTCATCGATCAGCAGGTAGTCGGGCGCGATGCAGATCTGGCCGCAGTTGAGAAACTTGCCCCAAGCGATCTTCCTGGCGGCCTCGTTGAGGTTCGCGGTGCGGTCGATGATGACCGGCGACTTTCCGCCCAGCTCGAGCGTGACCGGCGTCAGATGCTCGGCCGCCGCTTTCATCACCACGCGTCCGACGGCGGGGCTGCCGGTAAAAAAGATGTGGTCCCACTTCTTCCGCAGCAGCTCCTCGGCCACGCCGGCATCGCCTTCGATGACGGCCGCTTCGTTCTCGTCGAACAGCTCGCCGATGATCCGCTTCATCAGCGCGCTCGTGTGCGGCGTCATCTCCGACGGCTTGATCGTCACGCAGTTGCCGGCAGCGATCGCCGACACGAACGGCCCGAGTGTCAGGTTCACCGGGAAGTTCCACGGCGAGAGGATCAGGACGACGCCTTTGGCCTCGTGCACGATGCGCGAGCGGGAGCCGAGGAGCGCGAGGGGCGTAGCCACGCGGCGTGGGCGCATCCAGCGCCGCAGGTGCTTGATGGCGTGCCGCGCCTCGGAGACGACCGGATAGATCTCGGACATGTCCACTTCGGGCGCGGGCTTCTGATAATCGGCCCAGAGTGCGCCGTAAAACTCGGCGCGGTGCGCGAACATCGCGGCGTGGAAACGCCGGAGCTTCTCGATCCGCTCGGTCGCGGACGTGCCCGCTATGCGGTCGCGGTTGGCGCGCTGCTTCGCGTAGATGCGTTCGATGTCGTCGGAGGCGGCAGCGAGGCCAAAGCGCGGATCGATACTGACCACAATGGCAGTCTACCGTGCAATGCCGCACGCCGCGAACGCGTGAAAGCGGAACTATGGAAAGTCGACCTCGACGATGTCGGTGAAGCGAAAGTACTGGAATTGCCCGGTCGCTTTTTCGCGGCCGACGAAATCGACATCGTTACCCGCGCAACTGTACTTGAAGTAGACCTTCAGATGTTCGCCTGACTTCATCTCCACATTCGCCGACATGACGCTCCCGAACTGGCAGCACTGAGTCGCGGTCGCCGGCACGGCCGGCCCGAGGATGCGCGTGAATTCAGTCTTGTCGGGAGCGAAGTCGGTCCCGTCCTCTTTGCAGAAGTTCGCGTTGTCGGCCCGAACAGGACTGCCGAAGGTCGACTCGAACGCGAATTGAGCCGTACCGATATCCACGACATGCGTTTCATTCGTCTTCGTTTTGATCGTAACGGACGGCTTCCCGGTCAGGGTCAAATCGTAGTGACCGTCGACCTGCGCCGTGATCGACTGCGAAAAAGGGGCGAAAGCCGGGTGTGCGACCGAGATGACGGCCGGCTTTCCGATCGGCAGATTGAGGGAGGCCTGCCCAAGGCTGCTTGTGGTCTGCGTCTGAGCGGCGTACGTGAGAACCGCCGAGGCGACCGGAACTCCGTTCGATGCGTCCTTCACCGTGAAGATAGCCTTGGTCGTAGGTCCGGTCCCGTTCGCCGGCGATACCGCGCGGCGGCGGGAGGCTTGCGCCGCGGCCGGGATCGCTGCCAGCGCGATCAGGATGCAGATGGAAATGCGGGAAACGAGAGTCATGAAATCTCCTTTGAATCGGTCGCGCCGCGGAAAACGCAGCGCCATGGCATGGTAGCCGAACGGTATACGAATCGGACGCGTCAAACGTCCCCTTGACGGGCGCGGCTATACTCCGGCGGCTTCGCGAATCCCATGCACCTTTTCGACACCTACACGATCCGCGCCGTCACCTTCCACAACCGCATTTTCGTCTCGCCGATGTGCCAGTACTCGAGCGAGGACGGCCTCCCCACCGACTGGCACCTGGTTCACCTCGGCAGCCGCGCCGTGGGCGGCGCGGGACTGGTGATGGTCGAGGCGAGCGGCGTCTCCCCCGCCGGCCGCATCACGGCCTGGGACAGCGGCATCTGGTCGCAGGAACATGCGGATGCGTTCCGGCCGGTCGCTGCGTTCGTCGAGAGCAACGACGCCGTCTCCGGAATCCAGCTCGCGCACGCGGGACGGAAGGCATCGACCGATGTACCGTGGCGCGGCGGACGCGTGTTTCGCGATGGTCCCTATTCGTGGCAGACCGTGGCGCCGAGTCCGATTCCGTTTCGCGAGGGCGAGCCGGTTCCTCACGAGCTGACGGCGGGCGAGATCGAGGAGATCGTCGAGCAATTCGTCCGATCGACGGAGCTGGCGCTGGATGGAGGATTCAGAGTCGTCGAGCTGCACATGGCGCACGGCTACCTCCTGCACGAGTTCCTCTCGCCGCTCAGCAACGTGCGGGCGGACGAATACGGCGGGTCGCTCGAAAACCGGATGCGGTTTCCGCTACGCGTCGCCGAACGCGTCCGGCAGACGTGGCCCGATCACCTGCCGCTCTTCGTGCGCATCTCCGCATCCGACTGGGCGGAAGACGGATGGGATCTGCCCCAGTCGATCGAATTCGCGAAGCGCCTGCGCGACCTCGGCGTCGATCTCGTCGACTGCTCCAGCGGCGGCGCGGTGCCCGGTGCGAAGATCGAGCTCGGCCCCGGCTATCAGGTGCCGTTCGCGCGCGCAATCCGCGCCGAAGCAGGCGTCGCCACGGGCGCGGTGGGATTGATCACCGATGCGCATCAAGCCGACGAGATCATTCGCAGCGGTTCCGCCGACGCCGTGCTGCTGGCCCGGGAACTGCTGCGCGATCCCTACTGGCCGCTGCACGCCGC